>Ga0102938_10000111_pt1 | contig 50570 bp, 28 predicted proteins | sample SalPonR2_B_D2_MG_FD_84516 | JGI IMG/M metagenome (GOLD analysis project Ga0102938, IMG submission 84516) | Salt pond soil microbial communities from South San Francisco under conditions of wetland restoration - Salt Pond MetaG R2_B_D2_MG | ecosystem: Environmental > Aquatic > Marine >...
CGCATTGAGTTCCGCAATGCCATCGAGCATCGTCCGCCGCATCTCGGCGGAGATGCCTGACGGGTTGCCCAAATAGAGCACCGGATCGCCGCCGCTACGGAACTGCACGCCCTGATGCTTCGAAGGCAGAAAACCGCTTCCCCACAACCGGGAAAACAACGCTTGCCCCGGCTTGGCACCGACCGAAATCATGGTCACGTAAGCCGGTAAGTTTTCGTTGGGGCTGCCCAAGCCATAACTCAGCCAAGAACCCATGCTCGGTCTGCCCAGTTGCTGCGTACCGGTGTTGATGTAGGTCATCGCCGGGTCGTGATTGATCGCCTCGGTGTTCATCGTGCGGATGATTGTCATCTCATCCACAATCGACGCCGTGTGCGGCAGCAGGTCGCTGTTCACCCACGTTCCCCGCTCGCCATAACGATCAAACGTAAACATTGGCGCAACGCAGGGAAACGTCGCTTGACCGCTAGACATGCCGGTTAACCGCTGACCGTTTCGAATCGATTCGGGCAATTCGGTGCCGTGGATGTCACGCAGCGCGGGCTTGTAATCGAACATGTCGATATGGCTTGGCCCGCCCGCCATGAACAGATAGATAATTCGCTTGGCCTTGGGAGCGAAGTGCGGTAGATCCGGCAAGCCCGGATTGGCAGCCGAGCGGGTTGGAGCGGCAGACGCCTGACGGTCGGCCTGCATCAGCGACGCCAGCGCGGCGGCACCCAAGCAACCGCGCCCGCGGGCGAGCAGTTGCCTGCGGGTCATTTGCAGTTCGTAATGTTCGGTCGGATTCATTGGATTGCCAAATTCATTCTCGGGTCAAAGTTTCGTCTAGGTTCAAAATCGCACTGGCAACGATCGTCCAGGCGGCATGGGTTGCGGGCGCGAGCGATTCGTCGCGAGCCGCTTCGCCGATTTTGAGCAGCTCGGTCGCCGATGCCGGATCGGCTTGGTAACGCTCCGTCGCCGAATTTAGCATCTGACGAAGAACGGCACGTTCGTCGGCTTTTGGTCGTCTTGCGGTGGCAAGCCGAAACCCGGCTTCGATCCGCTGATCGTCGCTCAAACCTTCCAACTGCAACAGACGCTGTGCGAAATGCCGAGCCGCTTCAACGAACTGCGTGTCGTTGAGCGTGACCAGAGCTTGCAGCGGAGTATTCGTGCGGGCTCGACGGATGATGCACTTTTCGCGAGTCGGCGCATCAAAGATTTGCATCGCGGGGGGCGGTGCGGAGCGTTTCCAGTAGGTGTACAGACTTCGGCGATACAGTGCCTCGCCATGATCCTGCTTGAACTTCGGATTGCCACCCAAACCGACTTCCGCCCATAAACCGGCCGGCTGATAAGGTTTGACGCCGGGGCCCCCGAAATCGTCTACCAACAAACCGCTGATCGCCAGTGCCGAATCACGGAGGAACTCGCCTTGCAGCCGAAAACGCGCCCCACGCGACAACCAGCGGTTTTGCGGGTCAACGCGATAAGCTGCGGGGCCCACGTGCGAACTTTGTCGATACGTTTCCGACATCACGATCTGTTTGAGCGTGCGTTTGATGTCCCAGCCATGTTCGCGAAAGTCAACCGCCAACCAATCCAACAGCTCCGGGTGCGAAGGGAACTCGCCCTGCGCGCCGAAGTCTTCTGGCGTGGTCACCAGACCGTTCCCGAACAGCATCTGCCAATAGCGGTTCACAGCGACGCGGGCGGTCAGCGGGTGATCCTCACGGAACAACCACTGCGCCAATCCCAAACGGTTTGGCCCCATACTGCTCGAGGGCGCATCATCGGGAATCGGAGGAAGTACCGCCAGCGTCCCCGCGGTGACTTTCTGGTCCGTTGGCGAGCCGTAAGCGCCGCGGCTGAGCACAAATGTTTCGCGAGGTTTGCCCATGTCGCCCATCACCATTACGGTCGTGAGTGGTTTCTTGAGCGTTTCGATTTTCGCGGCCAGCGAAGCGATCTGTTTTTGCAGTTCTTGGTACTCGGCGTTTTCCGTGGTCAAGTAGTATTGCCGCAAGGCTTGGCGTTGGGGTTCGGTGCGGTCCGCCGGTGCAACGGCAAGCATCGTTTGCAGGTGCGAACTGTCGGCCAGCATCTTGATTTCCGTAGCGGTCAGCTCGCGCTGGAAAACCTGGACTTCATCGATACTGCCACGCAGCGCCGATCCGCCGTGTCGACTGCCGATGAGCAGCGATTTGGGGGTTTGCATCGTTTCGGTCAAACCGTCTTGTTCGATCGTCCATTCCCATGGTTCTCCATCGACATAGATTCGGATGCCCGCCGCCTTGGAGGAACCATCGTAGGTGGCGAAAACGTGTTGCCATTTATCGGGTGCGAGTCGTTTTTTGGTTTTGACTTTGATCGCGTTGCCGGGCCAGTTATGAATCAGGTGGACGGAGATCACATCGTCGCCGACAAGCATGTCGAATCCGCGGTGGGCGTTGGGGCTGTCCATCCGCGCCAACAGAGCGCCGGTGGCCCCTTTCTGAGGTTTCACCCAGCCGCCGTAGGAAAACGAATCGGTCCGTTCGAAGTTGGCCACGTCTCCTAAATCGACATAGTTTTTGCCGTCAAAATCCAACGCCCAATCTCCGCGGGACTGGCTCCATTTGACTTCGCCTTGGATCTGCCCCTGTTGTTCGGGATCGACGGAGTTGGTGATCACTTTGCCTTCGCCGGCGGTGATCGCAAAGTTCAGCAAGCAATCCGGAGGCAGGCTCGGTTGCTGGTCCACGTTTGTTTGTTGAGCTTCCAGCCAAGCGGCAAATGCTTCTTCGCAGTTCGTTTCGATCGCTGCCAATCGCTCGGAAGATTCCTGATGAGACTGCTGGACCGATGGCAGCTCGCGAGTCTTTTCCGGATCGGGGACTGGCAATTTCGGATCCGCATTGCCGTTGCGAGTCTGCATCCCGCCGTCGCTGCTGACATTAAAGAACGCGTAGAACTGGTAGTACTCTTTTTGCGAGATCGGGTCGTACTTGTGGTCGTGGCACTGGGCGCATTCCATCGTCAGACCGAGCCAGACGGTCGAGGTCGTTTTGACGCGATCGACAGCGTATTCGACGCGGTATTCCTCGGCGATCGCGCCTCCTTCGTCGGTCGTGCCGTTGTTGCGATTGAAACCGGCGAGGATTTGTTGTTGCAAAGTCGCGTCGGGGATCAAGTCGCCGGCGAGTTGGCTGATGGAAAATTGATCGAAGGGCATGTTTTGGTTGTAAGCGTCGACGATTGCGTCTCGCCAAGCCCACATGTCGCGGGGGCCATCGGCATGGTAGACGCTCGTGTCGCCGTAGCGTGCCGCGTCCATCCACATGATCGCCATCCGTTGGCCGTAGTGCGGCGAATCGAGCAGTCGGTCGACGACGCGCTCGAACGCGCCGGTGGAATCATCCGCCAAGAAAGCATCGACTTGCTCGACCGTCGGTGGCAAGCCGGTGAGGTCCAAAGTCACTCGGCGGATCAACTTTTCGCGATCGGCGGGTGAAGAAAACTGCAAGCTTTGTTCGGCGAGCCGCTGGGCAATGAAGGCGTCGATCGGATTGGCGGCAGGCGTCTCCACGGCGGGAGCTGCTGTTTTCTCTGGCGGGATGAAGGACCAGTGCTGGGTCCACGGAGCGTCTGCTTGGATCCAGCGTTGCAGCTTCTCTTTTTCGTCCGCCGACAATTCTTTGTGAGCATCGGGGGGCGGCATGACTTCGTCGGGATCGTCCGAAACAACGCGTCGCATCAATTCGCTCGGTGTATCATCGTCGCTGCCGATGACCGCTCGCGCTTCGTCTTCCAGGTCCAACCGTAAACCGGCTTCGCGATGGGCTTCATCGGGACCGTGACAGAAAAAGCACTTGTCGGAAAGGATCGGCCGAATGTCGCGGTCAAAACGCAGCGGCTCGGCACCGGCGACAAAACCGCAGTGGATTGTCAGCAACAACGCGGCAAAGTGGGCAGGAAATCGCATGGCACTCGCGTGGGGCGGGATGGAAGGAAGGACCTCTATTGTAACCGCTTGCGGAGGCGTTCGGAGCCCAACTTCGCGGCACAGCAAAAGTTGCGACCCTGTCAGGGAAAACCCCAAAAAAGAAAACCCAGCGTTGGAAGCTCGCTAGTTGCGAAAGACCGGCTGGGCGTTGAAGATATCGGTGCGTTGGTTTCCTACCAAGGTTTTCCCGCCTCCCCCCTTTGTGATCCATCCCGATGGCTATTCGATTTTGCCTCGTCTCTTTGGCATTCATTACGGTTTCGCTGACAAGTTTCGCCCGCGCGGAGCCTCCTGAGTCAACGACTCCAGCATTCCCAGCGACCGATTGGCCTTGGTGGCGAGGTCCGACCGGTGACGGGCACGCGGCCGCCGAACAGACGCCGCCGCTGGCTTGGGGGCCTGACGAAGGTGTGCTTTGGAAGCAGCCGATTGCCGGACGCGGCCATGCCGCACCGACCGTGGTGGGGGATGCGGTCTATTTACCAACCGCCGACCGGGATCGCGATGTTCAGATAGTGCTGTGCCTCGACCGAGTTTCCGGTAAGCCGCGATGGGAAACGATTGTGCATCGTGGGGGCTTGATGAAGAAAAACGAGAAAGCGTCTCAGGCGTCGTCCACGATTGCTTGCGACGGTGATCGTCTGCTGGTCAATTTTTTGAATGACGGAGCCGTTTTCACGACCGCAATCAGTTTGGGCGGGGATGTGCTGTGGCAAAAAAAGATTTCGGATTATGTGCTGCATCAAGGTTACGGTTCGTCGCCGACGATTCATAAGCACTTGGTGATCGTCGCGGCGGACAACAAGGGTGGCGGGGCAGTTGTCGCGCTCGATCGCCGCAGTGGCGACGAGGTATGGCGGCAAGCCCGCCCAAAGAAACCAAACTATTCCTCACCCGTCGTGCTGAACGTTTCCGGTCGCGAGCAAGTGATCATGATCGGGTGCGATTTGGTTAGTGGGTTCGATCCGTTAACGGGGGACAAATTGTGGGAGTTCCCCGGCGCGACGACCGAATGTGTTATCTCCACCGTGACCAACGGAGATTTGATCTACACCAGCGGAGGCTATCCACGCAATCACTTGGCGGCGGTTCGTGGCGATGGCAGCGGCGAAGTGGTTTGGGAAACGGGCGACCGGATCTACGTACCATCTCTGTTGATTCGTGAGGGCTATCTGTACGGAGTCTTCGACGCGGGGGTCGCAGCATGCTGGCAAGCCGACACCGGCGAACAACAGTGGAAGGCTCGGCTAGGCGGCAACTTTACGGCTTCACCGGTGATGGTAGGAGACCGCATTTATGCAACGAGCGAAGATGGCGAAACGATCATCTTTCAAGCAACGCCTGACCGCTTCGAGAAACTGGCAGAGAACAAGCTTGCCGATGATGCCTTTGCGACACCGGTTATCGTGGGCGACCACATTTATGCTCGAATGGGTGTCCGTGAAGGAGACCGACGACAAGAGTATCTATATTGCATCGGCAAGTGATTGCCGATCGGTGGCATGGCTGCCTTAGCGCTCCACAGGTTCCAACGACTCGGCCGGTTCCACCGATTCCGGTTCGGTGCTTTGATCGCTGGTCTCGGTCGCGTTGTCGATCGCCTGTTTTGACTTCTCTACAATTGTCGCCGTATCCTCCTTAACCTTGTCGGTTTCGAGCTGAATCGATGGATTGCCATCTTGTGAACTCAGCCGGAGCCAGCCGACCAGGACGAGAATGAAAAGCAAAACGACGACAACGACAATAGCTCGCATGAGACGGTTTCCTAACGCAGTAGCAAGTGGAAGCAGCAATTTTGACAGCTCCTTCTCACCTCGCTGCAACTGCCGTACCGAATAATCTGCAATCAACGGGCAGTTCTGGGCTGCTGGCAATTCGGGGTCGTGGCGATTTGGAATTGCACAGGATTTGTTCGCTTCCATGGCGAAGCCATGGCAGGTTCGTAGCCACGGACGTGAGTCCGTGGTGCCAAGCTTTGCGTTTGGGAACAAAAGTGACAGTACGAAAGCAAGTGTCAACCCTGAGTTTTTGACAGCTCAGGGCTGTCCCCCACCGGGGCTGCAAGAGAATGTCACAGCGACGGTTTTCGTTAGTCGCACCCGTTGCTTGATATCAAACAAGTCAAAGGAAGACACTCGGAAGAGACACCGATTCCTTCGCGTTTAACCCTCAAAAAGCCGTGTCGACAAAGGCATGCCGGGCGTTGCAGGGGTACAATCGGGAAACTTTGGCCCAGTGATCGCTGAGCGAAGCCGTCCTTTCACGCGAGGCACGATTCATGAGACGTCGCATCCAAGCGTTGCAACATCAACGGGCCATTATCGATTGGCTACGTGTTTTTTGGCTCATCGTCGCGATCACAATCAGTGCGGCTTTTCTCGGCAAATCACTTGCCGCCCAGGATTCAGCCCTGACCGGAGCGTTCGTTGCAGTTCTCGAGCAAGCCCCCTTGGTGAATGTCAAGGAAGAGGTCGGCGATACTGACACGCGAACGTCCAGCTTGCAAAATGCCGATGCAAGGATGATCGCCATCAACGTCCGCGGCCGTATCCTCGACGACAATGGTATTCCGATCGCTGACGCTGTCGTCGTGATCTCGCAAGCGTCGGGTGTGCGAGCGCGAACGCGCAGCAATGCCGCGGGAGAGTATCAGTTTGATCGGGTGCTTTGCGCGCTTGCAGACTCTTCCCCAACGGACAGGACGAAGCTTGCGAAAATTGTCGCGGCGGATGATCGTGGACGATTGAACTGGAAAGCGATCCAATACTATGAACCCTCTCACATCAAGTTCTTGGGGCCATTCAAATTTTTGAATAACGATCCGCTTTCGGACTCGTTTACCGACTCAATTTCAAGGCAACAAAATGTCTCGCTCGGACAATCGCATGCATTGACCGGCATCGTCATGGATCCCGACAACCAACCCGTTGCCGATGTCGTGTTGGAGCTGCCAGGACTGATGAAAGCCACTTCCAAAGGCTCATCTAACATCCATAACTTTGATATCTGGAGGTTGTCCGGGTCCCAAAAGCTACAGGCAAAAACCGATGCCAAGGGTGAGTTCCGCTTCCCCGACATGCCTGGGGGGATGATTGCGTTTCTGTTGATGAAGCATCCTGACTTTTATCAGAGCGTGGCACACGTCGGCACCAGTCCCGATGTCACTGCTTTGCCAACGGGACGCCACATAGATGCCTCGGAGCCAATCGCGCACAGTCCCGCTCGACTTCACATGACCGAAGGCGTGCGTTTACAGTGCAGAATCGTCAATCAAGACAACGTGCCGCTGCCGGGGGCTGACATTCAGAACCATGTCACCCATCGAAGTGAAGCGACGAGTGATGCAGAAGGCAACTTTACTTTCTCGGTCCCATCCGAGCGGCTCAGCAAGCAAGGCGATGGTGACACGGTTTTGCTGTTTGACGTGGTGTGGCCAGACGATGCACCGTATGCGAACGAGACTCCGAGTCTTTCGCGGAAGCAGATTCTCGACGGCGAAGTGCTGACGATCGTTGCCGAAAATGCCATTGAAATACGCGGCCAAGTCATTGCCTCCGACGACCAATCCCCCGTAGCGGACTTGCCTCTGAGAATCCAGTCATGGCAATCCCAACCTCGCTCCTTCGTTGAAACGCAAACCGATATCGATGGCCAATTCACAGCGAAAGCAAGCATCGGGCAATGGCTCGTAACGTGTGGACCGAAGGCCGGTTTTGATTTGTCGCCCTCCCCTGCGGGTTCAGGTCGGCAGAGGAGTCTTGATCCTAAGTCGCAGCGGATTGTGGACGTGGTCGAACCAAATCAACCCATCGAATTGGGGATTATCATCGACCGAATGCCCTCCGTCGACGTCCACGTCGTTGATTCAGATGGCCAGCCGGTTGAGGAAGCCAAGGTCAGTTTTTGGCGAGGCTCTCAAGGCGGTTGGCGACAGCCCGCTCGGCGAACCAGTGCTCCTTCCATCGTGCCCGATGGGATCACCGACGACAGGGGAGTTTGCAAGTTCCATGTTCCGACGCTGCAGGACGAAAACTGGGTGGTGAGAGTGTGCAGTCCCGCCGATACGCCACGCCTGTTCGCGCTGAAAGTGATTGAATCCAGGCGGAACCAACCGATGAAGATCAAACTGACAGAGGGTGTTCCTGTTCAAGGCCGTGTGTTGCTGGACGGTGCGCCGTTGGCAAATATTCAAGTGAGGCTGAGCGCGGGACCCTACCAAACTGGAACCGCCAACTCGAGCGATTGGATATCCACTGTGTCGTCCAATGCCGAAGGAGAATACACATTGTATCTCCCTCCCTCCAACGCTGGCTCTGGGCCGGAATTCGCAAGCCTGTACAGGCTTGCGTTGGTCGGCATCCCCGAATTCACACAGGGACTCCGACCAGTCCACACGGTCTCTAATCGAACTTCAAGGAACACGACCGAAGGTGCGATCGAGGTCAAAGATTTCATCGTCACATCCGCTAGTGGCGAAGCGTCTGGGCGCGTCATTGACGAATCGGGGGCTCCGATTGCCGGAGCCACGGTCCGCGTTAATCCAAACGCTCCGCTTCTGGGCGCCCCGGAAAAGCAGGCTTACGCGATCACTGATGAACAGGGGGCTTTTCGCTGGCGTGGCTTGGGCAGCAACAAGTATCGGCCGATCATCATCATTAATGGAAAACCCATTTCGCCTGAAGTCGTGATCCAAGCGGGGCAGGATTCGATCGAGATCGTTGTGGGGGAAAACGAGTAATCGTGCCCCTGTTTACAGAATTTAGATTGCTTGACAAACAAGACGGTTTTTCAAAGCGAGGAGGAAGGTCCATCCTGGCTTAACTGAGGCTCGTCCAAAGCATGCGATTTTTTGCGGCATGACGGTGGTGCCCAAGTGCTGCTCCCCATGCTTGAAAAAATGTCGATGGGGAGCCACGCCCGACACTGGGGAGGGACACCGGGCAGAGACACCCTTTAGCGCATGTGCAAGCAGAATGATCTGAGTCTGCTGCTAACGCCCCCGCCAGCCGCCAGTGCTAGAGAGACACACACCGGCTGCTTGCTGCTTCGTTTACTTGCCTTGGCCAGGACATCAACGCGTCTTAGAAGCGGTATTCGGCGTTGAACACAAAGCCATCAAAGGTTAAGTCGCCGTCTAGATCTCCCGCAGAGTCGGCTTGGACTTTGTCAATCCACTGGTCCGTTTTCGCAACGCCCATCCAGTTGCTAAACGTGTAGCCCGCCGAGAGCTTGCAGTTGGAAGTGCATTGCCAACCCGCCCCGACTTCTAACTCAAGAATCGACACGAGGCGTCCGGCATCCCAAGAATTGGCGACACGCAGAGGATCGACGTTGCTGGAGTGCAGGTAGTCGGCCTTGACCTCTCCGGCCAAGAAACTCGCTGCCGTTTTCCCGTAACAAAACAGACCATGCCGACCGTGGTGCTCGATGTCTCCGCCCAAGCGAAGCCCCAGTCCGTTGAACTCGATGTCGCTGGTGACCAATTCGGTTAAGCCAGCTCCGGAGTACTGAACGGCAAGTTCCTGATCTAAACGTCCGTAGCGCGCACCAATCGTGAAATTGGCAGCGGTGCACTGGTTGGAGATGACAACGAAGCGGTAATCGAGGTCGACCGTCTGGAAGTCGATTTCATATTGTCCTATGGCCAGCAAAGCGTCGGCCGCCGCATTCGCTTCATTGGGGTGCACCAACAGTTTGCTTAACGAGAACAGCGCTCCGTCCCCCGCCAATCGCTGGTTTTGTTCGCTGAAGAAACCCGAATAGTTCAGCGAAAGACTGCTGTGCTGATCTTCAAAGGCTTTTCGAAATCCAATCTGGTAGCCAAGATCGAATTCAGGGTCCAGCAAGCCGGTCGCACCGACGGGAACGTTGTTATTGACCGGCAAGGCGAAGGCGACTTCCGCGTCGCGAGCACGCAGCAGCATCAGGCTGGCATAGAAGCCTGTCCGATGTGCCCAGATCGGCGGACAACAGGGTTGCGGAAAATCGCGGACAGCATGACTTTCATTGTAGGAAACCGGCCGCAGGTCGCCCAATAATTGGAAATCAGGCATCAGAGGATCGGGGGCTTGCGTTGCCTGCAGAGCGGTTGGCAAGGCACCCTCCACCGCGTAAGCGGGCGTGACAACCAGCAATCCTAAGATTAGTACGACGCCACGTGGTAAGCCTTTGATCATTTTCGCAATCCTTGTTCTGTGACTTGGCGGCCCATCCGAGGAAACCCTTCAAGTACTATCGGTCCACTGCACCGAAAGAGGGGAGTCGAGTCGCCTGTCATCGGACAATCGCTACGGTCGTTAAAAGTAACGAATCCAACCAGCGTGCTGCCGGCTGAATCACCGGAATGACAGAACCCCCCCGAAAGGTTGTTTTTTGCATGGCTGAATTGCTTGCGTTATCTGCAACGGATGAATAGTCTAGGCATTTCATATCGCTAAATCGGGCGATTTGCGGATACTTCGTAAGGAGCGGTTGATAATGTCAGTAGGTTTGGGCAAACAGAAGCGTAAACTGCGGAAACGCTTGAGCAACCGTCGCAAGAATCTTGTTTTCCCAGTGCGCGGTGAGCGTCTTGAAGAGCGCCGCCTACTGGCTGCGGTAGTGACAGCCGTTTCCGCGGGTGCCTATTCGGCTCTGGTCGACTATATCGATGCGTTTGTGGACATTGACCAGATCGTCCCCGAGTCGGCTCGAAACCGTTTGCAGAGTGGCGGAAGTCAGGAAACGCTGACCTACCAAGCTTACGCGGGAGAAGTGAACGACGTTTCGATCTCGCAGCAAATCGGCGACTTGGCATACGTCATCAACGAAGGTAACGATGATGTTCCGATCATCCCCGTACCCTTAGCCTTCAATCCCGAGGTGATCAACGATTTGGGGGTCGGATTTTCCTTTGTCGTTGAGGTGACGCTCGACGTCGCCGATGTCATTAACCTACCCGATGCCGATGCGATTGTTCCCAATGGCACGTCGATCCTCGATTTGATTCCAGGGGTGGGTGGTCCGGACGGCGTGCTGTCGGAGATGACCAACCTGCTTGGTGAGGGCCTCACGTTTGGCCTTGGCGAGATCATCAGCTTCATCGGCGACGGGATGGAGTTCGTCCAAGATGCGATCAACACGGCGGTCGGCCCGATCATTTCGGTGGTGGGCGATGTCGTACACACCGCTTGCAAGGCCATCGACGCGATTCCATTTGTCAATCCCGACTGCGATGATGTCAGCAATTTTAGCGAGAGCCTGTTGACCAGCCTTGCGGACAACCTCAATCCGCTTCCGGATATCCCGACTGAGTTGCTTGAACTGGGGCTGTCGATCATCGAAGGCTTGACCAGTACCTTCACCACGGAAAGCGTACTCGTCTCCACCCTGGACGGACCCGACAACGTCGACCTGCGGACGCTCAACGGAGTCGGGCAGTTGGTTTATGCCGGTAGTGGAAGCGACGTGATCATTGCGGGTGGTGGAGATGCAGATGTCAAACTGTATGGTGAAGAGGGACGCGATACTTTTATTGTCAATTTCGGGATGGATGTTCCCCGTTACTACGTCGATGGAGGCTCGGGCAACGACATCCTCTCGATTGGCGGAAGCGAAGGAAACGACATCATTCGGGTGGTCAGTTCGGGCGGCGCGTTGCAAAGCGTCAGCTTGGAAGCGCCGAATCCAAACCAAGGCAATGCCTCCAGCGAAGTTCAACAGATCACGCTGCCAGCCAACGTGATCGGTGGTGACTTCACGCTAAGTTTCCAAGGCGAAACGACCACTCCGATTCTCACCACGGCTACCGGTGTTGATGTGGAGTCAGCATTGGAAGCTTTAGCTTCGCTGGACGCCTCGAACGTTGCCGTAACGGGAGTTGCTGGTGGTCCCTACACCGTCACGTTCGGCGGCAGTTTGGCCAACACGGATGTTCCCATGATCACGGCGAACGGCGACAACCTCGACGTCGACGGCAGTGCCATGGCGGTCTCGACCATTCGCCTAGCCGACGCCACGCAAGGCACCAACGAAGAGCAGACGATCACGTTACCCCCAACGATCGGCTCCGGCACCTTCACACTCGACTTTGACGGCCAAGTAACCGATCCCATCCAATTCGATGCCGCGGCAACCGATGTGCGGACCGCCTTGACCGAGCTATCGAATATCCCACCAGACAGTGTCGATGTGACGGGAACAGCAGGCGGACCATGGGTTGTCGAATTCAGGAATTCCCTGGGGTCGACGGACCAACCGTTGTTGACCGCCGACGGCACGAACTTGATATCGTTCATCACCGCCCAGGTTACCGAAACCGTCACGGCTCTGACTGGCGTCAACGAGGTGCAACGTGTGGACGTTCCCGCGGGGGCAAATGGCGGAACGTATCGCTTGACCTTTGACGGGGATACCACTGCGCCGATTCCCTATAATGCGACTGCGACGCAGGTGCAGTCCGCACTGCATGCGTTGAATTCCGTCGGCAGCCCTAGCAATTTGGTCGTCACCCCTAGTACGACTGCCGGTTACGAATTCGATATCGCCTTTACAGGCGATTTTCGAGGACTCGATCAACCAGGCATCACTGCCGATAGCGACGACCTTCGCGGAGGAGTCGATTTGGCGGTATCTTCCATCCCGAACGGTAGTGGCACGAACGAAATCCAATCGGTCACCACCAATGGTGCAACCAGTGGAACGTTCTCTTTGACGTTTGATAACGGAACTTTTGCACGAACGACCGGTCCGTTGCTCCATGACGCAACTGCCGGTGAGATTGAAGCGGCACTGAATGGCCTCACTTCGATCGGAGCGGGCAACGTGTCGGTCACCGGACCGGTTGGTGGTCCTTGGGAAATCGAATATGTCGCCGACTTGGCGGCAACAAATGTGCCGCTGATTGAATTGAACGACATCGACCTTGCCCCGTCTGCGACCCAGGGTGTGGCGACGGTCACAGTGACCGAGAATGGTGATCTGGCGGGTCCAACCGACGAGGTCCAAGTCGTCTCCATCGATGCAGACGATGGGACGTTCATCCTGAGGCTCGATAGCCCGCAAACCAATGGGCTCACTGGTGGAGCGCCGTTGGAAACCAACGCGATTTCTTTCAATGCGTCGGCAAACGATGTGAGGATAGCCTTGGCTGCCCAAGGATTAAATGTGACCGTGACGGGAAATTCCGGCGGACCTTATACGATCACTTTTGATTCGGTAGACGTAGCAGGTCAAGATATTGCCGGCGAGTTCGAGGTCGATACGACGAACCTGATCCGGTTCACATCCTCGGTGTCTCAAACGTCGGTCGCGGGCGTCAACGAACAGCAAATAATCGAGGCAGTCGATGCTTCTACACTGACAACCCTGACGACGACCGGCGGAGAATTCACGCTGACCCTTGGAGGCCGAACGACTCCTCCGTTGCCGTACAACGCGGCCGCTTTCGAAGTCCAAACTGCGCTTGAGGCGTTGTCGTCCATCGGGGCTGGAAATGTGAGCGTCACAGGGGGCGCAGGGGGTCCTTGGACGATCGAATTTATTAAAGAACTCGCCAAAACCGATATCCCCTCGATCGTCACTAATGGCACCCAGTTGGCCGGTGCCCTGTCAGTGTTGACTGTAGACAACGCGGTTTCGGCGGCGGCCGGAACCAACGAACAGCAACAACTTGCTTTCACGCCCCTGCCTGACTCCGGCGGTAAATTTACGCTCTCTTACAACGGAGCCACGACCGTTCCAATCACTTATCCGGCAGCCGCTGGAACGATTGAAAATGCATTGGAAGCCTTGCCCACGATTGGAGCGGGTAACGTGATCGTGACGGGCGCCAACGCAGGGCCTTGGACGGTCGAGTTTGTCAATGACTTGCGAAGCGAAAGCCGACCGTCGATTAACGTTGACACGCGTCCGCTCGAAACAGATGGCCTGAAAAAGGTGAATCCCGACGTCGTCATCGCTACGTCGAAGGAATCGAGCGGCACCAATGAACTGCAGCGGATCTCCCTGCCCGCGGGCATTCAAAGTGGCACCTTCGCTCTGGAATTCAATGGTGAAACCACGGCTGACATTCCTTACAACGCTTCACGCGACCAAGTCAAAACGGCGTTGGAAGGTCTTGCGAATATCAATGTTGGCGATGTCCAAGTCTTTGGCCCTCACAGCGGTCCTTGGACCGTGGAGTTCACCGGCACGCTGGCAGAAACGGATCAACCTTTATTGAGCGCCATTGGTACGAACCTTGTTGTTTCAGGGGGATCCCTGTCATTAATCGAGACGACGCAGGGGAACGATGGCGCTGCAAGCGTGGTCCTCGCGACCACGACCTTTCAAGAGGTGGTCAGTATTGAACAAATTCAGATCGATGCCGGCGGTGGCGACGACACGATCATCATCGAAGGCGATACCGGGATCGCTCAAATCCTCGTCGACGGCGGCGATGGTACCGATGTGCTGGAACTGGTGTCACAAGCAGCAGCGCCAAACTTTGTCGCCCCCGTCTTCCCCGATGGCACCCAAGCCACTTTGGAAATGGACGGCCAGACGGTGCAGTTTGCAGGTGTCGAAGGGGGAGTCGTTTTTGATGCCGCATCGAATGCTGGAACGATTGCACTCAGCGGGACCGACGAAGCGAATGATATCCGTTTTCAAGGTCGAGGCACGGGAGCGGCAACCTTTGCCAACGACGGCCAAGTCACCCTTTCTTTGCGGAATGTTGGAGCGGACAGCGAAGTTACCATTTTGGGGGAACAAGGTGACGACACGATTTCGGTGGCTCCCAACGGTGTCACGGAGTTTGCCGTATTTGTTGTCGATGGTGGTGGGCCAACGGGCGCCAATGCGATTCGTTTTGAAGGGACCGAAGAAATCGCTCCCGGCACTGGGCAAGACTTCTTCACCTATACGCCCGATGCGACTTCCTCCGCCGCGGGTCAAGCGACTTACGATCTGGGCGCACTCAATTTAACCACGATTGCGTTTTCCAGTTTTTCTGATGTCGCGTTTGTCGGTGCCGGTGGTGTGGACGAATTGGTCGTCAACGAACCCGTGGCGGGCTCTCAGGACACCGTCCTGTTTAATCCCGAAGTCGGCAATAACGGCTCCTTCCAGTTCACCTCCCAGCCCGGCGGACCGAACACCTCGGTGGTCTTTTCGCCCGTTTCCTATCAAAGCATCGAGGTTCGCAATTTCGATACCGGCAGCGGTGTGGACACCTTCAGCCTGTCCAGTGATAACCTGCCTGGGGTCAATAGCGAAGCCTCGGTTGTGGGAGGATTCACGGGCGTCACGGAAGCCCGCTTTGGCGATCAACTGACCACCTTTACTCATGAGATCGATCCCGCTAATCCCGACATTTTGACTTTTGAAATCGGCACGGCCAATGATGTTGTCACGGTGACGCCTGGCGTAGGCATCACGATTGTTGTCAACACGGCTCTCGGCAAGGACCTGCTGAAATACAATGCACTGACAGATGACATCACGCTAAATCTTGCCGAGTCACGTATTTCTCAAGTGGGGCTAGCGGATGTCTTATTCACCAATGCGGAAACGGTGGAACTGCTAGGCAATGGCACCAATGCCTTGTCGGTGCTGGGCGCCGCACTGGAAAATCGCTACGTCTACGCACCGCTCAGCCCTCGCGGAGGACGCTTCCTTTCCGGCCAATCCGATTCCGCATTTGTCTTCGATGAAATCGGCGGTACGTTTACGCTAGGTGGCGGCCTGTCCGTGCGAGATGTGGTGGTCTTCGAAGCCTCTTCGGAGCGCGACACCATCGAGGTCGATGGCCCCGGTCGAATCCTCCGTATGAGCGACTCTTCGGGAACGACACTGAAGCCGGTCCAACTGACCGGTTCCATCGAGAGCACCAAGGTTATTGCCGGAGATGGTGACGACTCGATTCGTGTCATTCCGACCTCCGACCTTTTCATCAGCGTTGATGGCGAAGGCCCCAATGCGAGTGACCGCCTGCTGATCGAAGACACAGGAATTGGGAACCTTGTGTTGCACCGCGAAGCGGCCGACGGGCGAAGCGGATCGGTGACGGTAGGCGATCTGCCACCGGTCGATTACGTCAACGTCGAACGGATCGATATCTTGCCGCTCGATCCTCTGACAGGTGGCACCGGCACCGACGGCTTGGGACAGTTGGTCGTGTTCGACGCCGATCCGTTCGAGCACAACGAGAGCTTGCCCAATCGCACCGATTTCTTGAACCTGTTCGAAATCCCGACCAATCCAAACATCGATCCCGGAACCGCCAATGGTATTTTTGCAGCGGGGCCGACACTGCCCGGTGACGAGGATTGGTATCGGTTTGATGCCCAGCAAACCGCAACGTTACGTTTTGAGCTGATCTTCACCGCGATCGGCGCATTGGCCAACGGTAATCCAGGGTTGCCCGGAAATGGCGAACTTCAGATTGAAGTTTATGACCAAAACAATAATCTAATTGCGAAATTTGCCGGCGAAGGTAATGACACTCACACCGTCGGTGTCGAAGGGGGGCAAAGCTATTCGCTACGGGTACGGGGCGTGACTCCGGAAGCCATCAACAACTACGACATTCGCGTCGTCAATCTGGACACGATCGGACCGCAGGTCACCAATCTATTCATCACCGACAATCCGGCTACCTTGGCGGATGAGTCGGCGTACAACCTGTTTGATGTGAAGCCGGTCCAGGGACCGACTCCTTTGGTCAGCAGCTTGACCATTAACATTCGCGATCTCAGCGAACGTTTCCCCGGCTTCTTATATGGAGCTCTGGATACGGGCATCGCCGAAGCGGTTGGACAATACCAAGTAGTGGGCGATCACAACGGCATCATTTCGATCTCGTCGGTGGAAGTCCTTAATGATCCTGTGGTGGTTGGGCAAAATGCCACTGGTCAAATTATTTTGCACTTCACCGAACCGCTTCCGGATGATCGTTTCACGCTGACGGTTTCGGATAATTTGGTGGACCCTGTCGGCAATCAGCTCGATGGAGAGAGCAACGCCAGTGAACCGCAGGAGGCGCCTACGCTTCCATCGGGAGACTCGGTTTCCAAAGGCGATTTCATCGCACGCTTTACGATTGATAGTCGTGCCGAAATCGGCAGTTGGTCCTTTGGCAGTGCCTACATCGACACCAATGGAAACTTTCTGTTCGATCCTGAATCGCAGTTCAGCGACGACACGAACGAAGACATCGTCTACAAACTGGGTTTCCAAACCGACAATGTTTTCGCAGGCAATTTTGTCACCGAAGCCAACGCGACGGCCGATGGCTTCGACAAATTGGCAGCTTATGGTCAGGTTGGCGGAGTCTTTCGCTGGTTAATTGACACTAACAACAATGGGGTACCCGATTTAGTTGTGGCTGACCCAGCACAAATTGACGGCCGACCGTTTGCGGGGAATTTCGATGGTAACTCCGCCAATGGCGACGAGGTTGGCTTGAAGGATGGAGACACCTGGTACCTCGATACAAACCATGATTTCAAAGTTGACACCGTCATCAACAGCAACCTCGTTGGACTCCCTGTTGCCGGCGATTTCGATGGCGACGGAATGGAGGACCTGGGAGCTTGGGCGGACGATATCTTCTCGCTCGATTTAAGCAGCGTGGGGCTTGATGGGCAGCATGATGTTACGTTTCGGTTCGGCTTCTCCGGGATTCGTGAACTGCCGTTTGCAGCGGACTTCAATGGCGACGGCGTCGATGACTTGGGGTTGTGGAACCCCGACGGATCAGGTGCCGGAGTGAGCGAAAAGGCGGAGTGGTACGTGCTGATGAGTCAGCCGCTTCTTAGTGATTCAGCATCGACGTCGCCATCGACGTTTGGAAATTCGGAGACACCTTCCACATCGTCTCCATTCCAGCAATTATTCGGTGACGAGTTTGTTCCCGTTGACCCTTCTCGCGACTATGTGTTTTCTGGCGAATTGCGATCCGGCGATGATCTGGGAAATCAATTTGATCCCAATAACCGGCAATTTTTTGGTTTCGCCAGTTACGATGCCGACCAGTTGCTGATTTCGCCTTGGCACGTTAATCGATTTGGGACAGCCGTCGATACCCGATTGGCTGTGACACTCAAACCGGGCGATACCACAATCACCCTGGACGATGCCAGCGGGTGGGCTAACGCGGGCGCTGCTCACCAGCGCACCTTAGCTTGGTACGGCTATACGAATAGTGCTGGTTTCACCTATCCCGACTACACCTACACGCGCAATGTGGCAGTGGACTTTGCCAATGGGATGTGGGACGCGGGAGCCATCACGGGGAATGTGATTACGTTGCGGAATCCTTGGAGTGGCCCAGAGATCCAAGCTGGCGAGGCGGTCCGCAATGCAAGTTCGGGAGGCACCCACATTTACGCGGCAGCGGGAAACACCGTAGTTCCCGATCAATGGACTCAGTACCAAACAACGGTTTCGGGAGCCACTCAATTTCGACCCGGCACCGCGTTTGTCAAACCGCTTGTGCTGGCGAATTACCAGGGAACGTCTACCAACCTGCTGCGTATTCGAAACGTCCAGTTTCTACCAAGCAAGTCTGACGTTATCTCTGTCGTCGATCGCATCACAGCAGCGGTCGATGGAACGTCGGGACAGGTGGTGAACTTCACGCCGATTCCATTCGGTCCCGATCTGTTTGCTAGTTTTGGCGACACATTCTCGCTACCGATCGTCGGCAACTTCGATCCACCGGTGGTCCCAGGGGCTTCTTCGGCGACCGAAGAGGTCGCGGTGACGACACTCAGCGCTACCAACCCATTGCTGCCGCCTGATGTGGATGGAAATGGAAAAGTCGAGCCTGTCGATGCGTTACATGTGATTAACTTCCTCAATCGTCACGGGATCAAAACGTCGTTGGGTGGATTGCAGGTGGAATCGAATGCAACCCTGGTCGACCCAACATTAATGCTGGACGCCGATGCGGATGGTTCGATTACCGCAGTGGACGCGCTGGCGATCATTCATGCGATGAACCGAAGATTGGCGGCGGGCAGAACCCAGGGAGAAGCCACGCCAATCGTCGAACGCTCCGCCGTCCTCGATGAGCAGCCTCGGGAGGCAGGAGAAGAAACTTTCGACCAGCTCGATAAGCAAGGAGGCGACCATTTTTACCGAATCGATCGACGCGAAAACGACCAAGCGTTGGCCTATTGGAACGCGTTGCCTGCCGATAGCCGTGACGAAGAGTCCGACGAAATGGAAGCCTTGCTCGATCAACTCGCCAGCGACCTGGGATAATTAGCACGCAATAAGAATGCCTGGTCTTCTTGTTAGTGAATTTGGCACCGCTTGCTTCACCCAGGGGGCGGCAGCCATTTCCTAGAGGAGCCGAGTGCGAGGCAGTCGCTGTTCGGTTGGCAGTCCCCCTGCCGTCGCCAGCGCTGCGAGCGAATCAAGACACGCCCAATTCGACCCACACAGGATTCACTGAAGAAAGGGCGGGGGCATCTGGGGAACCGTTTGATGGAGCCGTTCGTTTTGATCGGGCAAAGCGGAGTCCATCCCCTGGGGAAGCTGCGCGGTCCGCGGCAGATGCCGATTTCTGGTGCGTCTGAAGTGGCGAAAGCGAGCGAATCCAGCCGTTTTGCGATCCCGCCTTCTGGCCAGCTTGCTACACTACACCGCTGGTTGGAGCGTACGTTTTCTCGCAATCGCGACGCGTCCAGCCTCGATGAGTCTCCGCCTGCTCCTTCCAGCCCCTTGCACTGCGATGCTGCGTCCGTTGCATGTTGTTGCCGCTTGTTGCCTTGTGTTGCTGGCTGCTTTTCCTGCCGCAGCCCAACCGCCGACGCCTCAAGTCGACGATCGTGAATTGTCGCTGCAGACGCTCAAGACCTATTGCTACGACTGCCACTTTGGTGAAGAGGCCGAGGGGGGGATTCGTGTCGATCTGTTCGAGACGAATGCCAAGCTTGCCGATCACGTGGAATTGGTCGAGAAGATCATCTTGGCGCTCAAAGAACAGCAGATGCCGCCGGCAGATTCCGAGCAACCTTCGGGCTCCGACAGGGTTAGAACTCTGGAGTGGATCGAAGCACGCTTGCAGGATTTTGACTGTGGCACGATTAGTCGCCCAGGCCGGGTGACGATGCGACGTCTGAATCGTGCCGAGTACAACAATACGATTCGAGATTTGACGGGGCTGGATTTGAAGTTAGCAGATGACTTTCCTTCTGATGACGTGGGCAATGGCTTTGACAACATCGGGGACGTGTTGTCGATTCCGCCAATCCTCATGGAGAAGTATTTGGATGCGGCCAATCGGATCGCCGTGGCAGTCCTCGACGATCCTGCGGCGCGGGAACGCGTTTTTCCACTCACTCCCAAGGATGGGAAGAACCAGGAAGAAGTCATCCAAGTCGCCCGCGCGAATGCCGATGCCTTTGCTACTCGCGTTTTCCGGCGCCCCATTACCGCCGAGGAATCCGAGCGGCTATTCGCATTGATGCGTGCTGCCTGGGATGCAGATGCCAGTCCCGACGAAATCATGCGGACGCTGATTACAGCGTTGCTTGCGTCCCCACATTTTATCTACCGCGTGGAGACCGATGATCCCGCGTCGTTTGTCGACGGAGTTCGGGCGCTGGATGATTACGAACTGGCCAGTCGGCTGTCGTATTTTTTGTGGAGCAGCATGCCGGACCAACCGCTATTCGAAGCGGCCGCGCAGGGCCAACTCCAAACACCGGAGCAACTGGCTTCTCAAGCCCGGCGGATGTTAGCGGATCCGAAGTCGCAAGCGCTGGTGAACAATTTCGCGGGTCAATGGTTGCAGTTGCGTGACTTGGAAAACCTCTCCCCCGATCCACAACTCTTCGCCAGTTTTGACAATCAACTCCGCCGGTCGATGCGTCGCGAAACCGAACTGTTGTTTGGCAATATCATGTCCGAGAATCGCAGTATTCTCGAACTACTGAACGCCGACTACACCTTCGTGGACGAGCGGTTGGCGGCTCACTATGGGATCGAACAAGTCGCCGGCGAGGAATTTCGTAAAGTCGATTTACAGGGCAGGCGGCGGGGCGTGTTGATGCATGCGAGCATCCTGTTGCTGACCTCAAACCCGACGCGAACGTCCCCGGTCAAACGTGGAAAATGGGTGCTCGATAATTTGCTCGCCGAGCCCCCGCCTCCAGCCCCGCCGAATGTTCCCGAATTGGGAGAGGCAGGAGAAACGCTGGGCACTTTGCGGCAACGGATGGAGCAGCATCGCGCCGACCCCAATTGTGCCGTCTGCCACACCAAAATGGACGCATTAGGCTTCGGCTTGGAGAACTTTGATGCCATTGGATCGTGGCGAGATGCGGACGGACGAGACAAAATCGATGCGTCGGGTGAATTACCCGGTGGCCGAGTTTTCAGCAGTCCGGTGGAATTAGTGCAGATACTTGCCGAAGATAAAAAACAGGAATTTACGCGATGTGTAGCGTCTAAAATGCTGACGTTTGCACTTGGCCGCGGCTTAACGGTTGCCGATCGTTGTTCGGTCAGCACCATTGTGAACCGTCTCACTGAGAACGATTACCGGTTCGTGACCCTTGTCGAATCGATTGTTACCAGTCCACCTTTTATGATGCAGGAGTCAGGACGATGACCATCTTGAACACGAACGACGGCAAGCTTTCTCGCCGAACGATATTGCGCGGCTTGGGCGTGTCGCTCGCCCTGCCTTGGCTGGAAGCGACGCGCGCGACCGCCCACGCGACCACAGTGGCCACTTCGCCGAACCGCATGGCCTTTATCTTTGTTCCCAATGGCGTGGCTCTCAAGCACTGGACGCCTGCCACGGAAGGTTACGGATTTCAGTTGCCGTCGATCTTAGAGCCCCTCGCACCGGTTCGAGAGGATCTGTTAGTGCTGAGCGGTTTGACTCATGACAAAGGCCGAGCCAATGGGGACGGGGCGGGCGATCATGCGCGGAGTGCCTCGGTCTTCCTCACCGGCGCCCAGCCGCGGAAAACCGATGGAGCAAACATTCGTTCGGGAATTTCGGTCGATCAAGTCGCTGCCCAGGCGATCGGTCAGCAGACACGGTTCTCATCGCTGGAGCTTGGCGTCGACGCGGGCCGAAATGCGGGAAATTGCGATTCCGGCTATAGCTGTGCTTACTCCTCGAATATTTCCTGGTCGTCGGAGTCGACGCCGGTTGGAAAGGAAGTCAATCCGCGTTTAGTGTTCGAGCGTCTGTTCGCTGGTGGAAAACCGCGGGAAGTCGACAAAGCGGCACAGCAACGCGAAGCCCTACAGCAAAGTATTCTCGATTTCATTTCCGACGATGCCAAACGGCTACAGACGAAACTGGGACGTAACGACAATCGGAAACTGGACGAGTATCTGACGGGAGTCCGTGAGGTGGAACGTCGTGTGGGTTCCAAACCCGCATCAGCGCCGAGCGACTCGGAGATCGACTACGCCATCCCGGCTGGTATTCCGGGAGACTATCAAGATCACATGCGGATGATGTGCGACATGATGGTGCTCGCTTTCCAAACCGATTCGACTCGGATCGCGACAATGATGTTCGCCAACGCAGCCGACAATAAAAACTATCGCAAGATCGGCGTGCCCGATGGACATCACGATCTTTCCCATCACGGTGGCAACCCGGAAAAGCTGGAGAAGATTCGCCAGATCAATCGGTTTCACATTCAGCAATTAGGTTACCTGCTGCAAAAGATGAAGTCGGTTCACGAGGGAGAACGGACGCTGCTCGATAACTCGATGATTTGCTACGGCAGTGCGATTAGTGACGGCAATCGGCACAACAACGAGAACTTGCCGATCTTGGTCGCAGGTTCTGGTGGCGGGACCTTAGAGCCGGGACGCCATATTCGGTATTCCGGCGAAACACCGATGTGTAATCTCTTCATGTCGATGCTGGATCGAATGGGAGTCGACGCACCGTTTATTGGAGACAGTACGGGGCGTCTGCCAGGTCTTTCACTTTAGACGCTTCTTCAGCAAGGATTCTTCTGTTGCGTATTTGTTACCTGCTGGCGATTTGCTCGCTAAGCATCCTCGGTCCTTCCCGTTTCGTTTCGGCTCAATTAACCGACGTCACCGCGGAGGAACTCACTCAGCGACTGAATGACCCCGACACCAATCTGCGCCGCGATGCGGCCTATGAACTGGTTCGTCGACGGGCCGATACGGAATCGGTCGTCCGCGCCTTCGCCAAGGCCACCTCGGATAGTGACACTCAGGTGCGTCTCCAAGCTCTGATGGGCCTGGCTCGCGCGGGCAGTGTGGCTGAACCGGCAGTCAACGAGTTGGTCAAATGCCTCAACGACCGAGATGCCCAAATTCGTTTTCGGGCAGCGGACGCACTGGGCAAGATCGGTCCCGCGGCGGTGCAGTCTTTAATCGAGACGTGGCCGAGAAGTTCCGAACAAACCAAGCTCGCCGTTGTGCATGCCTTATCCACGATCGGACCGGCAGCACGCCCGGCAGACGCGATTTTGCAAGAGGCCCTATCGAGCTCCGCGGAAGATTTGCCGCGTCTATCCGCCGAAGCTCTAATGAAGATTTTTCCGCAAGACGAATCGATGACGCTGATTCTGGCGAAGCACACCAACGAAGAAGTACGTCGGATAGGGGTCTTGCAGTTGACCGACCTTCCGGAACTTTCGGAGGCCGCGAAACGGGAAATGCAACGAGCGATTTCGGATGCGAATCCGAAGCTCCGTGAAATTGCCGTCGTGGCCATTCATCGCGCCGCACTACCAGACGCCGAAAAAGAAAATGGTATCGAAGCCGGTTTGCTGGATGACGTCGCGGCGGTTCGCATGGCAGCCTTGGTAGCGGTTCGCAAAGCAGACTTTCTCGGCAGCGCCTTCGCCCAGCGAATCGCAAGTCGGCTCGATGCGGCAACTCCCGAAGTCTTGACCACGATCGTCGATGCGTTGGCATTGCTTGGCGAAGATGCGAGGGAAACGCTTCCCAATTTGTTGGATGCCGCGGCAAAGGGACAGCCTGCGGATCGCGAAGCCATCGCCAAAGCGGTGGCTCGTTTCGGCGCAGCGACGGTCCCCGACCTGCTCGCGGCGATTGAAGCCCGGCCCGATGTCGAACCAACGTTATCCCGCGCTCTAGCGTTGATCGGCGAGCCAGCTATGGATGCAATGATGGCTGGACTGAATAGCGACAGCAAAGTCATCCGGATCGCTGCGACGCGTGCTCTCGGAGACGTGGACATGCTCAGTGACGAGGCACTGCAACGCTTGGTGACTGCGGTTAAGGACCCAGATAGCGAGGTGCGGGCTGTGGCTGTTACGGCGGTGATCGCTGCGTCAGGCGACACCGAAGCGGTCCGGGCAACTCTGTTGCAAGCGTCGCACGACCCCGACGCCAGCGTTCGAGCGGCGGCGATCGCGGGAGTGCCGCAGTTTTCTTTTTCAGAGCAAGCACGGCAGGATTTAGTCGCTCGAGGCCTCGTCGACAATGCTCCCGGTGTGCGTGCCCAAACCCTAGCGATTCTCGGGAGTTCCTCGAAACCACCGGAGGCGTTTCAAGAGTCGATTGTCCGGTTGGCCAACGACGAAGACGTGCAGGTCCGTGAACAGGCCATCATCACGTTAGGTAAATTCCCAGCCAACAAGGTGGAGGAGCCCATTACCCGCGCAATGAAAGCTGCCTTATCTGACCAAGCCTTGCCGGTCCAGATCGCAGCGACCGAATCGTTGCGGCAACTCGAGCCTAACGATGCGGAGGCACTGCAAGCGCTGGCCGCGAATTTGGAAGGCGAGCTAGAATTGCAACTAGCCAGCTTGAAGGCGTTGAATCGGTTTCACCAATCGGCCGGTAGCTTGACTCCTGTTGTCACCAAACTGCTGCAGCACGAACGACCCGAAGTCCGTCGAGTAGCCGTGCAGACGCTAAGCGTGATTGAACAGGAAAAATCCCGCTTGGCGCAGCACCTACTGGGCATGCTGGATGATCCCGAAGCGGACGTACGGCAACTTGCCGGTAGCCAACTGGGCAAACTGGGGCCCGTCGCCAAGGGGGCCGTGCCAAAGCTGTTTGCGTTGTTAAGCAGTGAGGTGGACAGTGATTTCGCGAGCAGTGCGTTGCGAGAAATTGACGCGGCACCGATCGAAGCCCTGCCGATGTTGCTGGAGAATCTTGAATCAGAAGAGCGACGCGTCGGGTTTTATGCAGTTTCTTTGCTGGGAAAAATCGGTCCACCGGCGGCGGAAGCGTTGCCTAAACTAGAAGCCCTCTTGGAGAGTTCTGGAAAGGAATCGGGCGGCAGATCTGACTTCCGAAAAAGGTTTTTGCGAGAAGCGATCGCCGCAATCAAAGGCGAACCGAAACCGTAGTAGCCGTCGGCTCTGGAATACGCGAACGGGATCCACATGGAATGCCTAGCCGTTGAACGTACGCAGCATCTTGCGTCCTTTGTATAGATTCCACAGGTCTTGGGGACCTAACGGCCGCGGCCTGCCAACGGTGATGTAGTCGATCGTTTCGAGCCCGTCGGTGATCACGACGCAGCTTTTTTCGTCGTGTTCGGCGGTGCAAGCGATGGCGTGTTCATCGAGAAGAAAGCAGAGCGATTGTGGTTGGATGTTTTCAAAGCCTTCACGGCGAAGGTGTTCGATCAATGGTTCGGTGATTCGCTTCTGAGCGGCGTTCCAATGCGCCGTGGGGACCGTGAAAATATCGGGATGTTCAGCATGCCAACCGGCATAGGCCGCGTAAATGTCGTCGATCGACAGTTCCGCAACGTCGGCGCTAAATGCGTGGGTGACGGGGCCCGCAATTCCAACGTTGCTGTACTGAATCTCGCCGAGATCGTATTCGAACCGAACCAAATAACAAGCTACGGGATCGTGAAAACTGGGCCACAGTTGGTGTCGGGTATCGATCACATCGACGGAAGTCGGCGGCACGCCCATATTTTGAGGCTGGCATAACCAGACGGCCATGTCGGCCGCTGCCAAGGCCTCGGGGGTTCGATACTGTTCATCGATCGATTCGCCCAGATCCAGTTCGTCCGCGTATTGCAGCACCCGCCGTCTTGCGGAAGGTTCGGCAGCCAAACCGATCAGTTTCTCGGTGCCCTCTTCGTCTTCCAAACGTGCCAATGCCCCGGCAGCCTCGCTTTGCACGCGACGATGTTTGATTTGCAATGCTTGGTGCAGTTTGCCCTTGGCTCGGTCATCCCCAATCAACCCAAAGGCATCGCAGAGTGAAACAGCCAGCGCAATCGCCTCCCCGAGCACCGCTTGAACCGCATCGACTGAATCACCGAACTCACTGGGATCGCGTTCAAACCGCTCCAGTTTCGACACCACGGCATCTAGTAGGACCAACAAACCATCGACACGCGTTGTAGCCGGATGCGTGTCGACGCGTCCGCTGCGAGTCAAGAAGTTGGCAACATCCAGGATGGGAGCCGCGACGCTGGGATGCGCCAAGGCTTGCAACACATCGGGAAAGAAGTCGTCAACGTCCCAGTCGCTATGTTGCAACAGGGGGCTGAGGATCTGACCGACCGCCATCCAGCCCTCCGGTGGGCTTTGGATCAGCATCTGTGTGGCGATGTGCAGATGGTCGCCCGACCGCGCCAAAGTCAGCAGGTGCATCGGCAAATGGCGATTAGGCGTGCCGATAGGCAGGGCTGCGTCGATACCGTGGATTAACGTTGGGTTGACTTTACGAATCGCTTCGGCGGGATTTTCGCAGTGCAGCACCGAAGTATGAATCGCGCGCAGTAAGCCACCGAGGATTGCCGGATCCGTCCCCCCCAGTAGCGAAGCATGGCTCCATAACGTCTGCATCCAAGTGGCGGCGTGTTGATTGGCATCAGCGACTGCGACAACTTGCATCGTCGTTCCGGCAGCCACCGGATCCGCATCAGGACCTAGCAAGCTGGTGAGGTCTATCGAAGTTTCGGTCATTTGGATGGGGTTAAGCAGTAGAGGATCAGTCCGCGACAAAATTAGAGCCTAAGGTCAATACAAACGTTGTGCCATCCCGTGCGAATCGATCTGCCAAGGCGTCCAGACAAGTTGGACATCGTTGACTTTGAGGTCGCTTTTTCGCGGTGCCACGACCATCGTTTCGAGCTCGAGGTTTTGGACATCGAACTGGTCACCGAGGGCTGCGATATCGCGGCGCAGTTCGGCTTCGATGTCGGTGTAATCAAGCTCCAATTGCTGAAGCGCCTTCTCCGCACGCCCAATGTCGCTGTGTTGTTGGGCGGCGCGGGTCGCGCCGCGCACCGTTGTTGTCGTCCGACGCGTAATTTTGTTTCCCAGAAACGCGTTCAGCAGCGTCGTCCCAAAAGAAACCACTGACGACACGGATGCTTCCTTGAACTGATCTTTTTCGCGTGCCAAGCGATCTTCGGCGCTGCGAACTCGTTTTTCCGCGGCCAGCAGTTTCGTGTTGTATTTACTTCGCAGTTTTTCCGTCTCACGATCACGAGCTTCGTGAGCCGCTTGAGTCATCGCAATCCGCGCCTCGCCTTCGGTCGTTCCCGGCGGCGCATAAGTCTTCAGCGCAGGGCTTTTGTACAGAGTCATCGCCTGATGGCGGTAGAAGTAATCCTTCAGTTGTTTCGCCCAAGTCCTATAATTCGACGCACTGCACAGAGCGGGCGGGAGATCGTAAAAAGTGAACGCCTCGTCCGCCTCATCGAATTCGATATCTTCCGGCAGCGGCTCGCTGGCTTCCCAAACTTTGTCAGGCACCTCGGTGCCGCACATCAGGAAACGTTTGGCGTCGCGCCACTGATCGAGCCCGGCACTGGAGCGAATAAAGTGCAACGAACCTGTGCCTAGCAAGCCTGGTCGGTAGACCAGTTTGGCATCGGGCGCGATCGGTCGCGACGTCATGACAAACCGTTCCTCGACCCCCGCGGGAATGATTGGACGGGACGTGGCGGTAGGATTCGCCGGCGCGGTTTCCGAGCCTGCTTCTTCTCGCCGCTGTGCCGCCGCTTTGCGGTCTTCCATCAAATCGGATAGCTGTCCGCGAGCCAACGGCCCGGCGAGGAACGACATTGCCCAGCGTGTTTGAAAAACGGTGGGACCCTGGTCATGCACATTGTTCATCAAGAAGACGCGGTTACCGAGTGCAGCCAACATCTGCTCAATGCGAGACTTGTCAAATGCCTGTCCCGTTTGGATTGCCGCTCCCTCGAGTCCATCGAGTACGCGTGCTTTGTCGCGTTCGGTTTGCAGGCGTCCAAGGAACCATGTGCCGATGTTCGATAAGCCCTTGTAGTCGAGATCGACCGGGTTTTGAGTCGCCAGCATGATCCCCAACCCGAACGCGCGGGCTTGTTTCAGCAGCGTCATCATCGGTGGTTTGGAAGGAGGCTTGGCAGACGGCGGAAAGTATCCGTAGACCTCGTCCATATACAGCATCGCGCGGAGCGAACTGGTGCCACTTTGAGTCCGCATCCAGGCGACCAATTCGTTCAGTAAGATCGTGACAAAAAACATCCGTTCGCTGTCAGAAAGGTGCGCGATCGACAAAATCGATACCCGTGGTTTGCCTTCGGGAGTGTATAGCAAACGCTGAATCGAGAGCGGTTCGCCTTCCAGCCAACTGGAGAAGGCAGGCGAAGCTAACAGGTTGTTCAACTGCATGGCCAGCTTGCCACGGTCACTGGTCGACATGAACGAGTCGAGGTCCAGCACCCCGACACGTGTGATCGGTGGCGCCTGAATCAAACCGATCAAATCGCCGATCGAAACGCTGCGGCCTTCGCGCCAGCAGTGATCGAAAATCGAAGAGATCAGAATGTGCTCGCGTGATAGCAACGGGTCAGCTTCGATGCCCAACAGCGTCAGTAACCCCGACGCCGCGCCGGTCACCCGTTCTCGCATCGCGTCGCTGTCGGCCAGCAAATCAGGTGGTGGCGCGTCAAAGCTTTTCAGCACCGTCAACTGCAGGCCAATATTGCTGCCGGGCGTGTAGATCGCGAAATCGGCCGACGCTTTGTACTTCGCAATTCGCTCAGGGGACTGTCCCCACGATGCCAGCCCACTCTTCCATTTCTTCGCGGTCTCGGCGGCGAACTGGTCGATGTCCATCCCTTTCCGTACCGCTTCACCCGGCTCCAAATAGCTCTTGAAATCCGAGGGATTCAAATCGGGAAACGCGAGCAAGAGGTTTGCCAAGTCGCCTTTAGGATCGATGCAAATCGCCGGAATGCCATCGATCGCGGCCTCTTCGAGCAGCGACAAGCAGAGGCCTGTCTTGCCGCTGCCGGTCATTCCGACACACATCGCGTGCGTGCACAAATCTTTCGAATCGTACATCTGCAGATCGTTCTGCAGCTTCGCCTGCTGTAGATCGTATTGGCGTCCTAAGTAGAACGCGCCGAGTTTCTCGAATTCATCGACGGATGGAATCATAGTGGGGAATCTGCCAAGCGAGTATCACGAAAGCCAGTCAAAAAGGGACCGTTTCCTGCCTTCCAACCCGCCACCAAGCACAGGACGGACCTCTGCTTGCTTGGCCCCGTGGCGCGTTCCCATTTGCAATGCGTTGAAAGGGAGCAACGTTGGTGCAAATCCTAGCGGAAACGACTCGCCACCTGAACGGGTGTCAATTGGCAACGAATTCCATGATCCGAACCGCATGGCCAAGACTATCTTCGTGATGGCGGCTGCTAATTTTCAGTCGCAACTGATGCTCGCCAGGCGGCAAGTCGGTGGCAAACATCACCGTGCGGGGATAATGCAGCCCTTTGCTATAGCGATGAAACAGGTCGATTTCTTGAGGCGGCAAGTCGTCGATCGTCACTTCCACCATCCCGGCGTCAGGACCTGCCAACACAAACGCTCCCGCGGCGGTACCGCTAAAGCGGAGGCTCAACTCGGCTCCAGCAGTCGTACTGCACAGCAACGACAGTTTATCAAACGTGGCACGCGACTGACCGGGAAGGTCTTTCCAATCGGGACGTTCGATCACCCAATCGGTCTCCGTCGTGGCTGAATCGACGGGCAGAAACCGACCGCGGAAGTAACTATTCACATCCAGTGGCTGAGGCAACGCGTGCGGTTGGAGCGAGGCATTCGCTTTGCGTGGTTCCGCCCAAGCCGCTTCGAGTAACTCGATGACGCCATCGGCTGCCAAGCGATTCCCCGGCTCCTTGGGATGCGTACCGCCATACAACTGCCATGTAAAATCGCCCGCCGTGATACGACTTGCCAATTCGCGGCCGACATCGTTTGTGCTGACGGTGTAGTGCGCAGCGACACGTTCGTGCTGAGCGCTGCTGACCGGCGATCCTCCTTGCTGCAGCGTCTCGAGCATCGACGGGTTAACAAAATGTGTCATGACTATATCGAGCATCGGCCGTTGTAGGAGGGCTTGCCGCAAGATGCCCTCCATGCCACGCACGCATTCACGCGGCGGGTGGACGGCGTCTTGATCATCGTTGACCGCAAACTCCACAAACAACAGATCGGGCTGTTTGCTGAGCACATCGCGTTGCAATCGAAATGCCCCCGTCGCCGAACAAGTTGAGCTGATACCAGCGTTGATGAAGGTGAACTGCGTGTCGGGAAAACGCTGCTGAAGGTATTGGCAAACCTTCGGCCGATAGCCATTCATCTCGGTGATCGATCCGCCAAGAAAGGCGACCGTGCCCCGTTTGTCATGTTCGAAGGTGTAGCGTGCATTCTCAAGATGGCCGCGTTGCTGCTGAGCGTCGCGCGGAGGATCTTCCTGAGCAAACCCGACGGCGCGGGGCAGAGACAAGCCAAGCAACAGCAAGATTCGAAATAGCGGCAGCATCGAGGAGGTCCTTTGAAACCGGGCGGTAGGGAGGCAACTGGAGGGCCTCCATTCTAACACCAACGTCTCGGCTATCGACCCAGCAGTCTTTCTAGGCCGCGATTCATTTGCTGTTGCAGATAATTCTCGGCGGACTGTTGAGCCGCTTTGAGGCCGAGGTTGCCGACCATTTGAGTGATCGCGGCGGTGTTCAGCGTGGGACGCGAAAAGGTTCCGGAAATCGGTAGCGTGATCGTCTCGCCGGCGAGCGATTGCACGTCACTACCAAGCCAACGGGCTTCCAGGGGCACCTGCGCCATCAGGTTCAAACGTCCGTCGATTGCCACACTGCCACTGGTGATCACCCGCGCATCATCGATCGTGAAATACATCCGCTGATGATTGACCACGCCGTCCCGAAGATCGAATTCCACCACCTGGGCAGGAATCGACAACAGCCGCCGCGTCCGCGCGGGAGCTTGACCACCGGACAGCCCACGACTGAGGTTCTTCATCTGATCGATGCCTAAAATCACCTGGTTGGCAAGTGGTCCGGCATTCATATCGATGCCTTGCACCGACAATTGACCCGCCACGCGCGAGCGCTGCGTATCGTCGGGCACGACGACACATTCGCTCAGTTGCAAATTGACCGTACCGCTAATCTCTGTTGCATCGGCAGCAAGCGGGGCGAGGTACTTCAGCCATTTGCGTGCCATCTGCGGTTCCAGCCGAATGTTCTCGGCAAACAGGCCGGGGCTCTGTTCAAACCACAGCGGGCCATCGCCGTAATGCACTTGGCCGGCGACGTGCAGTTGTCCCAGATCCATCGGAATGGTGGTCGGTTCGATCGTGGTTGTCACGTCGGTGATTCTCAAGTTCGCCGTACTCTTACCGAAACCGATGCCGGCCACACTGCCGCTTTGCCAACCGATGGAACTGCGGACATCGACCGACAATTGATTATCGGGCTGTCTTTGCAAGAGAATATCCATGGGTGCGGCATGCGTACCGGTCAACTGAATCGGTTGGCCGGCGAGTGCCGAAAGCCGCTGGGCGACGAGCGGCATATCGATTTCGCTAGGGCCTTTCAAGTGGATTTCGCCCAACGTTTCGTTCCAGATGACATGCCCATCCACCGTCGCGTCGAACCACTCGCTCGCCACGCGCACATGATCGGCCTTGGCACCTCCGGTCGTGGCGTCATAACGAAACACGCCGCGGATACTGGCCGTTGGCTCGCTCCACAGCGGAATCAAATCGGTGGCGTGCGCCGCGGCGGAGGGACGCACCGGGCCGGTGAACGTTGAGCGGGCGGTGACCGCGGTTTGGGAAATCACTAACTGGTTCGCCTTGGCGTCGGTATCGATTGACCAGATGCCATCTTTCCCCGTCAGGACCGCCGACCCTTCGCACCGCCCTTGGATTACATAGGACTCCGATGCAACGTGTGGTTGCGGCCCCACATAGTTAACCTGTTGGATCGTCGCTGGCTGTGTTTGCTGAACGATGGAGGTGCGCACCGAATTCTGCAGCCGCTGCAGGTCCAATCGCCAACCAAGCTCCAAATTAGCCGACTCAGGAGCGGCCTTTCCGACTGCGGCAAAGGAGAGCGCGTCTCCTTCCACCGTCAACGTTTTGGCGGCCAATTCACCTCGCGGCCAAGCGTAGACGCCGTCAAACTGTAGCTTCAGAAACGGTTGAGTGAAAATTTGCGCACCCCAACCGGCTTGCGGTTGTTGCAGACTGATTGTCGCGGCGGTCAATCGTCCGCTCGTCTGGGCGACTTCCACCATGACCGCAGCGGTAAAGCTACCAGCGACCGAATGCAACTCCGGCGGCAGCCAAGGTCCGGCGAGCTGTACCAGGGGCTGGCAATTTCCCGAACCTATGATTTGCAGAGGCAGAGGGTTGCCAGAGGCGGGCTCGCGGACCGCGCGCAGCAGTTTGGCCTCCCAACGATGACCATCGGCGTTCAATGTCGCGTTCAACTGGTTCAGTTCGGCCAGCGTATCCCCTGACCAAATTCCCGTGGCGTCCAAGTTGGCGGACAACGACGGCTGGCGGATCGACTGGCCGCTCGGCAGGAGGATATTGAGGTCGTTTGCCGCCAGATCACCGCGCAGTTTCCACTCCGCAGCGGCGCCAGCCGACCAACCGATGTTGCCCCTCGCGGTCCCCCTGAGCCCGGCATCGGGGAGCTGTACCAGCGGTTGCAGCATCGCAGCGAGACGACTGAAATCGACGTCGAATTTCCCAGTTCCCGAACGCAGGTCGCCTTGTCCCGAAGCGGTCCCGAAGGCGCTGCTCAGCCGGATCTGTTCCGCCGCCGCGACACCGTCTCGCAACAAGAACGTTGCATCGGCGATGACCGGCTCCAGCACGATCGGACGACCCGCGGCTTGGCCTCGGATCGGCGATGTGCGGACGGAGCAGACGGTGCGGTATTGGCCATCGTTGCCGGCGCGGGAGTCGATTTTGCCGGTCACTCGACCAGCGGTGATCGTGGCACCGCTACGCAGTGGCAGCAACCCTGGAGCAGCGCGTTCGAGCTTTGCTAAATCGATGTCGGCCGCGCCAGAGCCGCTGATCGTTTCCACCCAAGCCAGCGAAGTCGTCGGACCGGTTGGCAGCGGAACGTTGCCGCTCATCGTCACGTTGCCAAAATCACTGACCGCCTGCAACTGCCGCGTTTGAATCACGCCCTGTTTGTAGATCAATCCGCCGTGCAGGCTGGCGAATTCGTTGGCCCATGTGCGTTGCCCCAAACGACTATCGGCGGCGACCAACTTGCGGATTTCGACAGAATCGAAACGGGCGGAGAGCAAACCCTCGGGCATCTGAGTCAGTTGTATCACGCCGCTCGCATCGCCGGACAACTGGTCAGGCAGCGAACCGGCCGACTCGGGGAATCGTCGCTTCAGCAAGGTGACAATGTGCAGAGGAACGTTGCGTAAACGCAGGTCTACTTGCCATGCGGGTTGGTCTGCTGACAGCGGTTCCGGGGTCTGAGAAATTTTGGTGCCGATCTCCAACGCCCCGCTGGCTCCGCGGGGATCGGTTAGCACCGAAGAACCTTGGATTTCAATCCCAGAAGTCAGCAGCTTGACCGTCGACTGGACATTACCGACAAACCAAGCGGTATCGCTGCCGACATCGGTGATTGTAAAGTTCGCATCTTGAATGTCGATCGTGCCGGTCATCGGCTCCGCCCCGGAATCGCCGGCGAGCAACGCCGCCAAGTCATCTTCCAAACTGCTGCGTCCGTCGGCTACCGCGACTTCGGCATCCAGGCCTCGGATCGTAATCTGGCCTAAATCGGAAAGGGATCCGAAGCAGTCGAGCAATTTAAGGTTGGTCTGAATCGACTCCATCGACGCTTTCGTCTCGCCCGACTCGCCAGTGATTTGCACGCCGTCCAGCCGGATCGGGGTGATCCAGCCAAACTGCATCGACTTGGCGGAAACCTGCAAGCCATAACCCGAGGTGGCACGCGATAGCAATGACTGCGCTAGGCTGGTGTGTGCGAGGATGCTTGGCAGAGCAACGCCAAACAAAGCTAACAGAACGAAGCTAACCAGCAACATCGTGCGCGTACGTTTGCTGCGTTCACCTCGACGTTGCTGAGTCCGTTGTCGAAGAGACTGCAGGAATCGGCTGCTCGACTTGTTGTCTGCCATGACACGTTCACCGTGGGAAACTGTCGCCCCAGCATGGTCTTGCTGAGTAGTTCGGCCCAACGAGCGTCGCTAGACCGCTGCGGAGTTTAGGCAAAAAGGTTCCAATGGCCCAAGATGAGTTTTTGTGCCCCCTGCTGGCTCTATCCAACGGCACTCAATGAGAGGGAGCCAAGTCGGCAAAGGCATTGCTTGCATGATCAATGAATGCAAGAATCGCAGCTCGGGCATGGTCCTCCCCCCCTTTTTGCCAGCAGATTTTTGTTATGGATTACAGCTACCAGACGATTTCCAAGATGATCGATCATTCGCTGTTGCAGCCAACGATGACTTGGGAAACGTTGGAGGCGGGTTGCCGTCTGGCTCGGGCCTACGACGTGGCGAGTGTCTGTATCATGCCCTACGCGCTGCGACGCTGCGTGGAACTGCTCGACGGCAGTACCGTCCAGCCCAGCACGACAATCGGCTTTCCCCACGGAGGGCACACGACGGCGGTCAAAGCGGCCGAGGCGGCCAAAGCGATCGCCGATGGCTGTCAAGAACTGGATATGGTCTGCAATATCTCCAAAGTCCTCAGCGGGGACTGGGATTACGTGCGGACCGATATCGAAGCGGTGATCGCGCCGGCGCATGCCGCGGGACGTAAAGTCAAAGTGATTTTTGAAAACTGTTATTTAGAAGATTCGCACAAGCAACGTCTGTGCGAGATCTGTGGTGAGCTGGGAGCCGACTGGGTGAAGACGTCGACTGGCTATGGAACGGGCGGAGCGACGATCGAAGACTTGAAGTTAATGGTGGCTCACACCAAACCACCGGTCCAAGTCAAAGCGGCCGGTGGCGTCCGGGATCTCGAAAAGTTACTGGAGGTCCGGGCCTTAGGGGTCACTCGAGTCGGTGCCAGCGCAACCAAACAGATCCTCGACGAATGCCGCAGCCGGCTAAACCTGGAAGCCATCGACATCGAAGCTCCCGAAGCATCCGGTTACTGACCTCGAAGGCACCGAGCCCCGCCATTGGCAAGTACCATTGCCAGGTGCCGGCACCAGCAACGGCCCCGTTTGGGACCAAGTGACGTTGGCCAAGTAAGGATCGTGCGACAAAAAAGTGTCGGGTACCTTTTGCGAGGAACTCGCCCTTCGGGTGCTTCGCACAAAAGGTACCCGACACTTATTTATCGCTCATTACTAAGCTCGTTCGATTGGAAAAGCGAGTACTTCTTCAATGGAAGATGCCCCTTGCTGCACCATCAGCAGACGGTCCAGTCCGACAGCAACTCCGGCGCAGGACGGCAGTCCGTCGCGCATCGCGGCTTCCAAGCGACTGTTCGCGGGCAGCGAGGAACGGCCGATGCGGGCACGTTCCGCGTTGTTGCTCACGGCTCGCTCGTAGAGCAGGTCAGGGTCGAGCAACTCGCCGTAACCGTTAGCCAGTTCAATGCCGCCGGAAAACCACTCAAAGCGTTCCGCGGTGGCGGGATCGACAGCCGATTGCCGCGCCAAGGCAGCTTGCGATAGCGGGTAATTCGAAACAATATGCGGGGCCTGGCCCAACAGTTTGGGCTGAATGTCGAGGCTAAAAATTGCGTCCAGCAAACCATCACGGTGAGGCTCCAGGGCGATTGCCAGTGCGGGATCATGCCGAGACACCGCGGCGACCAAGCTTGGCAAGTCGGCCTCGATGGGGTCGAACCGCATGTGCTGCTGAAATGCCTCACGATAGGTCAACCGCACACAGGGCTGCGACGCCAAAGTGGCTTGAGAAAGGGCGTCCAACAAATCGATCGCGTCCGCTGCGGTGTCCCCCACCCGATACCATTCCAACATCGTGAATTCGGGGTTGTGCAACTTGCCACGCTCGCCGGCGCGGAAGACCGGACCGATTTGATAGATCGCGTGTGCACCGGCGGCGACCAATCGCTTCATGGCGAATTCAGGCGACGTCTGCAGATGCATCTGGGCGGGCAAGTCGAGTGTCGGCAGGCCCAGTTCGGAGGACGCGACGCGAGGTGGATCGAGAAAGACATCGACCACTGTGTCAGCCGACAAGCAAGGCGTCTGGACTTCGAAGAAACCTCGTTGGTCAAAAAACTGCCGGATCTGGCGCAGCAGTTGCGCACGATGGCGGAGCATCTCCAGACTGGCGGTAGGACGATACGATGCATGTCGGTTGATCAAGGCGTTGTCGCGTCAAACGCTTGCACCCCGAGGACGGAGATATCGAAGCCGCGGCCAAGATGGCTCAGGTCACGAAACAGCACGACATCGGGGTTAATGGTGGTCGCATCGATAATGACTTCGGCGCGGCTGAACAGATTGCCTTTTTCGTAAAAGCCGATGACCTGCGCACGATAGGCATCGCCACCGCCGGTCAGTAGCGGCATCAGCAACCGCATTTGGTCAGTCGTGATCAGACCTTCCACCAGTGGCCACGTTTCGTAGCGTCGATTTTCAGTGTCGTTGGATTCCGCGCGGGCTTGTAGAATCACCTCGACCGTTTCCTCATCCAAGATCGGGATACCGCGGAGCAATTCGGCGGGGCATTCGTTCAAGTTAATCCGTCCCGGCATGCGATCGTAATCTTGCGTGGTCAGGTTTCCCATCAGCGCCGGCATGTAGAGCGCCATGGCGACCGGGTCATCCATAAATGGCGACGCGAGTACCTCGCGCGAGTCGCCTTCGCCAACCGTGATTGTGGCACCGATTAAGTCCAAGATCTGGGTAATGGTTGTACCGCCACCGCCTGACAAATCGACATCATCTAACGCCGCAGCCGACCAGACGCCTGTCACTTCAGACGCTTGATCGTCGTTTTCTTCCGTCGGTTCTTCCGCGGCACCCGAGAGTGCGGCCGAAGCGACGGTCGCGCCCGGTTGGCCACTCACGCGATACGCCGCGATAAAGCTGGCCCAGTCCTCATTGCCGAGCGCGTCGAGCAGCTCGGCGTAGAGCAATTCCAGGTCGTCTTGGTTGACATCAGTCCGTGGCGTTCCGTCGTCTCGTTGATTGCCCTCGATGCTGTGCACGGTGAGGAACGAAGCCCAACCGAGGGCTGCCGAACTGGTTGGATCGACCATTGTCATCTGCTGCTCGGAAACATCGACAAGGCCATTTCGATTCGCATCGACACCAAACAATAACTGCGGCGTCACTCCGCGAACGAGCAGCAATTCTTCGATGCTGTCCAGCGGACCATTTTTGGGTTCGTAAGGTGTCGGCAGAGTGTAGTAGTAATCGAGTTCCGCGCCGAAATCCCGTGGCTCGTCATCTTCGTCCAGCCAATCGAGAATCGCTTCGGCGGTATCGACCGTCATGTTGGGCAGCGCCATTAACAGCGAGAGGGCCAAGTTATTGGCATCGAACGAACCTTCCTCAGCGGCGGCGGTATCTTCGGCGACAGCCAACAGCGGCGTCATCAGGCTGGTGTTGGCCTCGAGTGTGACCAGCGTATTGACGTTCAGTTTTGCCGATTCGTTTTGCAGCCCAAACCGGATGCCGGAATACTGCCCCAGTTCGTCCCAGTCAGGCGCGACGATGGCGTAATTCACGCGGTCCACCGCGCTCGTTCCCGGCACGACGTTAATGCCGCGAAAGAGCTGCGGATTGTTGTAGACACCACCCATCTCGTCACGCAGTTCACGAGGCTGAGCGAGCATCAAGCGTGTCGCTTCCGAAGCCGATTCGATCGCTAAATCGCATTGCACACGGCTGGTCGTTAGATGTACCGATTCGTCATAAGCGAGCATTAATTCGGTGAACGAGTAAACCGCCATCGTGGCGATCATGACGACGATCAGGACGAGCACGAGAAACATGCCGCCACGTTGACGGCAACGTCTTGGCACTGCACGCCGCGCGGCTGATCGCTTAGTACGATGACGAGCCATATCGCCGTCGATGAAGTGCTTGCCTGAAATCACAATCCGACTCCCGAAAGACTGCCGTCGGCCATCAACTCATCGTCTTCGACAATCCGGCCCATCGGCAGACGAACGGTTTGCTGGAAGACGCGAATGTCCGTGTTGGTCTCGCCCGTGGGATCAAAGTCGGCCGCATCGCTGCCTGGCGGCCCGATCGTGAGGCGGATCTGGATCGCCAATGGCAGGGCGCCCATCATGTCACTGTTCCATTTAATTTGCCACAGGAACCCATCCCAATAAGCGAACTCAATCGCCAGCACTTCAGGCGCGAGCAAGTCACCGGTCATGTTCAACATCGTCATGTTGCCCGACTCGAGCGCGTACTTGGTCGCCAAGCGATCGAGCTGGCGTCGGACCAGACCACCGTTGCTGTTCAAGCTGGCCGCCGTATCGCCATCGGTCACCTGAGACAGTGGGTCGATCACGCCTCCGGTCCCCGGTGGCTGGACGAAGTAGCTGACGGTTTTGATGTCGCTGGGGATATCTTGCAGCCCTTCGCTGGCGTCGGTCAGCATCGGCTGGAATTCCTCCAGACGCGGCGTGCGACTGATGTCGAATAGGATCTGTGTTTGGTTGCCCATCAAACCAGGGCGTTGCAAAATGGTGGGCTCGATCGCCAAGTCCATCGTCACACCCTCTTCGGGCAACGCGCTGGCCTCCTCCGGCACGTCGAATAATAGCGACGAAGACTCTTCCGATGCCTCTTGATCTGCACCGCCACCCCCTCCCGCAGCGTCCCCCGCCGACGCGGCCAAGAAAGATCCGAGCGCGGAATCATCGAATTCGGCGATCGCCAGCGAAGCCTTCAAGTCGTCGGAGATCATTTTCATCACCGATGTCGCCAGCTGGACGCGGCGGACGCTGGAATCGCGCGTCTCCATGCTGCCCACGTAAAACGACAGCGTGGTGCCGATCATGACCGACAGCACCACCGCTAACGACAGCGCCAGGATCAGTTCCATCAACGTAAAACCCGCGCGGTGATGTTGCGCTTCGTTGCGTAAGCTCACAGCTCACCTCCCGCGCTGTCGCTGTCGCTCGCTGTCGCGGCCGCTTCCTCTTCCGCCGCCGCTTCCGCTTCGGCGTCTCGTTCCAGTTGCTCCAAGCCAAGCGCCGGATCGACCATCCAGCGAATCAACGAGTACTGCACCTTGGGCTGGTTCACTTGATTAAGTTCTTCCGTGCTGACCGTCACGCGAATCGCTAACAGGCCTTGCATCGCCGGCGCGGGCTGGACTTCGATCGAATACTGAAAACTGGCCACGCCGCCGGTATCCGGCGTATCGATCGGATCGATGGGGCTGAGCGGAAGTGGCAGCGGCACGATTTCAGGATTCAACAGTTGCTCGTTCATTTTCGTTTCGCACAGCATCCGGGCGACCGCCAAATCGCTCGCGTCGCTGGCTGCATCGGCACCGGTGATCACCAACGACGACAACACCGCCAGCGAGGCACCGAGGATCGCGATCGCCAGCAAAATTTCCAGCAACGAAAAACCTCGCCGATTCATGGCAGTGGTTCTCCGACTGTCGCTTCGCCGGTCAAGCCGCGAAGGGCGATCACGATGCGACCTGCCCCCGACTGTTGCACGGTCACCGCCGCGTTGCTGGTCGAACCATCGGCGTAGAACAGAATCGGTAAGCTGGTATCATCGGACGCTTGAGTCTGAGCTGCCGCCTGATTGGCCAACAAGATCGAACGGGTGGTTGACTCGACCCGGCTATCCGCAAACGTGATCTCTTCGGGCAGTTCCACCGTACGCGGTTCCTCGTTGGTTTCCGTCGGCAGAGGAGCCGCCGTCGGCTGGCCGCCTTGAAGCAACATCGCGCCGGAGCCGATTTGGTCGGCCGCTTCAGTCAGGTCGGCCATATTACGAAAGGGAACGATGGTCATCGTGCTGCCGGCGGGTGGGCAACGCATGATCTGTGTCCGCCCTGATCGCATCGCTTCCAATCGAGCCTGCATCATGTGGACGCGAACCACCTCCGCTCCGCGTACCAGTCGGCGATTGGAAAGCATCCCATCGAGCAGCGGCAGTGACAACGCGGCCACCGCCGTCATGATGGCCAGCGTCAACAAAACTTCCAGCAACGTCAAACCGCTGCTACGACGGGTAGGAAGGCGAAGGGGCGGCCGCATGAGAAGCCTTAAGGACCTTTGACAATCAAGTCATCGTCGGTGCTCATCTGTCCGTCGATTCCACCCGAACGCAGTTCGTAGGTGTTACCGTTCAGCGTAAAGGTGATCGGTTTGCCCCACGCATCGGTCGGGATTTCGTTAATAATCGGCACGAAGCGAGCTTTCTTCGCTGGGTCGCTTGGCCCATCGCGTAGTTGTTCCAGCGTTTCCGGCCAACTGCCATTGTTGATTTTGTACATCTGGATCTGACCTTTGAGCGCACTCATTTGCGAGGTCGTGATATCGGCATTGGCACCTTCGCCGACGCCGATAAAGTTGGTCAGCACAAAACCACCAAGGACGACAAGGATCGCCAGCACAAGCAACAGCTCTAACAGCGTAAAGCCCGACGTTCGGCTGGCGCGTCGTGAATTGGTTCTTCGAGTCACCGTAATTCTGCTCCTGGGACAATGTGTCTTTTTCGGGGGGGTGGCACCACAGCACAAGCCTACTCGGAATCCCAGTCGGGCGGAGTCGGGCGGAGGCAAATCTGCGGCAGTCTGAACATTTCGAATTCAGTCTAGCGATTAAACCCGTCTCTGCCGATAAGGTTTCGGCCGAAGGAGGCGCCCGCTGATCGCCGAGCCCGGAAAAACCGCCGATGGGCGTGGGACGATCCCCCTTCCGCAAGCGTTGAAGCTCGCGGGACGTTGAAGCTCGCGGGACGAGACGCCTCCAACGGCGGGCCACAATTTACCTGCGGGCCATAATTTACCTGCGGGCCACGAGGCGCATTGCGCGGTGTTTCAGTTGCACAAAGCCAAGCTCGTCGAACAGCTCGCGGATCACCGCCGGACTGGCTCTGCCGACCAAGGCCTCTTCCCAATGCATTTCGCAGGGTACATCGACGCACAACTGCACCAACTGGCGACTGAGCATCGCAATTTCGCGGCCCGCGAGCAAATTGGCACGGCGCGCCGGCCCTGACACGGCACCGGCGTTGGCCAACACATTTTCCAGCGTCCCGAACTTCTGTAGCAATTGGCTGGCGAGCTTGGGACCGACCAAGCGAATGCCCGGCACGTTATCGACTGGATCCCCCACCAGCGCCTGATAATCGACGCATTGATCGGGGCGGATTCCCCAATCGCGTTGCACCGCCGCGGCATCCCAGATCTCATGCCCACGCAGCCGATAGAGCGACACCCGTTCGGTGACCAGTTGCCGAAAATCCTTGTCATTACTGACGATCAGGCACTCTCCTCCGGCGGACTCGATACGGCGAGCAAGGGTCGCCGCAACATCGTCGGCCTCAAAGCCCGGGCAACCAATATTGCCTACCCCCAGCGCCTCCAAGACCGCTTCTAGCATCGGCAATTGTTGCTTCAATTCGGCTGGTATCGGTTGCCGGTTCGCCTTGTAGTCGCCATACAAATCGTGGCGAAAGTTACGGCTGCCGACGTCGAACACGGCGACCAGATAATCGGGCGAGCAGCGTTGCACGAGGTCCAGCAGCGTGGAAACGAATCCGTAAGTCGCGCCGACTTCTCGACCAGCCGGGCACAAGATCGAACCCATCGAGTGGAAGACTCGGTATAGCAGGCCAAACGTGTCGACCAGCATCACCGACCGACCCTGCAGATCTTCACCGCCGTGTCCGGATCGGGCTCGCTTTGTCGCCTTACTTGGGGAGGCGTTGTCTTCCAAAGGGTGCCCGAACAAATCGACGGCAAGACCAGCCTGAGCAGACGAACCACTGCGTTCCAGCGGGGAGTCACCGACAGGCGAAGAAGAGGGCCCTAGAGTTTGCGAGGAGAGCCCATTCATCTGACTTGGTCGATCCATGACGCATCCGCAACGAGGTTCAAAGAGACCAGATTAAGGCAATTCGCACCCCTTTGGCAGCCCCGATTGACCGCTTCGTTTTGTTTTTTGTTTGTCACAACAGGAATAACCGGATACTTTAAAGAGAGCGAACGAGGGCTTCTGGGCGATTATGCTAGACTTCGCTGGCGTTTGGCTGGCAGCCAAATACGATGTGTATTAGGTGTTATTCACCTAAACCCCCTTTTCCGAATCCAGCTATCTTCGCACGTTTCGCGGGATAGGCTTTTCACGTGAGTAATCGAATATGGCAGTCGCGCGCGACGATTCCGTCATCCGAGGCAGTTTGATCGCTACACTGATCCTGCTGGTGTTGTCGTTGATTCTGAACTTCTTTCTATATCGTTGGGGCGACGAGCAGGCGAATTCGGAGAAAGCCAAATCGACGCAACTGAGCAACGCGAACAGTGAGATTGCCAAGCAATCAACGCAGCTCGAGACGCTGAAGAAAATGCTCGGCGTGGGCACCATGTCGGATGCCGAATTCAGCTCCTTGGCGACCTCCGATTCGGGCGACCCCGATATCGATGCGATCAGTCAGCGGTTCGTCACCGACATCGGTCAAATGGGGCCCAATCTCGATCCAGCCAACCGCAATTACCCGGCAATCCCGGAGTTCATGATCAACTCCCTGCGCGATCGTAATCAGCAAAACACGCAGCGCAGCGATGAATTGGTGACGGTCAAGAAACAATCTGAAGCGGACATTGCGATTGCCAATCAAGCCGCCGCGGATGCCAAAACCGCCAAGAAAGAGATGGAGACGACTCTGAACACGCGGATCACCGAATTCGATGATGCCCGCGCCGCAATGAAGTTAAAGAACGCCGAAATCGCGGACAGCTTGACCAATCTGGATCGCCAGTTCAGCGCCTTCCGAACGAAATCGGCCGATGAATTGCAGTTGCGTCAGAAGGAGATTGCAGCCAAGCAAAAGTTGATCGACGACCAGAAAAGCCGCATCAACGACTTGCAGCAGACGGAATTCGAAATCGCACAAGGCGAAGTGACTTACGTCTCCAATAACTTGGTGCAAATCAATCTGGGCTCGGCCGATGCCCTGCGGCAGGCGGTTGTGTTTACGGTGGTCGATGCCGACGCGACGCGGATCACCGACGCCAAACCGAAGGCCAAGATCGAGGTCATCGCGATCCGCCGCGATCACTTGGCACTCTGCCGGGTTGTCGACGCGGCACCGCTGAGCGATCCGATTATTCCAGGCGATAAGATTTATTCGCCGTTCTGGGCTCCAGGCCGCACCGTCAAAATCGCTTTGGCAGGCGACATCGACATCGACAACGATAGCCGCAGCGATACGGAAGTCCTGCGTGGCATGATCTTGGCCGCCGGTGGTCAGGTTGTCGAAGAACTCGATCCATCGGTCCGGTTCCTGGTCGTGGAAGAACCTGAGGAAGCCCCTGACGAGGATCCGGACGCACGTGCCAAAGTCAGCGAGTTGGGAGAGATCAAAGCTCAGGCCAAAGAGATGGGCGTGACCGTCATCCCTGTTTGGAAACTGATGAACTATATCCAGGTCATCAGCGACGCTAAAACGACGCCGCTCGGGTCGGCCGTCCGAGGCAGCGACTTCTCGCCTCAAACCGAAGCGGGAGTCAATCGACGCCTGCCGAGCGACGTCTCGGGAATCTACAACGAGGAATAAACGCGTCCGGGAGCCGCTGCACGCAGCCCCTTTGGCTCGACTTCAACCCAGAGTTCGCTCTGGGTTTTTTTATGCCCTTGCTGTGTCTTGCCGTGCCTGGCTGTGCACCCAGTGTCGCCTGTGAAGCCACATCGCGGCCCCTCCGGCGAGTTTGCGCAACCGTTGGAAATCGCCGCGGTCGGCTGAGACAAATGAGCAACTAAGCCCTGCACCCTCTCAAGCCGCTTGATTCTTGGCTAGAATCTGAGCAGCATTCGCAATGCTCCTTCCCGTTCCTGTCCCCTCCTGCGAGAAACCGCCCCAATGAGCACCGTTGATACCAAGGTCGACGAAGCCCGCCAAGCATTGGACGAACACACCGTCAAAATGGTCCACTGGCACTTCAGTGAAGCAACCGGCAGCCCCTTCTGGCTGGAGAAGAAAAGCGAACTGAATTTTGATCCGTTGACGGAAGTCCAGTCGTTTGACGATATGAAAAAGTTTCCGCTGTTCGAAGACGATTGGTTGCGTGGCGGACCAATGCGTCGCTGGGTCCCCAAAGGCTTGGCGGGCAAGCCGGTTTACGTGTTTGAAACCGGCGGCACCACGGGCGTCCCCAAAAGCCGCGCCGTGGTCGAAGATCACTGGAAGGACTACGAGTTGTTCTCGCACACGCTGCCTGACCAATATTTCCCGAAAGGCTCGAACTGGTTGATGCTCGGTCCAAGCGGGCCGCGTCGTTTACGCTTGGCGGTCGAACACCTCGCACAATATCGCGATGGGATCTGCTTCTGCATCGATTTGGATCCGCGCTGGGTCGTGAAGTTGATCAAGAAGGGCTGGATGGAACATCTGGAAGAGTACAAGAAGCACTGCATCGATCAGGCCGTGACGATCTTGACGGCCAACCATGATGTGAAGTGCATGTTCGCCACTCCCAAGCTGCTCGAATCGCTGGGCGAAGCATTGGAAGAGAAGGGAACCAGCATTGCCGAAGTGGGCATCACCGGCATCTTCTCCGGCGGTACCGAATTCACCCCTCAGTGGACTCGTTACGCCGTGGAAGAATTGCTCGGCGGGTCGCCGGAAGAGGGCGGCGTGTTCATGACGCCAACTTATGGCAACACGCTGATGGGCTTGGCATGCAGTAAGCCGATCACTGCCGAGGATGGCTATAAAATCAGTTACTACGCGCCGCAGCCGCGTGCGGTCACCGAAGTGGTCGATATGGAAGACCACACGCAAACGGTCGGCTATGGCGAAACAGGCCGAGTCAAACTGTACACGCTGACGGATGAATTTTTCGTGCCCGGCTTCCTGGAACGTGACGAAGGCGAACGCGAAGCCCCCTTCGATACCTACCCATGGGACGGCGTCAGCGGAGTTCGCCCGTACCACAAATTGGCTAGCGGCACGACCGTTGGCGTTTACTAAACGTTGCTACTCTCACCATTCTAGAAAACCATGTTGCATCTACCGGCCCTTCGCTGGGGCAAACCCTACGAGTCTCTAGAAAAGCAGCACGTCGTTCACTTCGCGACCGGGGAACCGATCGCCGAAGTCAGCCAAGTTGGCGGCGGCATTGTGCAACGCGACTTGCGTAGTGCGGACAAAGCTCGACAAGCGTTGTTGAAACATTCGACCGATGAGTTGATCGAGTGCTGTAAACAAGCGGCCGTGCTGTTCGAATCGGCGACGTTGCCGATGGGGGACGGGACGCAAAGCGTGGATGATTTTATTCACCAACAATCCGCAAGTACCGGCCTACCGGAGCACATGTGTCGTTCGAACATGGGCAAAAACGCCTTTGTGCTAGCGCACATGGACCAGATCCTCGATTGCCTCACCCGTGGTTTGGATCTGTCGATTCTGTCGCGCGGTTTCGGTGAGGAAGGGCGAGGTGTGACGGTCAGCTATCAGGCTCAAACGCCGATCCTCGGTGCCGTCCTGCCGAACAACTCGCCCGGCGTGCATACGCTGTGGTTGCCGGCGATCGCTATGCAAATCGGCTTGGCCCTCAAGCCCGGTTCGCAGGAACCTTGGACGCCCTACCGCATGGTCTCGGCATTCATCGAAGCGGGCGTGCCGCGCGAAGCCTTCGGCTTGTACCCCGGCGGTCACGATGCCGGTGGCGCGATTATGACCAGCAGCCCCAAGAGCATGATCTTCGGGAGTGCTCAAACGGTGCAGCAACATCACGGGAACCCACGTGTGCAAGCCCACGGCCCCGGTTTCTCCAAGATTTTGATCGGTGATGACGTGGTCGATGATTGGCCGCTCTTCTTGGACATGATGGTCGAGAGCGTGCTGAGTAACTCGGGCCGAAGCTGCGTGAACTGCTCGGGCATCTGGGCCAGTCGTCACACGCGTGAGATTGCTCAAGCGATCGCCGAACGCATCGGACCAGTCGACGTGCTTCCACCGGCTGACGAAGAGGCCAAACTGGCGGCCTTCACGGTTCCAGCGATGGCGACCGGTACCTACGCGATGGTGAAGCAAGATTTGACCGAGGAAGGTGTCACCGACATGACCGATTCGTTCGGCGAAAAGCTGATCGAGAAGGAACTTTGTGCTTATCTGCGTCCGATGGTCGTGCATGCCGACTCGCCGGAGCGTGGCGTGGCCTCGAAAGAGTATATGTTCCCATTTGTCAGCGTCGTGCAATGCCCGCAAGCCGAGATGCTACGTCGAATCGGCCCGACCTTGGTCGGCACAGTGCTGACTCAGGATCCGGGGTTCATCGGCGCAGCGGGCCAGTGCGTTCACATCGATCGCCTGAACGTCGGCCCAATTGCGACCAACCGGTTGAATTGGTTGCAGCCGCATGAAGGGAACATCATCGAGTTCCTCTTCCGCAGCCGTGCCTACCAGATGGCCGACATGCCGGTTGCCGTCGGTTCGTAAACCGCAGCCCCGCGTTTTATTTCTCGATCGCCGCACGCAATGCGTCCGGCAGATCGGGTTGTTGCCAAACGCTCATGCCGCCATCGACCAGCAAGGTCTGGCCGTGAATATGGGCCGCCGCGTCGCTCAGCAAAAACACCGCGGCGGGGCCGCAAGCATCGGCCGACGGGACCACTCCGGCAGGCGTATGCAACTGCATCCAGCGTTCAAACGCGGGATCATCGATGGCGGTGTTCGTCAGGGGACTGCGGACCAATCCAGGAGCCATCGAGTTGACTCGGATTCCCTGTGGAGCGAGCGCCACGCACAGCGATCGGACCATGGCGGCGACAGCCCCTTTGCTGCAGTCGTACGCAACGTGATCGGGTTCGGCCAACAAGCCATTGATCGAGCCGGTAAACAAAACACGGCCGGCGATGCCTTGCTCCGTCCAACGCCGCGCGAACGCTTGGGTGAGAAAAAAACCACTCGCCACGTTGATCTGCATCGTGCGCTGGAACCGTGCGGCGTCCATCTCCAGGAATGGCTGATCGATGAACACCCCCGCGTTATTGACCAGTAGGTCGACCGGCATCGACAGCGCATCGACCGCCTGCAGCAAACGCTCGGTCACGGTGGGCTGGTCGTCCGCCAAGTCGGCTGTGATGATTTCGCAACGAACGCCCAGATCAAGACACGCCGCACGGGTTTGCTGGGCCGTTTCGTCTGACCGCAAGCCGTGCAAGACAACTTCTCCGCCCGCCCGCGCGATAGCCGTCGCAATCGCGGCACCGACACCTTGCGTCCCGCCGGTGACCAACGCCGTGCGACCATCGAGTCGAAAAGGATCAGACATCGGAAGGGCTCGTTGAAAAATCGAGAAGTTGATCGAGAGACGTGTGGGAGCGAGCGCGACGCATCACGACACCACGCGTCCGTCCTGCGGAGCTTCCCACAGCCCCAGCGCTGGATTGCGGACAAAATAAAATTCACCTTCGCCGCGATCTTCGTTCCAACCGTCGTTCAGTTCTTCGATCGGATAGCGTTCCATCAATGGGCCAATCGGAGCGTAGCGATAACCGACCCCTTCGACCTCCTCAGGGGTAAGGTGGCCGGCGGCGTAAACGATCTCGAAGCGGCCTTCGGAGGAACCGTGAACGAGGTGTGCCGCGGCGGACGGGTTGGCGGCTAAGTCTTCGTTGTCTTCAAAGGCTTGCATGATTTCCGCTTTGGTGCGGTAGCCATACTTGCGGATCAAAACATCGATCTGCTTGTCTTCGCCAAAGCGTTTGACGGCGGGAGCAAGCACCGTCCATCGCCCGCCGGTGGCGATCGCCATCCGCGTCCGATAAATCGCTTTATTGCCCAGCCAAGTGGTAGAGAATTCCGCAGGGTCGAGGTAGGCGACGATATGCTTCGGAGCCCGGTCGAGGTGATTGAAGTTCACTTCATAAGACAGCTCGGCCGCTTTGAAAAAGGTGTCGTGATCGTCACCGATGAACAATCCCCGCGTGACCAATCGCTTGGCCTGATGGTCCTCCTCGATGACCGTCAACGCGTACAGCAGCGGCATCTGCTGGCAGAATGCGTCTTGGGCATAGTTCAGAATCTTTCGCAGCGGCGTATCGGCGCGGCCCATCGTCCGTTCCATTCCATACACCGCACTGAGGAAGTGGCTTTCGTTGATCCCCTTTTCGCCCCCGGTGCCAACGAACACATTCTTGTTGTAATTCGCCATCCCGATCACTTCATGCGGCACCACCTGTCCGATGGATAAAATCAAATCATGTCCCCCTTCGAGCAGCAGGCGATTGACCTGCGCGGGCCACGGCTTGTCATAGATGCCCTCGGTCACCTGACTGACGAACTCGGCGGGGACTTCCCCCAGGGTGACCACATCGTCCCGCCAGCGATGTTCCCGAATGAGGTCGCTGGGGACCCCCGGAAACATATGCGAGATTTGGGCAGCGGTCATCGGATCATGCGTGCCCAGTGCGGGCATGATGTCGGTCACGCTGTCTCCTAGCAACTCATACGTCAGCGAGGTAATCTCGCCGGCGCGACTGGGCAGACGTGTGTAGTCGGGAGGCAGGATCAGCGTCTTTTGTGGGTGTCCGATCGCCTGAAAGGTTTGCTGGAGTGCTGCGCGAATATCATCGCTAGAGAGATCGGTCGTGGCAGAGCCTTCGGCAAAGTAGCTGGTCATCGCGTGTCTTTTTCGCCCGTGAGATGGAATTCGCTGAAGCTCCCGATTATGAACCTCTATCTGCCCGTCGACCAGCCTGCTGGGACTAGGCCGCTTGGTAACCTAAATTAACGTGCTTGAACTAACTCCTCCTCAGCAGACCGATATGACCGTCGAACAAATCGAAGCCGCCATTCCTCACCGTCCCCCGATGCGTTTGCTCGATCACCTTGTTTCCAGGGATGATCAGAACATTGTGTGCGTCAAAACCTTTCGCGATGATGAGTTCTTCGTGCAGGGCCATTTCCCTGGTCGCCCCATCGTTCCCGGCGTGATTTTGGTGGAGTGCTGCATGCAAGCCGGCGCGATCTTGCTCAGTCATGTGACTCCTGGTGGCGAAGGGTTTGTGCCGTTGGCGACGCGGGCCGACAACGTCAAGTTCAAACGGATGGTGGTGCCGGGCGATACGGTGGAGCTGCACGTGACGCTGAACGAACGCGTCTCCAATGCGTTTTTCCTAACCGGACGCGTGATGCTGGAAGGCAAAGTCGCCGCTCGGCTCGATTTCGCCTGCACCGTTTCGGCCGAAGGATAGGGCCGTTGCCATTCGAAACGCGATGCTGCACGCGTCTCTTCCGTGATTTTGCTAACGATTCCCAAAAGAAACCGCGATGACCGATTCCGCTGTCCCGTTTGATTTTTTGTCCGTTGCCGGAAAACGCTTTTTGGTGATGGGCGTGGCCAATAAAAAAAGCGTGGCCTACAAGATCGCTGCACTGCTGCAACAAGCCGGTGCGGAGGTGATCTTCAGTGTCCGCAGCCCCGCCCGTCAGGAATCGCTATCCAAATTGTTGGCCGGCCAGCGCGTGCTGGTCTGCGATGTCGAACGAGAGACCGAAATCGAAGCGTTGGCCGCGACACTCACCGCCGACGGGGTGCCGCTAGCCGGCTTGGTGCACTCGATCGCGTTTGCCGATTACAGCGATGGCATCCGGCCATTTCACGAGACAACCCGCTCAGCGTTCCTGCAAGCGGTCGACATTTCGTGCTTCTCTTTGACCGCGGTTAGCAACGCTTTGAAAGATCTTTTCACCACCGACGCCAGTGTCGTCACGATCGGGATCAGCACCACACGGATGGCCAGCGAAAGCTACGGCTACATGGCGCCGATCAAGGCCGCCTTGGAATCCTCGCTGGCCTTCTTGACCAAATCCTTCAGTCGCTTTTCGCAGGTGCGGTTCAACGCCGTGTCGGCGGGCTTGCTGAAGACGAGCGCTTCGGCGGGCATTCCCGGTTACGTGGACGCCTACCTCTACGCCGAGCAGGTCATCCCGCGTGGCGCCGCCGTGACGACCGACGAAGTAGCCAACACCGCCGCGTTCTTGCTCAGTCCGCGGTCGTCAGGCATCGTGTCGCAAAGCATCGTGGTCGATGCCGGAATGTCGACCAACTACTTCGACGCCCAACTGATCAAAAAAGTGATGGACGTCTAACAGCTTCGGCGGTGGGGCTGCTTAGCAATGAGCAATAAATAAGTGGCAATAAATAAGTGGCAATAAATAAGTGGC
>Ga0102938_10000113_pt1 | contig 50326 bp, 40 predicted proteins | sample SalPonR2_B_D2_MG_FD_84516 | JGI IMG/M metagenome (GOLD analysis project Ga0102938, IMG submission 84516) | Salt pond soil microbial communities from South San Francisco under conditions of wetland restoration - Salt Pond MetaG R2_B_D2_MG | ecosystem: Environmental > Aquatic > Marine >...
ATAATATAGTATTGTTTTTATGATATTGCAAGTACAGTTTTCTTCATTTTACCATTCTCATTTTGTAGGTGCTACGCCGCCCAAAGGCCGCCCCCTTCTTTCTATTATTGTGACGGTAATAGAGTTTTTGTGAAAAAACTGGGCATATGTTGACAATTTTTCAATTATTAAATATTCTATATATAGTTAATTGTACTATATAGTTTATAAAAACAATCATCTTTAAGGAGCATTGTATGAAGTATGTAATTATTGGTGGAGTCGCCGGAGGAGCTACAACAGCCGCAAGACTGCGCCGAAATGATGAAACTGCGGAAATTATCATGTTTGAACGGGGCACGCATATATCCTACGCGAACTGTGGCCTCCCCTATTATTTGGGCGGTACTATACAGGACCGAGAAAACCTGTTTGTGCAAACCCCGGAAAAATTCTACAGCACCCTCCATATTGATGTACGCACTTGTACCGAAGTTATATCAATTGACCGTGACAACAAAAGGGTAACTGTAAAAAAGAGAGATGAAGAACAGGAGTACGAAGAGAGCTTTGACAAGCTGGTGCTGAGCCCGGGAGCAATGGCGGTCCGCCCTCCTATTCCAGGAATCAAATCGAAGGGAATTTTTACCCTCCGCAATGTACCCGACACGGACAAGATAAAAGAGTTTATGGATGAAAAGAAGCCTACCAGGGCAATTATAGTTGGTGCCGGATTTATCGGGCTTGAAATGGCGGAAAACCTCCACGATCAGGGAATTTTTGTCACAATTGTGGAGATGGCCGATCAGGTAATGAATATTCTGGACTATGAGATGGCCGCGGAGGTACACCAGCATCTTAAAACTAAGAATGTCGAGTTCTATCTTAACGACGGTGTACACTCTTTTAACGAAGTCGACGGTAAACTTGAGGTTAAACTGAACAGCGGCCGTCGATTGCCCACCGATATGGTAATTTTATCGATTGGAGTGAGACCGGAGAATCAGCTTGCAAAGGCTGCGGGACTTGAAATAGGAAAAACCAACGGTATTGTGGTCAATAAGTTTATGCAGACCAATGACCCGAATATTTATGCCCTGGGCGACGTAATTGAATTTGAAAATCCGCTTTCCGGTACCACCGGGATTATTCCCCTCGCCGGTCCGGCGAATAAACAGGGAAGAATAGTAGCCGATAACATTGCATTCGGTAATACAAAAGCTTATCCGGGTACGATAGCTACGGGTATCGCCAAAGTTTTCGATCTTACTGTTGCCTCTACCGGCCTGCCTGAAAAAGCCCTGAAGCAACTCAACATTCCCTATAAAACTTTTATTATCCATTCAACCGACCACGCCGGTTATTATCCCGGTGCTATTCCAATGTCCATTAAACTTGTTTTTGCCCCGCGCACCGGCCGGGTACTTGGGGCACAGATTGTAGGATACCAGGGTGTAGATAAGCGAATAGACCTGTTTGCAACTATCATAGGGATGAACGGTACTATCTGGGATTTACAGAATATTGAACACTCCTACGCACCGCCCTACTCCTCCGCAAAGGACCCGGTTAACATCGCAGGTTTTGTTGCGGAGAATATCTTCGAAGGACAAAGCCGTCATATCCAGTGGAATGAGATTGTAGATTCCGGGGATGATGAGAAAATAAACGAGGAGTACACCCTGCTCGATGTACGAAATCCCGATGAACATGCCCAGGCAGCACTACCCGGTTCAATCAACATTCCCAATACCGAACTCCGTGAACGTATGAAAGAAGTCCCTAGCGGAAAACCGATTGTAGTCTACTGTGGGGTGGGGCTGCGCGGATATCTTGCCGAACGTATTCTACGGCAAAACGGTTTTGAACAGGTGTATAACCTTTCCGGCGGGTATAAGACATACTCAATCGCAATGCAAAAGCAGAGCAACGAGGACGTATTTGAAGGCTATATCATTGGTAATGACGACCGTATCTATCAGTCCTTAGACAAATAACTTCGTTCACCGGCCGTCCTCTGAACATCCACCGGCACAAAGCTTAGGAAGAACTCAACACCGTGTATGTTGTTATCTTTGACCCTAGGCTTTGTGCATGATACACCCGAGTTAATAATGCGGATTCTTTTCATAACCGATTAAGAGAGTTCTTTTAAATAACTCTCCACCTTCACCATCCGCTCCTGGAACTCCTTCAGCTTTCCTTTTTCTTTCTCAATTACATCCGCCGGCGCGTTATCAATAAACCCGGAGTTTTGCAGCTTTTTCTCGGTACTTGTATAGAGTTTTTCCAGGCCCTTCCGTTCTTTCTCCAGTTTTGCCCGCTCTTTCTCTACATCTATCAATTCACTTACGTACACAAACGCCTCAAAGCCGTTTCCGGCGGCGGGCACCGCCCCAGTTGCATCCGGTTTTTCCTGACTAATTGTCAAAGTTCCGGCGTTCACCAAGTTGAGAATCAGTGAATGATTTTCGTGGAAGTAATCGGCGGCGTTAAAATCGGTGTCGGTCCGTACGGCAACCCTTACTTTTTTCTCGGGTGGAATTGTAAACTCACTACGTATAGTTCTAATTGCACGTATAGCCTCCTGCAAAGAGGTAAAGCGCGCTTCCACCATTTCATTACACCGTTCATCCGCCGATTGGGGATAGGGGGCCGAAATTAAATGATCATGCCGAATTTCTTCCGGTAGTTTCTGATAAATTTCTTCCGTAACAAAGGGGAGAAAGGGGTGCAGCAGACGCAAGGACTCTTCAAGAATATGCATCAGCAGGCTAATAGCCCGGTCCTTATCTTCATCGTTCTCGCTGTACAGGTCGAGCTTTGAAGCCTCGATGTACCAGTCACAGAAATCGTTCCAGAAAAACTCATACACCCCCTGGGCAGCATCATTGAAGCGATAATTTTCAATAGCCCTTCCTACCCTTCGTACCGTTACGTCCAGACGATGATAAATCCAGCGATCAATATCTTTCATGCTGATATCCGCGGTGGACTGTAGATTTCGTCCCTCCAGGTTCATCAGGAGAAAACGGGCAGCATTCCAGATTTTATTGGCGAACTTCGATCCAAACCGAAAATCCTCTTCAGCCAATAGAATATCCTGCCCCTGGGCCGCCAGAAAGGCCAAGGTAAATTTCAGGGAATCCGCCCCGTACTGATCTACAATATCCAGGGGGTCCATCCCGTTTCCGAGGGATTTCGACATTTTTCGACCCTGCTTATCACGTACCAGCGAGGTAATCACAATATCCCGAAAGGGTACTTCTTCCAGAAACTCCAGGCTCGACATAATCATACGAGCTACCCAAAAAAAGATAATATCATACCCGGTTACAAGAGTGGTTGTAGGAAAAAACTTTTCCATATCTTCGGTTTTATCCGGCCAGCCTAGGGTGGAGAAGGGCCATAACCAGGAAGAAAACCAAGTATCAAGAACATCAGGGTCCTGGCGAATGTTACTGCTGCCGCATTTGGAACACTCACTTATATCTTCACGGGACACGCTCGTTTCACCGCAGTCAGCACAATACCACACGGGAATGCGGTGACCCCACCACAGCTGACGACTAATACACCAGTCACGAATATTGTGTAGCCAGTTTGCGTAGGTATTCTCATATTTTTTGGGGAAGAATTGAATATCCCCCTTTTGCCATGCGTTTAGGGCCTTATCGGCCATACTGCGCATCCGTACAAACCATTGCCTGGACATGTACGGTTCAATTACAGTGTTACACCGGTAACAGTGACCAATTTGGTGGGAATGCTGCTCCTCTTTAATAAACAGACCCGCAGCCTTGATGTCCTCCACCACCTGATTCCGTGCAGCTATCACATCCATTCCCCGGTACTTTTCCGGTACATTCTCATTCAAGGTGCCGTCAGGATTTAAGATGTTGATTTTTTCAAGATTATGTCGCTCGGCGATTTCGTAGTCGTTCGGGTCATGCCCCGGAGTAATCTTAACCGCACCACTGCCGAACTCACGATCAACATACTCATCGGCAATAATCGGAATTGTACGCTCTGTAAGGGGGAGTGCTACCTCCCTTCCAATCAGGTCGGTATAGCGGGGGTCCTCCGGATGGACCGCAACACAGGTATCTCCCAGCATTGTCTCGGGTCTCGTAGTGGCGATTTCTATCTTTCCACTGCCGTCGGCAAGGGGATAAAAGTAATGCCAGAGCTTTCCGTGGACCTCTTTATGTTCTACCTCATCATCCGACAATGCGGTACCGCAGGAATGACACCAGTTTACAAGATAATGGCCCCGATATATCAGGTCCCGTTCGTACAGTGAAACAAAAACTTCCCGAACGGCGCGATTCAAGCCTTTGTCCAGGGTAAACCGCTCACGGTCCCAGTCGCAGGAAGCCCCTATCTTGCGAAGCTGACGGCTAATGGTGCTGTGGTGTTCCTTTTTAACCTTCCAGGTTTCTTCAAGAAACTTTTCGCGCCCCAGCTCGAGTCGACTTGTTCCTTGGGCCCGCAGTTTTCGTTCAACTACATGCTGGGTTGCAATGCCGGCATGATCTGTACCGGGTACCCAGAGGGTGGGCCTTCCCTGCATTCGGTAATAACGGATAAGAATATCCTGGAGGCTGTTATTCAAACCATGCCCCATATGCAATACACCCGTTACATTCGGCGGCGGGATAACAATGACAAACGGTTCTTCATCTCCCTCAACAGGGGCGAACAAATTGTGTTCCATCCAGTAATCATATATACGATCTTCAAACTCTTTGGGATTGTATGCTTTGGCAAGCTGAACCGCTTTCATCACTCCACTCCTTTCAATTTCGTCCGACTAAAATCGATACTATCAAAATAGCGCCAACTGAGCAACATATAACAGGTATTCTCATTTTGGAAGTCCTATAACTTCCAAAATGAGAATACCCACACCATCTTTAAGATAAACTACCTATCTTACACAAAATGTGAGCATTCGCAATGTGAAAAATTTTAAAATTTTTTCACATTGCGAATTGCTGAACATATAAGCTCGGATATTATCATGCAGAAACAGATGTGTTATAGTATTATTCTATGTGTTACTTTTTAGCGTGCAGGGCAAACTCCTTGCTGCGGGGCATCATTTTTTCAGTTGCAGTACTCCTTTTTTCTCTAGGGGCTTTGGGTGCCCAGGAGACGGACGTACAGTCGCCCCCTTCCGAAAATATGCGTTCCAACGAGGATTTGAGTAACGAAAACACTGACGGGCCGGACACCAGTATGCCCGGCACAGATAGTATAGCCCCTGTATCTGAAGATCTCACCCCGGTACAATTAAGGGCCCTCTTTCTCCCTGAATATTTAAAGGATTTCGCAGATAGCGTTTCTCCTCTACCGACGGGCCCTCAGTCGGGGGTACCCTCCGTAAATTGCGTTGAACGCTGTTTTGAAGCCTTACAGCTTGAAGCGGGATCCCGTGTATACATTATAGGTCGTTCAGTAGGATTTATATCAGCCTTTTTTGCTCAGAAGGATATGGTAGTAAGGGTAAGCGAACAAGAGGAGGACCTTTTGACCGAGTATAGACTCCTATGGGAGCAGCTCGGTCTTTCAGAAATAACTCAGATGAATTTTGCCGATACAAAAAGGGATTTTGGCGACACCGGTTTTGACGGAATTCTTCTTCATGCTCCGGTCGAGGAGATTCCCGCATCATTGATAGAAATGGTAGCTGATGATGGGGTGCTGATAGCTCCTATAACGGACCTTCACGACACACAACTCATGTTAAAACTGCAACGGGAGGGTGAAAACTGGTCTATCTCCACACTGGAATACCAATTTTTTCCCGGTACACCTCTTATCCTTGAATAATTATATTGAGTCATCTGAAAAAAGGGGCTCAGAGGCGACATTAATTTTTTAAGTCTTTATATTATAATAACTTAAAAACACCACCTCCCCGCATTTCGACCTTTTTTCAGAGGACTCTTTATTTATTTTTTAAGGGCGCCGCTTTTCCGGGACCGGGATATTCGTTCCATTTTTCGATAGTATTTTGCCTGCTTTTCTACTTCTTCAATATCACTCACATAAATACGATTATCAACGCTTTTTAGATGGGAGTTCTCAAACATCTTTCTAACCGCCATATTTCCTTCGCCCTTCGGCAAGCCGACCATATTAACCAGTTCCTGAGGCCCAAAATCAAAGGTATAAGAATCGTTAGAAATAGCCACACGCTGTTTCTCCAGCTGAATTAGCAGAAAATCGAACATCCTGCCCACTGGATCGCTTATTTGAGTATTGGCCAGCTGTTTGTAGATAAACCAGATACGTTCCGACAGCAGCTGGGTGAGCCTTGTAATAATCTGCGGCTGTGCGGCAACCATGCGCTTGAAGTTGTCCTTATTCACCGCAAGAAGGACCGCCTCTTCATGGGCAATTGCCGATGCACTGCGGGGCTTATCTTCAAGCAGGGCCATCTCACCAAAAATATCACCCTGCTTAAGCAAGGCAAGCAGTACTTCATTATCGTTCACAATTTTTGTTATTTTTACGCTTCCCTGCTGGATAATATACAGTTCCTTTCCAGGCTGGCTTTCGGAGAAAATCATAGTATCCTTAGGATAGGTGCGGGTAAACTCATCGTTGCTTCCGTTTAAGTACACGGCCTTTGAATAGGGTTTAATTTTTGCCATGCGCTCTTTAGCAACGTTTATTTGGTCACCCCCGGGACAATGGGTGATATACTGATGGTAGGCATAATAGGCCTGGTTGTACTGACTCTGACGGGCATAATATTCAGCTACCTCGAACAAATGGGAAGTGTCGGTTTCAGCATTGCTTTTTAAGGTTATGCGGGTGAGAGCGTCGTCCAGATAGCGCATTTTTCGGGAAAACTGCTGAATTATCTTCATCGCCACCGGAGAGTTGCTTTTTATTAAAGTACCGTATTGTTCCCGCCTTACCGCAATGAGGGCGACGTCCGTAAGTGCTCTTGCCGTTTCTATGTGGCTGTGGGTAGACATTGTTGAGACAACACCGAAAAAGTCGCCGGGCTTGAGTGTATTCCCGCCCTCTTCCTCTACAACCTCTACTTCTTTACTTATTTGTACCTGTCCGGACCGTAGAATGTAGAAACAATCCGCCTGTTGTTTACCTTCTACGATAATATACGCGCCTTTTTTGAATGTAACCAGTGCTAACTGTAAAGAGTTAATCATATCACTCCAATTCTAATACTCGTTAATAAAAGTATATGGGTCGCTGTTGTCCTTTGTCAATGCTAAAGCAGGTATTCTCATTTTGGAAGTCCTAGGACTTTTAAAATGAGAATACCCACACCATCTTTAAGATAAACTACCTATCTTACACAAAATGTGAGCATTCGCAATGTGAAAAATTTTAAAAATTTTTCACATTGCGAATTGCTGATGCTAAAGAATTACCCCTCGCGATTTCTTAATTTGAAAAAATTACAACTTTCAAAATAATGCCCCCCTGAAAAAAGGGCACAAAGCCTTTTTCAGGGGCCCATACGAGTGAGCCAAATCACCACCAATCGACAATATCTATATCTTCCCAGCGAACACGGTAGCCTTCAAGGGCCGGAGGGTATTCCTCATGAATTGTCTGCAGAGAATAGGGGTCCGAAATAACCCTTACCTTTGAATGGGGATTCACCTTCGGCAGCTGCACCACGTGCCTGGTAAAGCTTATGTGCTGATTTTCCAGATTGCCAAAGTAAAATGAAGCGGGGTCCTCAACTTGAATATCAAACAAACCGGCCCCGTCGGCCAAGGCGGGATCTACAGGAATCCACCCAAGTTTTGGAATGTAAATCTCAGCCCATATATGCCTTTGGGTCTTTTTATCTCCATGAACAATGAAACCGGCCACCGGGCGTGCCGGTATTCCTATGCTGCGGGCCATCGAGACAAACAGGAGCCCATAATCTTGGGTATCCGCCCTTCTACTGTCTATACACTCCTCAAGCTCGTCATAACGATAATTAGAATCGTATTCCAGTCGATTCACTAGGTATTCGAAGAGTGCATAGGCACGGCGATATGCATTCCCGCTCCTGCCGGCCTGGGAGGCTGCAACTGAGATGATTTTTTCACTGTCCGAGGGGATAAACATATTGGGTCGGGTATAGTGGGAATACAGTTTTCGATTACTGTTATATTCTGTTACATTGCCGGCATTTACATCGGTCAGAATTGAATATCGGTCGAACCAGTAGGTGTGACTCAGGGTATATTCAAACCAATCCTCTGAAGGTTTAAGGGTATACCTCATAATGCCCTTGTAATTGAGCCACAAAGGCTCAGGATCGTGCATTGCTTCAATATTTAACTGGGCGTACCCGTCAAAAAGAGCGGGGACCCACACTTCCAACCCTCGTTCCCCCTCCGACACCTTTACGTTGGATATGTGGAGGTCCTGCTGGATCTGATATCCCTTTTTTTGCTCAAATCGCTTAGAACCGACGGGTGTTGTTACCTCAAAATAGAGGGCATTACTCCGTCCTCGATCATTTTCAACTATCACGCTTCCTGAAACCGCCCCGTCGGGAACATATACAATTAGTTCCTGGTCGCTCCATACCTCGTAATCAAAGTCAAGCTCGCTGCATTCAACATAACTTTCCTTGTGTAAGGAAACATCCTTTGATGTGGCGGTAGTATCAATAGCTAAAAACCGGAAATACACTTTACCGGCACCTCGGCTTCGTCCAAAGTTACGGCCCTTTATAGTGATCCGGGACCCTACAGGTCCCTTTTCCGGTGAAATTGATTCAATATACGGATGACCGGGCTCTACAGGCCCGGACAGTATTACCGGAATATGGGCACGATTCGTAAAAAGGACCCCATTACTCTCACCGTTGTTTGTCGACACATACACCCGTCCCGAATCAACCCCGTCGGGTACTTTTATTTGAATCTCATTTTCCGACCATTTTTTGTAATGGGAAGAAGTGAGACGGATGCCGGCAATCACGACATCTCCATTGCCCCTTTCAGAGCCGAAGCCTTCCCCCTTGATATGCAGTGTATCCTGGGGAAATGCGGCTGGGGGAGAGAGCTCGGTGATGTGGGGTTTTTGCACGGTAAACACAGAAGAATAGACGGCAAGACCGACTAACAGAATAAAAATTGTTATAACTGAGAAGGCGTAAAGATGTTTGGAAGAGCTCATTCAAGGGGCTCCACTTGTATCTCTAATTCAATTGTATATATGTTATTCTCTTCCGTATCCATCAGTACTCCGGTTGGAAAGAATATTACACTTTCTCCGGGTTTGATGGGAAGGCTTTTTACGGTACTGTAATACTTTTTCTCCTGAGAAGCACTTTGCTGGACCCACACTTCTCCCTTTGCCACAAGAAATATGGACCCCCCCTCATTGAGAAAGGGAATAAGATGGGCCTTTACCGTTAAATCTTCCCCTTCGAGGGTAATAGAGACGGATTTACCGGATACAGTTATCTTCCGACTCTGGGTATTCCATATATTCTCATCATCCTTTCCAATTAGACGGGCATGAATTTGGACTTCAAGTGCCTTATCCTGAAGATAACGGAGGGCTTCCTGCAGTTCTTTACTGTTATCTTCGCTCTTATTTTGGGGATAAACGGGATGAAAAGGGTGCAAAAGACCCAGAAAGATCAGCAGCACCGGAAAAACCGTGTTGAATCTCACTCGATCTCATCCCTCCTGAGGTCCGCAGCTCGCAGCAATTGGGGTTCACCTGAAACTTGAATTTTGGAAGAACTAGGCAATTCAATTTTTACTTCAATTGCCGCCCCCTGATCGCTTAAGAACCGCACCAACTGTTCAAGCTCAGGTATGGTGTTCCCCGGAGAAGTGAAATCACTCGGAACTGCCGGTATCGTGGTATCCATCGCTTTATCCTGTTCTAGGGCTGTCGGTGTGCCTCTGTGGTTGGAAGAAAAAGGATTCACTATCAAAGTAAAAACAAGGGCCGCTACAGCAATGACCACCCCCGCCGCAAGGGGCAGAGGTATCTGAACCCTTCTATGCCAGAAATTTTGAACTGTTTCACGGTTCGTTTGTCTCCGGATCCCTTGCCATACGCGGGCTTTTCTCTGATCACTATCTATACTGTCGGCACTTCGCACAGCGGTAAAGACCTCGCTGATAGCGGAAAATTCAGCAGCCAGGCTGCGACATCTCCGACAACTTTCAATATGTTTTTTTACCTCCGTGGAAAGAGGTCCTTCAAGTTCTCCATCTACATAGGCTGAAATAATCTGTTCATCATAACACATGTGCTTCCTCCTCCTTTAGGAGAGTTCCCAACATGTTGCGGGCACGGTGTACCCTTACCTTCACGTTGTTTTCCGTGATATGAAGCACCTTTCCTATCTCCCGATAAGAGAGGTTTCCATATTCCTTTAACACAATGACCGAACGGAGGCTATGGGGTAATCGTTCTACCGCCCGGTGTACAATTTTTTCCGTTTCACTCCGCAACAACAACTCTTCTCCATTACGTTCATGAGCTTTCGGCTCATAGGAGTAACGCTCGAGGGCCGATTTTTCCCGTTTTTTACGCTTGTAATAGTTAAAAGAAAGATTTTTCGCTACACGAATGAGCCAGTAACGAGCTTGGTCCTCCGACGGGAACGGAATCGTACGGTGATAAAAACGGATAAACGCCTCCTGGCAAATGTCCTCCGCCACTTCGGCATCCAGGGTTATATGATACGCCACTCTCACGATGGTGTGAAACGTTTTATCATATACCGATTGGAACGCCTTCGGGTCATTACTGAATATCTTCATACTGTAAACAACACTTATACCCGATTGTTACACTTTTTTCTTCCATACCGTTCCTTTAGGTGTATCCTTAAGCTCAATTCCCTTTTCAAGCAGCTCATCACGTATCTGGTCCGCCCGGGCAAAATCTTTTTGGGCGCGGGCCTCTTCCCTTTCTTTAATAAGCTTCTCAGTGTCCCCGTCAATTGATTGTTCTTCTTTTACATCTTCAAGCTTCAAACCGAGGACACGGTCCATATCAAAAACTACAGCAAGCTTATCCGCCGGAGGAACCGCTTCATCCTTCATCAGGGTCCACAACACGGATAGGGCCTTTGGTACATGCAAGTCATTTGTTACATTTTCCTGAAACTCTTCAAGATACCTACGTGCCTTATCTCCTAGAGCCTCCAGTGCCGGTACCGAATCAACTGCGGCACGCAATTCATGCACTCTTTCAACTAGGTTAAGCCGCGCTTTGCGCGCCGCATCCAGTGAATCGAAGGTAAACTGAAGCTGAGAGCGGTAGTGTCCCCCAAGGCAGAAATAGCGATAGTCCAGGGGATCATAATTTTCTTCCTGCAGAGTTCGAAGGGTAATAAAGTTCCCCTTCGACTTGGCCATCTTATGCTGCCCCATGACTAAGAACTCACCGTGGATCCAGAAGTTTACCCAGGTTTTACCGGTTGCACTTTCGGATTGGGCTATTTCATTGGTGTGGTGCACATTGATATGATCAACCCCACCACAGTGAATATCAAACTGCTCCCCCAGATAACGCATGCTCATGGCCGAACACTCTACATGCCAGCCGGGGTACCCTTCACCCCAAGGCGAATCCCAGGTCATCGCCTGGTTTTCAAATTTGGAGCGGGTAAACCACAACACGAAATCACGGGGGTTCTTTTTGTTACCGTCAACCTCTATTCGGGCACCGGACTGCAAATCCTGTGTATCCAGTCGTGCCAGCTTTCCGTACTGAGGAAAAGTATCAATGCTGAAATACACATTCCCCCCCGAATTGTAGGTGTGTCCGTTCTCTTCAATTCTTTTTATCAAGCCGATCATATCCCCGATATGGTCTGTAGCATTGCAGGTAATAGTTGGGCGTACAATATTCAAATTATCAATATCGAGGAAAAATGCCTCAGTATAAAATCTGGCAATGTCCCATACCGATCGCCCGGATTCACGGGAACTTTTTACCATTTTATCTTCGCCTTCGTCCGCATCGTCGGTAAGATGACCGACATCGGTTACGTTCATTACATGCTCGGCCTCATAGCCGGTGTATTCCAAAGTTCGGCGGAGCACATCTTCAAAAACATAGGTCCGCAGGTTTCCTATATGGGCATAGTTGTACACTGTGGGGCCGCAGGTGTACATCTTCGCCTTACCCGGTTCCATCGTATAGAAGTCTTCAATTTTCCGTGTCATGGTATTATATAAACGAAGTTGCATACTAAGCCCCCTAAAAATTAAGTAACCGGTAGAAAATCCGACCGCTTTCACTTATTATAATCAACGTGGATATTAATGTAGGAGAAATAGCAAAAAAAATCAACATAAAGGGCGACGTCAAGTTTGATGAAGTTATGTGCCGTCACACCGCCTTTGAAATCGGAGGGCCGGCGGATATTTACGCACTACCGGTTGATGAGGCCGACATCATTCACATAGCCGCAGTCGCCCATCATGAAAAAATTCCTCTGTTTATTCTCGGCGCCGGGGCGAACATCCTTGTGTCCGATAAGGGTATCCGTGGGATTGTACTGGACATGTCGAATTTTACGGACATTCAAATAGAGGAAAACAGGCTTCACTGCGGGAGCGGTGCTCCAATAAGCAGTGTTTCCGAGAGCGCAGCCCGGCACTCACTAAGGGGCTTAGAGTTCATATATAAGATGCCGGGAAGTGTAGGAGGGGCCTTATGGATGAACGCCCGCTGCTACGGCCACTCAATTTCAGAACTGCCGGGGACTATTCACTATTTAAATGAAAACCTCGAACATGAAATCCTTGAGCTTCCCGATCCCCGTTTCAGCTATAAAAAATCCCCTTTCCAGTCAAGAAATGTTATACTGTTACACGCGGATTTTTCTCTGGAACAGGGGAATCAAGAACTTATCCGGCAGCGGATGCATGAAATTGAGGAGGATCGGCGAAACAAGGGACATTTCGAGCATCCCTCGGCCGGGTCCGTTTTCAAAAACAACCGCAGCTTTGGAGAACCGAGCGGGAAAATCCTCGATACCCTGGGCTTGCGCGGGTTTCGTCGGGGGGGAGCGCAAATAGCACCTTTCCACGGGAATATAATAATTAATACCGGTGGTGCACGTGCCGAAGATGTAAGGTCTCTGATTCTGTATGCCCAGGAGCTTGCATATACAAAACGCGGAATTGTACTGGAGCCGGAAATTCGTCTTGTGGGAGATTGGAGCGAAGTATGAGCACCTATATTGATTATTATCGTTCTTACAGAGAAATGATGACGGGGAATGAGATGAGATCACTATTTTCCGAAATTGAAATAGGTGATTTAGTCAATGACTGGCGTGATCTAAATGAGGAAGAGAAGACGGAGATCTTTTTACATCTGGATCCGGAGAAAAAGCTCGATCTCATTATTGAACTCCCCTATCAGGAACAAGAGACCATTATTCAGTCTCTCTCCTCTCAGGGCAAGCGCTCCCTTTTTCAATCAATGGAACCGGACGATCTGGCAGACCTTGTACAATCTCTAAGTCATGAAGTACGTCGATCGGTCTGGGACAACTTAAGCGACGATGCAAAACGGGAGATGCTGTTTCTGCTGCGCTTTGATGAGGATGACGCGGCGGGAATGATGACACCCCGCTATCTTGCAATTCGTGCAAGTATCAATGTTGCCCATGCCCTCGGATTTATCCGTAACAATGTAAAGAAAGTTGAAATCCCTTACTACATTTATGTCCTTGATGATCTGCAAAGACTAATCGGAGTAATCTCAATTAAGGATATTCTCTCTTCCAGCGACGATTCGAAAGTATCCGATATTATGGAGCGAAAGGTTATTTCAGTACTGGATGAAACCGACCGGGAAGAGGTGGCCCGTACTATAGAGGACCATGACCTCATTTCAATTCCGGTTGTCGATCGCGACAATCTGCTGCTCGGTGTCGTTACCTTCGATGATGTAATTGATGTTATTCGGGAGGAACAAACCGAAGATGTCTATAAAATGGGTGCTATGTCCGGTGAGGTACACTCCTACATGGATACCTCAATCTGGGGAATGGTAAAAAAGAGGGTGCCCTGGCTCATTATTTTGCTTCTCTTTGGGACCATCACAACAAATGTGGTGGACCATTACGAGCACATTGTTATGGGGGCCGCCTTCCTCTTTGTGTTTATGCCGGTTATCACTCAGACAGGGGGCAACTCAGGAAGCCAATCGGCGACCCTGATGATTCGCGGCCTCGCGACCGGTGAGATCCACTTCAAACAAATTGGAATAATCTTTATGAGGGAGTTCTTTGTCGGACTTATGATGGGGCTCATTACCGGGGCAGTAATTATTGTCCGAAGCATTTTTCTTCCACCGGGGGTTGAGTTATTCGAAGCCCTGGTCATAGGCTTGTCACTCATTTTTGTTGTGCTAATTTCCAACCTCATTGGGACACTGGCACCCCTATTGATACACCGTTTGGGTTTTGATCCTACCGTGATGTCGACCCCGCTCATGGCTACCGTGATCGACGTATGCGGGCTTACTATTTTTTTTGAAACGGCAAAATACTTTCTGAACCTGTCCTAGTTGCAGGAATAGTTATTCAGTTACTATTCAGTCTCTGCCTTCATTCCCAGGGATAAGGGAAACTCTATAGAACCGGAGGGGTCTCCACGGCATAACATCTTAACCCAGAGGGTCATACAATTTCCCTTCTTCCGCCGGTACTCCCACCGAAGTGATGCCGACCACTCCTCTAAAGACCCGAGGGTTATACTCCTTTGCCAGTCTCCCTTTATCATATTGGAAATACTGATGTGTTCACCGACAATCTCCCCGGTACATTTGAACGAGTATTCTCGCTCTGAAGAAAAGGGATAGGCCCAAGCCCCCAGGCAACCGCATTTCCAGCACCTCTTCTCCAGCTTCAACTCCAGGTTCTGCATATACTCACCAGTGATAAGCCCCGCTTCATCATATTTCCAGGCGTACTTAACGGCACTCCGCCCCTCTACACTTCCCAGCCCCGTGTAGATTTTTCCACCCATTTCCCGGCCACAGCCTGTAAACCGCTGTGGAATAGGATAAATTTTATCTCTATATATTTTTCCCCTTATATTTATCCCGCTTCGTCCACGGCTTATTTCCATAAAACCTGCCAAAGATGCCTTCTCCTCCGGTGCCCGTCCGTCCGAACCGGGAAACCTACGGCCTATCCACTTGCCGAGGAGCTTCAAACGCCAATCCAGCCATTCTGTTCCTGAAAGATTTAGATACACTCTTCCAAAAAATGAGGGTCTTCCCGCAACAGCACACGCCGCTGCTGATAGTATGCGACATTCCTGACGACCCTCCTTCACTAGGAGGCTAAGGGCGGCGGTCCTAATCCTTCTGCGGCACAGAGGTTTTGGAAAAGAAGTCTGCAAAGGAACATCTGCAGTATCTGCGGGGGTATCGCCGGATTTATCGGAAAACCAATTTTCAGAATAAACGGGTACACAGGTAAAGTGATCACCAAAGTGGAGAATACCCCACCCGGCCCACCGATAAATCTCTTTATTCTTGACTGCACAAAGCCCCCAGGCGTCGGCCCACTGCAAAGCAGTACCAAGGGTATTTACCGGATTCAAGGAGAAATCCCCCCGACAGCCGATTGTGTGGCGGTATACACTTGAATTTATTCCGTATTGAAAGGGTTTCGACAACTCCTTGAGTACACCCCTATATTTTAACGGTCCAAAAGTGAGGGAATGAAAACGAAAAGCACCAGTATGTGAGAGCTGCGCAGGCTCGGATCCCTCTGAAAGAAGCATACAACGGAAACCAGGTCGAACTGCCTGAATTCTTACTTTTAACTCAGTTTCTTCAAGTCTCGTTTCCATTTTTCGCTTAAGCCCTCGCTCCTCTGCACTCATTGAGAATATTCCAAAGGCCAAGGACAGCCCCACTAGAACGAGTGTAAAAACATATTTTTGGTACTGCATATACTAGTTTCAACAAGGATTTTTGCTCCGTTGCTTCAAAAATAAAATATTTTTTTCACATTATCCCTTCTATTCACAGTTCATTCCTTTGTTTATTGAAATTTTAAGGGAGGCATGAGACAATACCGTGCAAAAACTAACATACAAACTTATTGGAGGAATACAGTGGATATACTTACACTCAATTGCGGCAGCTCGTCGGTAAAGTACCAGGTTTATGACTGGGACAACAAAGAAGTACTGGCGAACGGTATCGTTGAGCGAATCGGACAGGAAGTATCGTCAATCGAACAGCATGCGCAGGGAAAAGAGTCCTATAAGAATGAACAGAAGTGCCCAAGCCATAAAGAGGCGATTCAACTAATTATCGAGGCGCTGACCGATAAAACCTATGGTGCCATCGATGATATGAGCAGCATCAAAGCGGTGGGACATCGAGTTGTACAAGGGGGAGATAAGTTCAATAAATCCGTAATTATTGATGAAAACGCCCTCAACACCTTCAAAGAGGTTTCCAGCCTGGCACCTCTTCACAATCCGGCGAATATTCAGGGAATTGAAGCAGCGCAAAAACTGCTCCCTGATGTACCCCATTGTGCGGTAATGGATACCGCCTGGCACCAGACTATGCCGAAACACGCATTTCTCTATGCACTTCCCTATGAGTGGTATGAAAACCACGGCGTACGGAAATACGGGTTTCACGGAACCTCATTTTTGTATGTTGCAAAACGTACGGCGGCGCTCATGGGAAAAAACCCTCTTAGCCTCAATGCAATTATCTGTCATATAGGAAACGGGGCCAGCATATGTGCAGTAAAGGACGGAGTATCCGTCGACACATCGATGGGACTCACCCCCCTGGAAGGGCTTGTGATGGGTACCCGCAGCGGCGACTTCGACCCGGCTGTTGTATTTCACATGATGAAAAACGCCGGTATGAAAGCTGACGAGATAGAAACCCAGCTAAACAAAAAAAGCGGAATTCTCGGTATAACCGGAAAATATATAGATCGAAGGGACATTCAAGTTGCCGCTAAAGAGGGTCATGAACGTTCGGAATTGGCTATTCAAATGGAAGTGTATCGTCTCCGGAAGTATATTGGAGCATACGCCGCCGCTCTAGGCCGGGTTGATGCATTGGTATTTACCGCCGGAGTCGGAGAACAAGCATTTGCTATTCGCCGCAGGTTCCTGGAGGGGCTTGAAATTCTTGGAATTAAAGCAGATTTTGAGAAAAATGATATTTCCAAAACTCCGAATGCCGAGACGGATATCACCGCCCCGGATTCGAACACCAAAATATACGTTATTCCCACCGATGAAGAACTGGTAATGACCGAAGACACCTATGCTTTGATGAACGGTACCTACGATGCACACACCAACTTCACCTACTCCTTTCAAAGCAAAGACTACAGCAACAAAGCCAGGGCGGTACGCTTTGAAAAAGAAGTTGAGAAGTCCCCGAGGCTCAAAGAAATAGTGGCAAAACCGGAATAAAACCTTCACCGATATGCGAGAAGGTCAAGACTTATTCCATTTCAAAACCTTTCAAAACATAGTTGTTTTAAAATTCCAGGGCGGCTTAAAGGGCCGCCCTTTTATACCTTTTTTTTGTTCAAGCATTTTACGTAGGACGTAAAAGGTATTACGAGATAAAAAGTGGGAAGAGGGCGTAAAACTTTGCCGCATCCACCAATTCGTCAATAGGAACCGAATCGCGGGTAGAATGGGCAAGACTTCCATCGCCGGGCCCAAAGCCTATGCTTGGAATACCAGTGCGTCCACAGAGGTGAGTAGCGTTGGAGCAGAAATCCCAAGCCCCTACCACAGGGTCTTTGCCGTATAGGGCTGAAAAAGACTTTATCCCGGCCTGAACAAGGGGATGATCTTCAGGTATCACCCATGAAGGAAAGTAATCTTCCTGTTCGATTTTGTAACCCGTGTAAGTGCTTACGTATTCGGTGTCTATAGACGTCTTACCCCCTACCTCGTTCACCCAGGGGCCAATTTCTTCAATCAGCTCTGTCTGGACCTCTCCTCGGGCAATACGACGATCGATAAATACGGTAGTCTTCCCGGGTATGGTATTAAGAGAAGGGGTATTGCATTTGATATTTGTCACCTCAATAGAACCCCTCCCAAGAAAGGGATCTTCGGGAAACTCTTTATAGTTGTCGATATGCTGCATAAGGGGTATCGATTTTGTGAGAGAGTTCTCACCTCTCCAGGCTGCACTTGCATGGGCGGCCTTTCCAGGAACATCAACCTTTAACAGGGCCCTCCCCTTATGGCCTCGAATAATTCGCATTTCACTGGCTTCACCTACCACAATGTAATCGGGCTTTATGTCGGTATTTTCTTCCATCATCGCCTTTACACAGGAGCCCTCTACATCTTCTTCGGAAATCGAGGCGGACAGCCAAAAAGTAAAATCACCCTCCAATCCAAGTTCTTTGATAGCCCGGCCGGCAAAGGCAAAATCGGTCAGACAGGCTTTATCATCCCCTGCTCCACGGCCGATAATACTGCCCCCCTCTATTTTCGCCTGTAGAGGATCAAAACCCCATTCCGCCGCATCACCCGGCTCCACCGTATCAATATGGGCATCATAGAGGAGTACCGTATTCCCCTTTCCGACCCGGGCGAGGCAGTTACCGACAGGATCTATTCGAACTTCATCAAAAGAAAATTCCTCCAATTTTTTACTAAACCACTCAATCGCCGGTCCCTCTTCGTAGGTTACGCTCTTTATAGCGACAAAGTCCTTTAAAAAACCAACCATCTCTTCCCGATGATCTTCCATATAAGCGCTGATTTTCTTAGTTGCTGTTTCAATATTCATACTGACTCCCTGTTGTTATGTAGTGATTTAAAGAACTCCCCGCGAGTACACTATCGCCTCATAGGGTCGGAGGAGAAAGTCCCTTTTCCCCTCAGGAGAATTTTTGTTCTCAGGAAAAGTGGCGGGGGAATCCTCATAGTTGCTTATAAGAAGATTTCCCGTGGGATTCGCGGGGCTTCTATCGTGTCCATTAAAAGCAAGGCCGGTCAAATCAACCGGAACCGGGTCTGCCGTAAAATTCAAAAAAATATAGAGAACCTCTTCGGAGCCCGAACGCTGAAAAAGGTATACCGATTCATCCTCCGGCAGTAAATCGGTGTAGCTTCCATATACTAGTGCTGGGTGGGTTCGCCGCAGTTCTATTAAACGACGGTAATAATTCAGCACAGAATCGGGGTCCTCAATTTCAGCCTGGGCGTTGATGGCCTCATAGTTTCCGTTGACCTTGATCCACGGCTTCCCAGTGGTAAAACCGGCATGTTCGCAGTCATCCCACTGCATGGGAGTCCGGCCGTTATCCCGGCTACGATACCGTACAACCTTCATTGCCTCATCATGCCCAAGGCCTTCCTCTTCCCGTGCCCTTCTATAGTAATTGAGGGTTGCAATGTCCCTGTAATCGGTAATATCTCCAAAGTCGGCATTTGTCATACCAAGCTCTTCACCCTGGTAGATATAGGGAGTTCCCTTCAGCATATGTACCATAGTGCCCAGCATTTTCGCAGATCTCCGTCGATAGGCTGCATCATCGCCGAACCTGGATACCATTCGCGGCTGATCATGGTTGTTCATGTAAAGGCTGTTCCAGCCCTGATTCTGCAGCTGAAGCTGCCAATTTCCAAGAATACCCTTTAACTCGCTCAACCTCCAATTACCGACACTCCAGTAGCCCCCCCTCCCGGTATCGATATCCATGTGCTCAAACTGAAACAACATATCGAGCAGAGGGGTATTTCCCCCGACATAACGAAGCCCTTCTTTGGGAGTAACATCGGGGGTTTCACCGACGGTCATCACATCATAATGGTCCAGCACCTTCTCCCGCATTTCTCCCAAATAAGTACACACCCCCGGCCCGTTGATAAAATACTCTCCACCTACAATTCTTGAACCTCCCCTGTCTGTAGAATCGGGAAACTCGGGATGCTTGGAAATAAGATTGATAACATCCATACGAAAACCATCTATCCCCCGATCAAGCCACCAACGCATCATTGTGTAGATTTCATTGCGGAGGTCCGGGTTTTCCCAATTCAAATCCGGCTGGTTTGGAGAAAAGAGGTGCAGGTAGTATTCTCCACTCTCTTCCTCATACTCCCAGGCGGATCCCTCAAAAAAGGAGAGCCAGTTATTCGGTGGTCCAAGGGAGGTCCCCTTGGAAACTCGGGGCGGCTTCCATACATAGTACTCACGGTAGGGGCTATTTTTAGAACTTCGCGCCGACTGAAACCAGGGGTGCTGATCTGAGGTGTGATTCACCACCAGATCCATAATGAGTTTCATCCCCCGCCGGTGAAGCCCTTCAAGGAGCGTATCAAAATCCTCGTCCGTGCCGAATTGAGAATGTATACGGTAGTAATTACTGATGTCGTAGCCGTTATCCACATGGGGGCTTTCATAAATTGGACATAACCAGATTACATCCACCCCCAAGTATTCAAGGTAATCAAGTTTTTCTATAATTCCGGCAAGATCACCTACCCCGTCACCGTTGCCGTCCTTAAAACTCTTAGGATATATTTGATATACCACCGCCTCTTTCCACCATTTTTGACGGTGACTTGCATTGCCGCACATACTTATTTTAACTCCGGTATGCCGGGGCTTCCAAAGGAGATGTGCAAAAAATCATTGGTCCTGCCTATTTCAATCTCTGTTTTTTGTCCATGAACTACAACTCCAGAAGGTATACCCTTGTTTTGATACTCAAGTTCTACCTTTACTTTTTTCCTGGAAGAACAGCACTCTTTTATTATTACCCGTCCTCCGCCGTATATATCTGTGGAACCTTCGAAAGTATCTTCTTCAGCCCTTCTACTGACGGGGAAAGAAGGAAGGCCCGGATAATAGTGGAGGTCGAGATGGGTGATTTCCTTTTCTGCGGTGTGGTTCATACCCGGCCCTGTTTCCAGGATCGAGCCGCCGCGAATAAAGAGAGGGAGAGTGTCGAGGGGCGTCTCTTTTTCAATCCATTGTCCGCCGGAATAGACCGCATCAGTCCAAAAATCGTACCATTGTTCGCCCTCGGGCAGATAAACCTTCCGGGCCGGTCTGCGGCTGAAAACCGGAGCAACCAGGACCGATTCACCAAACATATACTGATCGTCAATAGTCCAGGTTGTAGGGTCGTGAGCGAACTCTAAAAGCAGGGGGCTTACCATAGGCAGACTCGCCTCTACACACTTTTCGGCCTGTCGCCAGATATACGGCAAAAGCCGGTATCGGAGCCGCGCATAATACAGGAAAATAGCCTCGGCCTTAGCGCCAAAGTGCCATGGTTCCCGACTGGAGGTGCCGTGCATTCGCATGTGCGAAGAAAACATCCCCATCTGTGCCCACCGAATGTATACATCCGTTTCGGTTTTACCGTAGTATCCCCCCACATCGTGGGACCAAAATACAAAACCGGATAGTCCGAAGCTCAAACCTCCCCGCAGAGAGTGGTACATTCCATGAAAGTCAGAGCCGGAATCTCCCCCCCAATGGAGAGGATAACGCTGACTGCCGGCCCAGGCAGAGCGAGCCCATATTATTCCCTCACCTGTCTCCTGCTCGGTCACCTCAAAGGCGGCACGGTTGTACAGCAGGGGATAGAGGTTATGCATTCGCCCTCCGTCAATACCGTTTTTATATACCGCCTCTTTTTCTGTGCTTTCACCGAAATCAACTTTAATCACCGACACTCCGTTATTCAGCAGCTGTCTGAGTTTTCCTTGATACCATTCAACCGCCTCAGGGTTACTAAAATCTACAACCCCGTCCGCCTCAGGCGTTGAAACTCTTCCGTCCGGCCGCTTTGCAAACAGTCCCTTCGACTTCGCTTCCGGGTATAATTTATTCTCCTTTTTAAAATACGGCAGCTGCCAAACGGACAAACGATACCCCAACCCCTTCAACTCCTCGGTCATCGCTCTTGGGTCAGGAAAACGCCGGCTGGAAAATTCGTAATCACACATCCAATCGTGCTCAAACCAGCCGACATCCAAATGCATTACATCACAAGGAATATGCTTTTCCCGTATTTTATGGGCTACCGACAGCAGTTCATCCTGAGTCCGGTAGGTATTTTTGCTCATCCACGTACCGAAGCTCCACTTGGGGAGCATCGGCGATTTTCCGGTGATATCGGTATACCGGGGCAAGATATCCTTCATTGAGGGGCCATAAATGAAAAAATAATCTACCTCCTCCTCATGGCAGACCATCTGGTACGCCTTGTAATGGTAAGAGCCCATAAGAAAGCGGCACTTTGCGGAGGTATTGAGGTATACCCCATAGCCGGCATTCGACATGAAAAAGGGAATGTTTTTATAGGACTTTGCGCTGGAGGAAGAGAGAGTGTCTGTATGCCACAAGAGCACCTCCTGTCCAAGCTTATCTAATGGGCCGAACTTTTCTCCAAAGCCGTAGAAGTGTTCATCATATTCAAGCTCAACCGCATCCGTCCAGAAATGCTGCCCGGACTCGGGGTCATATCCAAGGGCAAAGGGAAAGGACTCGAAACCGTCATAGGCATCCTCATGGCTGTGGTCCTGCTGTCCCACAAGATGGCTTATTGCATGCTCATCCCGGGTGTACTGACGAAACACCTGTCTTTCTGCAGGACCCGCCGCAGATCGCATCTCTTCTCCCGCCGCCGATCCCTCCAAGGATCCCTTCGCCGGTCCCAGGGACAAATTCCAGTCCTGAAGGTCAATACGCGCCTCAACAGTGCCGGTCGTCAGTACAAGCGTCCTGCCGGACCCGTCTATCGACCCGCGTTCATCCTCCCGGCGGCTTTTCAGCAGTCCAGACACCGGTTCGGTTGCCACCTGCATTTCAGTAGTCCGCCGGGGTATAAGATAAGCGGCTTGGTTCGATTTTTTTTTCCCTTTCCCGCATGCAGCCCCGCGTGCAGCCCCGGGGGAAGCCTCAAGGGATACTCCAAGGGCTTTAATATCGGCGTCGGAGGGCCTTGTCATCCGCACTCTTATAGTTGCTGGGCCATAGGCTTCCAGCCGCACCACCAGATAGGTGCTCTCTCCGCTTGGCATCAAAGAAAGATCATCTTGAATAAAGAGCGGGGGCATTTTTTCTTTTTTATACTCCCGGGCACTACATAGCAGGGTACACCCTTCTGAATCCTGAAAAATTTCTTCCACAACACGGGGGATGAAAAACTTAATATTCTGCTTTTGCAGGAGATTCTCCCGCATATCATCGTATTCTACAGATTGAAACACAGCTGTCCCGTCCTTTCATTGATACATGCTTGTTACTACATGGGATTGAGAGTTTAATACTTTACAGAGCCCTTCATAACACCGCTAATGATGAAACGTTGTACAAAAATGTACAAAATCAGCATCGGCAGGGAGGCCATAAGCATAGAGGTAATTCCAAGGTTCCACTTGAAAGCGTATTGGCCGAAGAATTTTCCGGCAATCCCCAAGGGAATGGTTTTCAAATTATCACTCTGTATGGTAATAAGGGGTAAAAGAAAATCGTTCCAAATATAGAGCGACTGCAGTATAACTACAGTACTTGTCATCGGCTTTAATAGCGGAAAAATAATGCGAAAGAAAATGGTAAGCTGCCCCGCCCCATCAATTATAGCCGACTCCTCTAAGGCATAGGGTAAGGTCTTTATATAGCCTTGATAGAGAAAAATTGCTATTGGTGAGCCTAGAGCCACATATACTAATATCAAGCCCCAGCGGGAATCTATCATAGCAAACTCCCGCATTGTTTTTACCAAAGGGATCATCACCGCCTGAAAGGGAATAATGAGGGTGAGTATAAAATAGCTCAGAAGAAAAGCCGTCACTTTTCCACTTGAGCGACTAAGCCGGTATCCCGCCATAGCGGAAAACAGTACTATCCCGGTAATTGAAATAAAGGTGATGATGAAGGAATTTGAGAAAAGTAGAAAGTAATTTGCCCCTTCCCATACTTCCCGGATGTTTCCAAAATAGAAGTTTTTTGGAAATGCCGCCGTGGTAAAAATAACCTCTTTTAGGGGTTTAAAAGAATTGATCAGCATAAAATAGACAGGGAGAAACCACACGAGTGAAATTATCCCCATTCCCACACCAGCTGCTACCGTTGATTTGTTTCTCTTACTCATGATTCGGTGTTTCCTTTTGCGTTCGTCATTCTCATTTGTAAATAAGTAATAATTACAATAATGAGTGTAAGGACAATTGCCTTTGCGGTTCCGTACCCATACCTGTTATACACAAAGGCATCCCGGTACAAATTGAGCATCACAACTTCTGAGGCCTTTCCCGGCCCACCTCCGGTAAGGGAATAAATGGTATCGAAAATTTTCAAGGAATAGCTAATGCTGAGAAATACTCCAACCGTTACCACCGGCATCATGAGGGGCAATTTTATTTTGAAAAATGACTGCTGTGTATTACAGCCGTCTATCTCTCCGGCCTCGATCAAAGACTGATCTATACTGAGGATCCCGGCAATATAGATGGTCATTATATACCCCGCGATCCACCATGTACTTACCATCACAATCGAATAGATCACAATATTCGGGTCTCCCAGCCAGCTCTGGTTAATGAACTCCATACCCGTTACTTCCGCCAGATTTTCCACAATGTTGGTAAGCATAAAACGCCATATAAAGCCGCATACAACCATACTGATCATATAGGGCATAAAAACCATGGCCCGCCATAAATTGTTGAGCCTTCCTTCAGTCGTGAGTGCAAGGGCAAAAATCATAGCCAGAATATTTACCAATGCTACATTCAGAACAGCTATTATAAACGTCCTTTGCAAGGATGGCAGGAAATACTCGTCCTTAGTGAACATCTCGATGTAATTCTTTAGGCCAATAAAATTAACCTTCGGATCAACACCGTTCCAATTGGTAAAGGAGTAATATAAGCCCTCAAAAAAAGGATACATAAACAAAAGCGTGTATATGATGAGTATTGGCCCTATAAAAAGAAGATTCACACCAAACTTTGATTTTTCCATAAAACCTCGCATCAATATCAGGGCCGGTTTCCACTATGGAATATACCGGCCCATCAGTTTTTTTATTCTCTTTTACTGGTCAGCAGCCTTGAGCCACTCATCATCCAATTTTTTCATCATCTCGGATTTAGTTATCTGGCCACCCATGTACTCCTGCATCACAATAGCCTGGGTTTGCCACCACCCGTCGGGGGCATTCACATAAAGGGTATCACTAACGGTTTCATTATTTTTCAGCTGTTCCTGAATTGATTGGACCACAGGATTTGCCTCAAAATCGATTCCGTAGGGGTTAATTGCTTTGATTTTTTCTTTGAAAATATCCCGTCCCTCGCCGTTTACAATGAAATCAAAATAATCGCCGACCGCTTCCATATGTTCTTTGGTACTTACACAGAAAAAGACATCATAATCGAAGTAGAGCTGGTTTACTTCAGCATCTTCAGTATAGGGGATACCCTCCATCCGGGATACCTCTACAACCTCCGGTGCAAGGTCAGAAACCGCAACCGCGGCCCACGGCCCCTGGATAAGCATGGCAGCCTTTTCTTGGGCGTACAGCGCAACAGAACCCATATAGTCGGTGTCCATCGGTTTTTTCTGGGAATTATTTTTGAACAGATCTATAAAATTGAAAATTCCCATCATTTCATCATGGGAAGCATCGCCGGCCCACATCCGCTCGGCAAAATTATTTTTTGCATACAACTCAGCGCCGCATTGGTACACAAGACTCCCGAGGGTCCATCCGTCTTTACCGGCGGCAGCAAAGGGAATAATCCCGTTGTCCTTTAGTTTCTTAACTGCACCTTCCATTTCAGAAAAAGTTTCCGGAAAAGAATCAATACCCGCCTCTTTAAAGAGTTTGGTATTATAAATTATACCCCTGGCAGTATTGAGAAAGGGAATTGTATAGATATTACCATCCGAAAAAGTCAATGAACTGGAGACATCTTCGGTGAGTTGTCCAATTACCTTAAGATCGTTTACCGGGTAAATTTTATTTGATTCTATATAGGGTTTTAGTGCTTTTTCACCAGGGGTACTGGCGGCCCAGATATCCGGTAGATTACAGGCGCTGTCCCGTGACTTCAGTACGGTATTATACTCGGTACTGATCATTTCGTTCTTTATAGTTATATTGGGGTTCTCGGCCATATACGCCTCGGCCAGCTCATTCATCCCCTCAACAATAACATCCTTGTAATGATACAGCTCCAGGGTTACTTTTTCAGCTTTTTCAGCTTTTTCACCGGAGCCTTCCTCCGCGGCTTTATCCGCTTCCTGTTGCCCCCCGGCCCACACAAATGAGGCGGCGACACACACCACGATTAAACTACACAATAAGCGTTTCATGCATACTCTCCTTTTAACACGTGTTAATTTTATTGAACTGTACCACTAGTTTTACCGGCTGTCAAATAAAATAATTTTAAACAGAGGGAATAATTTTCCATATTAGAAAGCCATTGCAATAAAAAAGGGGGACAAAAACCACTTTTACCGTAAATATGTTTACACGCCTTCACTCTTCCGGCATAATACCCTGTATGGCTAAAAAACGAGTTACCCTGGAAGAAATTTCTGAGAAAATAGATATTTCAAGAACAACTCTTTACAAAGTAATAAATAACAAGGGAAGAGTTAGTGAGAGGACCCGCCGTAAAGTACTGGAAGCTGTAGAGGAGTACGGCTACAAACCGAACCGTGCCGCCCAGAATCTTGCTTTAAACAGAGAGTTTTTTGTAGAATTCATTGGATTTGAATCTCCCCGCTCCCCCCATTTTTTAAAAAACATCATGAGGGGTATAGATACAGCGGAGCATGAGCTTCACGATTTCGGTCTTAACATAAAAACACACATCTTCCCCCTCGATGATCCGAATAGTCAGATAAAAAAACTAAAAAGCCTTTCTGGAAAAAATGTAGATGCAGTAGCACTTATACCAAATGATATCGGTATTGGTCGGAATATAACCGCCGTACAACAGGAGGTCGACAGACTTCGTGAGGATGGTGTTATAGTTGTTACGGTAAACCGAGACCTCCCCGACAGCAAACGTAGCTGGTACGTTGGCTGTGATTACGAAAAAAGCGGGGCCCTTGCCGCTGAAATGCTGGGAAAAATGTGTTCCCGCGGTGATATTTTGCTTCCCATCGGCGGAAATGAGAATGAATACTACGATTTATACCACCGACTTAAGGGGTTTAACCGAAAAATTGCCCAATTTAACCACTTGCGCATTTTACCGAGTTATCACTATTACAACCACCCGGAAGACCTTTACAGTTACCTCGATACAAAGCTGAGCGAGAACCCCTATATTTCCGGCCTTTTTGATTTAACCTATGAATTGGATGTGATATCTGCGGTAATTTCAAAGCACTCCCACAGCGCAAAGGTTATCGGTTTTGATTTGTGCGAATCAATTAAGCAGCGGATGCTTGAACATTCGGTTGATGCAATTGTATTTCAAGATATGTTTTCCCAGGGATATCTGACCATAAAGTCCATATACACAGCGCTTTCCCAGGGAGGCGTACCGGAGGCCGGGGAAGTTCTCACAAAGCTCGAAGTCGTCTTTGAGGAAAACCTCGATTTTTATATATAAGGCCCTCTTAAAATCTAATATTTTGGCAGTTAATTAAACTGTATAACTCACTATAAAGGAAGTAGATATGTTTACAATAGGAGCAGTTATCAATACCAGTGTAGAAGGAATTGATCAAATAATACAGGAGCGCAACAAAACGGAGCTTGTAAAAATCGCACAGATGCAGATTGAGTGTGGAGCGAAAATGCTTGCAATTAATTGCGGTACAAGAATCGACAGTGAAGCAGAGGATATTGAATGGATGTTCCGTACCATACAAGATGAAATAGAAGTCCCCCTCTGTATAGATTCCCCAAACCCCGAAGCCCATGAAGCCGGGCTGAAGGTACATCGTCATGGAAAACCGATGGTTGATTCGATTACCGGTGAAAAGGAGAGAATTAACTCAATTTTACCCCTTGTCAAAAAATATGGGGCCATGGTCACCGCCATTTTACATGATGAGTCCGGTATGCCGGACAATGTAGAAGATCGTCTTAAGATAGTACCAAAAATAGAAGCCGCAATTGGGGAATACAAGATTCCGCCGGAAGATGTGTATTTAGACTGTATGGTATTTCCTGTTTCGGTAGATTCGAATAATGGAAAAATCTATCTTGAAACACTTAAAAGAGTAAAATCGGAATACCCTTCCTACAAAACAATTTGCGGGCTTAATAACATTTCCTACGGACTTCCCCAAGAGGACATTCTCAATACAGCCTTTCTCTCGATGTGTTCTGCCCTAGGCCAAGAAGCGGCATATGTAGAAATTACCCGAGAATCGGGGGCATTTATCCGGGCGCTGGAAGCACTTAATGGGGAAGACCTGTATACGATGAACTATATTGAAGCATTCAGGGCCTCACAACTGGATATTTTTACCGGCGTTTCAAAATAGACTTTTAAATCGTGCTGGAAAGAGTACTTGGAAGAGTGCTGGTTAGTAAAATTGACGGGAATTTTTGAAGAGTCTTAGTTTTTAGTTTACACGTGTTAATTTCTGAATTACAATAGATACAAAGCCGTATTCAGTCATACCTAAGGAGCTATTACATGAAAGCCCAGTTTCCAGATATACCACGTATTCCCTATGAAGGGCTATGTGAGGGCATACTATGGAGAGAGGGGTTATCTCCCTCGCTTGATTTCCAGCTTTCAAAAATGGACACAGACTGAATGACGCTTGTTCAAAAAAGATTCCTCCTCATTTCCAGCTTCTTCCGTCTAATGACTTTAATGGCCTTCGCAATGATACTCCAGTACCGTCTGCGTGAGATCGGAGCTTCGCTTCTGATGATCAGTATGCTCGCTGCAGTAACCGGAGGAATGCAGTCCATCACCTCACCACTCTGGGGTAGATTGGCCGATATATCCGGATTGAGAGGAAAACTGCTGTTGATTATTGGAGTGATAGCAGCCGTGTTCTACCCTCTCTACGGTTTTCTTAGTATTCCAATGCTTTTTTTATTCGTTGCCGGAGTGATAGCATTCTTTGAGGCAGGTTTTAACCCTATTGCGATGTCGCTCATGAGCGAGAGTTCCGGTGATGATGTAGAGTTACGCTCAAAAAACTTAAGTTTATTAAATGCGGCAAGCGCAGTGGGGATTCTTGCAGGGAGGTTGAGTCTCTCCGGGGCTTTATCGATATGGTCGGTGGGTACGACAGTTTCGCTGCTCTCCTTGGGGGCGCTTTTTGCGGCCCTCCCAACAATCTTCGTACCATCAAGGGTTAGATCCGGAGAAGCAAATGAAAATTCCGGTTCTGCAGCAGCCGGGGCTCCTGCAGATAGAGCGCCGGCAGCCGGGTCCACGGCACACTATACATCAGCAAGACTTCGTCTCCTTCCAAGAAAGGACGACCTAAAAAGCCACGGAATGTGGGCTGTCTATCTTGGCACATTTATCCGTAATATTGGTGTAGCCGGATTCATTTCGATCTCCGCCCTGTACATGAAAGAGGGAATAGGATTATCCGAATCACGATCGATGCTGGTGGCGGGTATAGATCCCCTGTTTATGTTTGTGGCACATCTCTATTTTGGCCGAAAAATGATCAAATTCGGCATTAAAAGAACGATGCTCCTGGGGACAATCATTACCATAATTTCCTTTACTTCATTCTTTCTTGCCACAACATGGTTACTCACTATTGTCGGCTGGATCTGTATCGGCCTGGCATACGGGGCGTTTCATAACGCCTCGGTTACCTTTGTCTCCCTCTACTACCCCTCCCCAAGAAGGGGGGAGGGAATTGGCTACATCTGGACAGCGAACACCCTGGGAATAATGATAGGTCCACTCATAGCAGGTGCAACCGCAGAAGTTTCTTATTCCCTCATGCTGCTGTCGATGATCGGGTTCAGCATGCTTGGACTTCTTATTTTGTGGTTATTTGTCACCCCGGATAAAAGAGTACCTGCTGAAGCTGAAAAATAACATTTCCGGCGACTCACGCCTCTTGTTTTAGCCTCTATTATCTTTTAAAGAAACTTTTTCTTAGGATATCATTGCGAAGTCGGCCGGCGGAAAACGCTCGGCCCGTGTTCATATTAAACAACTGGACCTTGGCGGGGGAATGAATTTGATGGTCCATAGCATAGTACTTTTTTCCAGCCTCAAGATACAAGTCAAGAAAAAGCCTTCCGTAATCGCGGGCGGATTCCGTAACAAGTTTCGGGACCAGCTCTTCAAGCACCTCATCTTCACCCCGTAGCCAAAACTCGACTTGCCCCCCATAGAGTAAACTGTCGTTTATTCTTCCCATTGATTCGGTTTCATCATCGGTTACAGGGGCGATGACACACCAGCCGCGGGCCCTTTCTAGGGACGATACATCAAAGCTCTTTTGGATCATCTGGTGTATGGTCTGCTCAATTATCCTGGCTGAGACTTGCACCGAAGCTACCAGGCTGCGACTGGGATGGACAAGCAAATATACATTCGACTCTTGTACCCCGGCCTGCCGGGCAACATCCTTCGAAAGATCAAGGGTAGGAAGGACAGTTGTCTGCAGACCAAGCACCGCTTCATGATGGGTATCACGATAATCGGTATAATTAAGATAAAAATCGTTCTCCGCTTCGGCCAAGGCCCGTGCCGGACCGGAGCCTATCGCCTCTTCGGACCCGTTCTGCAGCTTCCACCCGGCAATTTGAGAGGCAATACAGCTTTGATGCAATCGGTCCGCATACACCTCTACAGCGGGAGTACTATATTCCCCGTCAATCTGATAATCCCGATAAGTACAAGTTGCCAGATTAGCCATATCTATCTCCGAGAAAAGCCTTGCCGCCTCCCAGCTCCCCGGAACTTCTATCCCCATATCAATAACAGTACAACCGTTTTCCATACGATACGCCTTACACCCAAGGGCTTCATCATTCTCAATAATATGCCGCACCGTTGGCATTACACGACTATTTACACTTACCATCAAAATTATCCTTTAATTTTCTATCGGAGTGTCTCAAAATAGAGTTTTGAAAGCCCCCTTCTACATCACCGAGTTTAAAAGCTCCCTCATCGCCCCTAAAAAGCGGGCCGCCGGAGCCCCATCTATTATCCTATGGTCGTAGGTCATGCTTAAGGCCCACACCCAGGCGGGAAAAATACCGCCGTCTTGAATTACCGCTTCCTGGGCAAGAGTACCCAGCCCTAGAATAGCACTTTCGGGAGGATTGAGTATCGGCGTAAAATAGCGAACTCCGAGCATACCCACATTGCTGATACTGAGGGCCGCACCCCCAAAATCAGCGGGGCCGAGACTTCCAGCCTTTGCACGGTCAACCATCTCCGCAAGGTCTCTGCAGAGGGTCTTTTCATCCTTGCTGTCGCAGTCCCTGAGTACCGGCACCATCAAGCCCTGCCCGAGGTCTACCGCCACTCCTATATCAATGCTGGTAAGGGTTTTGATCTGTCCTTCCCCCGCCTGGACAGTCCTGATTTCAGGATTTTTGACCAAAGCCGTGGCTGCGGCCTTTACCGCGATCGCCGTGTAGCTGAGTTTTACCCCCTCCCCGGCATACTCCTCTTTGAGAGTAGAATAGCGCTTTACCATCTCATCAACCCAGGCATCCATCATAATGGTTGTTTGAGCTGTTTCGCCCATACTTTTCATCATTGCCTTTGCAGTCGCCCGCCGTATTGGGGACATCGGTACCGCCTCGGAGCTGCTCCGCTGCGGGCCCCTCTGATTCACCCTAGTATCGGCTGTTTCTCCGGGTGTTGCTCCAGCTTGTTCTTCGGGTTTTTTCCCTGATTTTTCTCCGGCCGCGGCAAGGTAATCTTTAATATCCTGCCGCGTTAGAGCACCGTGGAACCCGGAACCTTCGATGTTGAGGCCCTTGTAGTTAAGCCCTTTCTCTTCGGCAAGTTTCCTGGCCCTCGGAGTAATTCGCACTTCGGCGGGTGCAGGGCCGGAGGGGGCAGCCCCGGCTCCAGTTCCAGCTCCAGTTCCAGCCTCGGCTTGACCTTGATTTGCAGCTTGACCTTGAGTTTGAGTTTTCGATTGACCTTGAGTATAAGTTTGAGCGGCCGGCTTTGAATCCTCCTCCGCCGAAGGGCTTTGACTCTGTGCAGCCTCAGCCAGAAGGCCATCGATGTCCTCCTCTTCGCCGGCGACGACGGCGATTGCCGCACCGCATTCACGGGTCTCTCCCTCGGGACAGAGGATTCTGCGCAGGACCCCGGAGGCGGGACTTTCAAGCTCATTGGTGAGTTTTTCAATCTCGATTTCGCACAGCGCCTCACCCTTTTCAACAGCAGCCCCCTCTTCGACAAACCACTCGGCGAGGGTCCCCTCTTCCATATTAGCGCCGTAGCGCGGCATTGTTATCAACATTCCCATTTCAACTGCTCCTTAAAAATCCATTACTTCTCGGCATGCGGCAACTACATGCTCTGTCCGCGGGAGGATATAGTTTTCCAGTTCCGGCGCAAAGGCAACCTGCGCATCGAGGCTGGTAACCCGCTTGATCGGACTCTCCAGATACTCAAACAGTTCTTCGCTGATAAAAGCGCTGATCTCGGCCGCCGCTCCCATGAATTTGGGCCCCTCCTGCACAATCACAAGGCGGTTTGTTTTTGCAACCGATTCCTTGATGGTGTGTTTATCGATAGGAAAGAGAGTCCGCGGATCGATAATCTCGACGCTTACCCCCTCTTTTTCCATAGTTTCCGCCGCCCTATGAGCCAAATCAAGCATCTTCATCGAGGCTACCAGGGTAATGTCTTCACCTTCACGTTCGATTTCTGCCTTGTAAAGTTCGACCTCATAAGGCTCTTCCGGTACTTCTCCCTTTTTATTGTAAAGAAGCTTGTGCTCCAGGTAGATAACCGGGTTGTTGTCGCGGATTGCGCTTATCAGCATACCCTTTGCCTCGTAGGGCGTGGTCGGGGCAATTATGACTAAGCCCGGCACATTCATCAGCCACGGTTCAATACTCTGGGAGTGGTGGTAGGCGGTCGAAAGGCCGGCGCCGGTGGGCGCTCTAACTACCATGGAGGCACTCGCCTTTCCCTGATACATGAAGTTCAGTTTTGCTGCGTTGTTGACTATCTGGTCAAAGCCCACACCGATAAAGTCGGCGAACATCATCTCCGCAACAGGACGCAGGCCGCACACCGCAGCACCTGCGGAGAGCCCGAGAATCGCCGCTTCCGAAAGGGGGGTGTCCTTGGCCCGCTCCGGCCATTTGTCCCAGATACCCTGGGTTATACCGAAGTCTCCCCCCATCTTTGCCACATCTTCACCAAGAATAAATACCGATTCATCCTGCTCCATCTCCTGATGGAGTGCCTCGTTTATTGCCTTTGAATAACTTAGTTTGCGTGCCATTATGCTCTATCCTCCGCATCTCTATTCGCCCACACATGCCGAAGGGCGTCCTTCGGGTCGGGCTTCGGGCTCTCCAAGGAAAAGGCCACCGCTTCGGCAATTTCCTTATCCGCCTTCTCCTCCAGGGTGGACAGTTCAGTGGTGCTCACCCCATGGTTCTTCATCAGCCGATCCCGGGCGATTTTTAGGGGACAGCGATCTTTCCAGTACTTCACCTCATCATCCGGCCGGTACGCCGCCGGATCACCGGCAAAGTGTCCCTGCCAGCGGTAGGTCATACACTCGATAAAAGTCGGACCCTTTCCCTGCCTGCCCCGTTTCGCAGCTTTTTCGGTTGCTTCCACTACTGCTTCTATATCATTTCCGTCTACTACCTGCCGGGGAACCTCATAGCCGTCGGCCCAGGTAGCCAACTGCTCTTGGGGATGGGACTCCTTGTAATGGGTAGAGATTGCGTACTGGTTGTTGATCAGGCAGTAAATGATAGGGAGTTTCCAGGTAGCCGCCAGGTTCAGGCTCTCGTGGCAGGTTCCCTCACCGAGGGTCCCGTCGCCAATAAACAGCGCTGTTACATCGTCGGTTTTGTTATAGACCGATGCAAAGGCGGTCCCGAGGGCGGTAACCACTGTTGAGCCCTGGATACCGTTGAAGCCCATATTTCGGCACTCCAGATCATTAATATGCATTGAACCGCCGCGCCCACCGTTAATTCCGGTGGATTTTCCAAATATCTCGGCCATCACCAGTTTTTTTTCGGTGCCGCTCAAAGCGATGGCACCGTGACCGCGGTGGTCGGGGAATTTGTAGTCGGTCTTCTTCAAAGCACCGATTACTCCAGCCTGGGCGGCCTCCTGGCCGATACTCAAGTGAATGAAACCGGGGATAGTGCCGTTCCTGGAGTACTTCTCCACCTCCTCCTCAAACCTACGAATCGAAACCATATCGTAGTAGAGGCCCAATAATCTTTTCTTTGAAAGTGCCATATCTCTCTCCTTTTAGTGCTCTCTCTATCCTCAAGGAATTTTTTTCGGCCGCCGGCGGCGGTATTTAATTCAGCTCAAAAAACTCCTACCGATTAACTCATGATGGTATTCACCGGCGGCAAAGGAAGTGCCGGTGCGAACATTGTGCATTCTGATGCGGCCGATCGAGTGTACCTGATGATCTATATGAAAAAAGTCGCACCCCGCCGCCTCAAAAATCTCCTCAAAGGGAGTACCGTACTGTGGGGATGAGTCCAGGGAGGTAAGTTTTCCCACTATCTCTTTTATCTCACCATCGGCGGCATCAACCCAGAATTCTGTCTCGCTGCCGTAGAGCAGGGCGTCGTTGATGCGTCCCATCGCCTTTACCTCGTCTTTTACGATAGGGGCTACCGGTGCCGAGCCGCGGCAATTTGTTACCTTAGCCACATCGAAGCCGTTTTCAAACATCTTATGACACACCTGTTCCAGAATACGTGCCGACACCTGCACCGAGCCTACCAGGCAAGCCGCCGGAGCCAGCAGAAGGTAGACATCCTCGGGCCCTACACCACAGCTCCCAGCAACGGCTGCCGCCATTTCCGGGGTAGGAGGGCGGCTGTCCTGCACACACAGGACCACCTCGTCGGCGGACTCGCGGTAGGGGGTCATTTCCATATAGGGGTCCCCCTCGACCGCCGCTACGGCGCGGGCCGGTCCGGAGCCTATGGTAGCGAACTCCCCCTCTCCCAGTTGCCAGCCGGCAATTTGCGAAGCCAGGCAGGCGATGAGCGGCCGTTCTACCGCCAACTGTACCGAGGCGAAGGTGGTGGTTTTATCATGGGGCCACGTACCATATCCAAAGCTGCACAAATCGCCCAGGGTGATTCGGGTAAAATATTCAGCCGCCCTCCAACTGCCCTGCACACCGGAGCCCATATCGATTATCGTTGCCCCGTTTGAAAGGCCGATGACCTGCACATTGAAATAATCAGGAGCCTCCATCAGTTCTCGTACCAGCCGCATCGCCCGTTTATTCAGCATTCCCATTTCACAGCTCCTCAGGCCTTTTTCCCGAAGACATCCAGGGCAGCCCCCATAATAGGAGCCGCCTCATCCGATGCCAAAAATAGGACCACCTTCGACACTTCTTCTACCTGCAGCATTTCCTTTAAATCGATGGTTACCGCCGGGTCGTTTTCTAGGCGCCGGCGGGTGTAATCGGTGTTGGTCATACCGAGATATACCGCATTTACATTGATCCCGTATTCCTTTACTTCCTCCGAAAGGGTATGGGTGAAGCTGACAATTCCCCCTTTGGAGGAGGCATAGGCACCAAAACCTGGAAAAAAGTGTTTTGCCGCAGAGGAAGAGATGTTCACAATTTTACCGCAGCCCTTTGCTATCATTACCGGTAGTACCTCCCGGCTGCAGAGAAAGGTCCCGGTTAGGTTGACGCCGATTTGCCGGTCCCACTCCTCCTTACTGGTCTCGACAACCCTTTTGGAAATGTGGAGGGCCGCGTTGTTTATCAGTACATCCACCGTGCCGAAGGCATCCATTACCCGCTTCATCATCGACTTTACCTGCTGTTCATCACTCACATCACAGGCAACCGGCAGCACTCGCCGCCCAGCATCACTTACCTGTAATTCCGAGGCCAGCTGCTCCGCCGTGTGGTCTAACTTTTCGGCCCTCCGGGCAACCAGAACTACCTTGGCCCCCTCCTTAAGAAACTCCCGGGCATAGCCGACACCTAAGCCCTGGCTTGCTCCGGTAATAATGATTACTTTATTTTCAAACCGCATAGTTACTCCTGTGTGTGCTGCATCGGCACAGTTATTTTCTGATTCCACTGAACATTCCCCAGCTTCGCCCGTTTTGCCAATCTATAGGCAAGTTCCTGGGCACGCTTTAGGACCTCTATCTCATCGAGACGACAAATCCGGTTGTTCTCAAGCACAGTTTTTCCTGCCACCACGGTGGTTTCAATGTTTGCCGGGGAGGAGGAGTAAACCACACTGGTAACAGGGTCATGCACCGGCACCGAAGTTGCACTCAACGGATTGAATATGAAGAAGTCAGCCTGCTTCCCCTCTTCGAGGCTGCCAATGCGGTCCTGCATCTGTAGGGCCCGGGCGCCGCCGAGGGTGGCCATCTCGAGCACTTCAGCCGCAGATACCGCCGCCGCATCCCCGCTGTGCACCTTCTGCAGCAGCGCGGTGAGCTTGAGCACCTCCAGCATATTTTGAGTGTCGTTGCTGGCCGCTCCGTCGCCGGCCAAGCTGACCGGAATGCCGCGGCGCAGGTACTCTCGCACCGGCGCCACCCCGGATGCCAGGATCATATTGCTGACGGGACAGTGGCAGACGTTCACACCGCGTTCCCGAAAGGTAGCAATGTCTTGCTCGCTCATGTGCACCGCATGTACGGCCGTAAAGTCCGGGCCGAGTACCCCGCATTCATCCAGAAACTCGACCGACGGTTTTCCGTAGCTGCGATGGGAGAACTCATTGTCGTCGGGGGTCTCGTTGAGGTGCATGGTGATGGGTATGGACCAGCGGTCGGCCAAACCGCGGGTGCGTTCGTAGCCCCGGCGGCTCAGGTCCCAGATAATACCGGGGGCCAGGGACATCGACACCAGCGGATGTCCGGCCAGGTCGCGGCACATCTGCTCGGTTTCACGGAAGAAATCATCCTCGCTCTCGACGTATGCCGGCCGAATTTCATCCGAAAAACCGGAGACATCGCAGTGGGCCTTGCTCAGAACCCCCCGTATCCCCAGGGCTTCGTAGGCCTTTACCACCGCATAGTCGATGCTGGGCTGGGGGTGGCAGTACTGAAAGTCGGTGACGGTGGTCACTCCGCTGCGGATCGCCTCGATCAGGCCAACCAGGGCGGCGTGGTAAATGGTCTGTTCATCGAAGAGGTGGTAGGCCCGCCGCACCGAGCTGTCGAGCCACTCAAACAGGGGCTTGTCCCGACCGAGGCCCTTCAACACAGTCTGGAAAAGGTGGGTATGGGTGCTTACTAGACCGGGAAAGAGAAACTTTCCCCGGGCATCGATGGTTTTTGCAGGCCTGTACTTGCCCTGCAGTTCGCCGCTTCGCCCGATCTGTAAGATTGCATTATCTTTAACCGCCACCGCTCCGTCGGGGATAATGCGTCTTTCCGCATCCATGGTTATTATGTAGGCGCCCCGCACCAGTAATTCGACTTCTTTCCTATCCATATATTATTCCTTTCCGATTCCGTAAAAGAACCGCTGCCGTGTGTAAATAAAGCTCTCCGTGTGCATTGCCAGGGCGATGATTTTAACGTGGGGGTGAGAGGTATGGGTGAAGGCGAGGCTGCGGCCGGGGCTCTGTGTACCGCCTGCGTAGATCATTGAGTAATTGACGAAGGCCTCGTCCATGGATTCAAGGTGCATGAGGTGGCTGGTGTAGCTTGGCGACTCGACCAGCACGAGTTCTAGGTTGAGGCGGCGCAGTAGGGCCAAAAATGCGGGGGTGTCGGGCTTGGAATTGCTGCCGGTGGTGATGACGGGGGTGACTCCCGAGTGGGGATCGAGGTCATGCAGGATGGCGGCTCGGCCGGCAGAGCTGTCATATATTTGCACTGGCCGGGGAAAATTGGCCTGCAGATATTCGCCTCCATCGGGAGAGGTCATGACGGCCACGGGCAGCTGCTCGGAGGGATCTATGTTGAAGAGAAAATGATCGGGCGGTATGTCGGTACCGTCGAAGGAGACGACAAAATTGACCGGATGTCGCCTATTGAGAGAGCCGGACAGCGGGTGGGCTGAGACTCCTCCATCACGTGCCGCGGTGTCGCTCGTTTCTCTTGCTGCACTCGTTTTTTTGGCGGCATCAGTTTCTGCCTCCTCGGCCCGGCGGCTGGATAGGCGCTGGTCGATCAGCTCGGGGTCAAGGATGTGGCCCGAAGTGGAGGTTCGCTGTTGAGGGTGCCGGCGCCGATTATTACTGCATCGCTGCTGGCCCGGAGAGCGTTGAGGACCCAAAAATCGGCAAGAGCGCCGTCGGGATCGAAATAGTTCTCTTTTGCGATGGCCGGGCCGTCGCGTACATCCTCGAAGGCCATCTTTCCGTCCGCCGAGAGTACCAACGATGAGATGAGATAGGGGCGATCGGCCGGAGCGGGTGGAAAAGTGAGCTCCGTGTAGGCTGACGTGATTTTTGGCAGAGCCTTGGGTTGAGCCTCGGATTTCGACTTGGGTTGAGCCTCTGTTTGAGCCTCGGATTTATCCCGCTCTACATACAACAGTTCTAGCTTTATTTTATCGGGTGGAAAATCCATCTGAGGAAGTTTGTTCATTCTCTCTATTCCCTCTCTCTGTTCCTTTTTTGGGGCCTTTCACCGGCACCGCAATTTTCGCTACAACCTTCGCTTTACAACAAGCTTCGTAACACTCACAAGAGGCCCTTACCAGGGGTGCTGTTTCACATACTCGGAAATCGCCCGCAGATTCTCCGGCGGCGTACCGGCAGCCGTGGAATCGCCGGTGGCAAGCATGAAGTTGGCCGGTCCGCTCTCCACTGCAGCCACCTGCCCCAGTTTTTCGGCGGTATATTCAAGGACCTCTTCAGGATTCATACGAAACAAGGCCGGAGGCTCGAGTCCGCCGATGATGGTTTTGCCGATCTGCCGCAGGGCATCCCCCGGCTCCAGATCGCCGGTAGTAGGAGGACAGACACTGTCTACACCGTCGAACTTGGCCTGTGCTATCAGGTCGGTCAGCAGCGAAATCTTGCCGCACATGTGGGCAATGTGGTACATTCCCCCCCGATGCAGGATCTCGGTGTAGTCATCCAGCTCGGCCATGCAGTAACGCCGGTACCAGTCCGGGCTCAGCACAGTAGTGGAGGTATCCTCATAGGTAACCGCAACCTCTGCAGGACTCTCCGCCATCACTTGGTAAATCTCCCGGTTGAGCTTATGCAGATCGCTGAACAGCGCCTCCATTTGCTCGGGTTCGTCCATCAGGGCGAAGGTGGTGGCCTGTAGCCCCATCTTGAACTGCAGCACTTCCTGCAGCGGGGTGAGCGGACCGGTCAGAGTATTGATTCCGTCCTCACCTACAAACTCCTCAAACTCCTTGAAATCCTGATAAAAGGGTATCACCCGGGTATCTGCAATAACTGCACGGTACGCCTCGATATCCTCCGGTGTCTCCAGCATGTGTTTTGAGATGTACTCGGTTCCGCTCAGAAACTCACGTTTCTCCCAGATAGTACCCTTGGGGGTTTCGAAGCCGGAAATCAACGCCTCCCCCTCTCGGCGCTCGAAGGGGGTGCAGCGGCGGTACTCGTTTTTCCATGCCATTACATGGCGGCGCATGATGTCGGCCCCTACGTAGCGAAGGATCTGGATCTCCGCCAGGTTCAGGCTCTCCTGCAACGCTGGAGTGGTGGCAAGCTCCGCTGGAGCAAACTCTTCAATCGGAAGACCTATTGCAGGCAGACTGGAGACATAAAACCGTCCTGTCAGCGGCACCCAGGGCACCCGGTCGGGGGTACGGCCCTGCAATACCGCCATAATCCGCCGGCGGGAGGTCATATGTTCGCTTTTACGCTCTTCGCTGTGCATAGGTGCTCCTTTTTTCAGCCCATTGTGGCGGCCATAATAGCCTTCATGATGTGCAGGCGGTTTTCCGCCTCGTCGAATACCACCGACTGCGGGCCGTCGACTACCTCGCTGGTCACCTCGATGTCGCGGTCGTAGGGCATGCAATGCATATAGATCGACTCCGGCCCGGCCAGCTCCATGCGCCGCTGGTCAACGATCCAGCCGGGATACTTGTCAATCAAGGCCAGCCCCTCTTTTTCGTCTTCGGTGTGGGTGATGGGGCCCCAACCCTTGGCGTAGACAATGTCGGCGCCCTCGGTGGCCGCATCCATATCATCGAACACCTCCAATTTAGCCCCGGAGGCTTCGGCGTTCTTGCGGGCCATCTCCATGATCTCGGGCTTCAGCTTGAACTCCGGCGGATGGGCCAGATTCACATCTATTCCGAAGCGCGGCATCAATGCCACTAGCGAGTGGGCCATCGACAATGGACGAATGTAGTTGGGGGCGCTGGTCCAGGAAACCACAATTTTCTTTCCCCGTAGTTCCTGCACAAATTTTTCGCGAATTGTCATCAAATCGGCCAGCACCTGGGTAGGGTGCCAGTCCTCACACTGCATATTCACCACAGGTATATCCGACCACTGGGTCATATCGCGCATGTAGGCCTGTCCCACACCGTAGGTTTTCCGCACCCCGATACCCTCACCGTAGCGGCTAAGTACTTTCACAGTATCTTTGCTGGTCTCGCCGTGGTCGATCTGGGTGGCCTTAGGAGTTAGGAAGTGGGCATGACCGCCGAGTTGATGAATTCCCGCCTCAAAGGCATTCCGGGTACGGGTAGATTCTTCGAAAAACAGCATAAAAAAGGTCTTTGCCCGCAGAATCTGATCGTGGGGAATGCCCATCATCCGGTCCTGTTTAAGACGGTCCGCAATATTTATAAGTTTGTGTATTTCTTCTACTGTCCAATCCTGGGTAGTAAGCAAATGCTTACCCTTTAATTCGCTATACATCTCTCCATACTCTCCTTCATACTATTTACTCACACGGCTACCCCGCATGTATTGAAACAAAAAAGCCCCAAAGCCTTTCCTTATTCCATCAACAAGTCATACCTTCATTCTCTCCGCGGCCATCAAGATAGCATCTATGATCTGCCGATAGGCTCCGCAACGACAAATATTTCCAGCCACAGCCTCTTTTATATCATCTTCGCTCGGATCCGGATTAGCTTCGAGAAGATCCGCTGCACTCATAATCATTCCCGGAGTACAAAAACCGCACTGAACCGCTCCGGCATCTATAAAAGCCTGTTGAATCGGATGAAGTTTCTCATCCGCCCCGCCAAGCCCCTCAATGGTCACCACCGTGGCCCCCTCTGCCTGTCCCGCCGGCACCATACACGAGTTCACTTTTCGTCCGTTCATCAGCACCGTACAGGCACCGCACTCACCTATACCACAGCCCTCTTTGGTCCCTGTGAGTCCTAGGTCATCCCGCAAGAGGTCCAAGAGCCTCCGCCCCGAATCGGTTGTTATGTGCCTGTCAATCCCGTTTACTTTAAATTTGACTGTAATAGAGCCCATCTATTGTACCTCCAGCACTTCTCTCAAGCATTTTTCCGTCAGATTTTGCACCACAGGAAGTTTGTATTCCGTTGACCACCGGGTACCGCCGACCCTCACCATATACTCCCCCGCCTCAATTCCGGCTTGGCGCAGCATGGGTGCCTCCACACGTATCCCTTTTAGCATCTGTTCAACCGTCGGAAACCGGCCGTGGCTCGGTAGAGAAGAGCCTATAGATATCCGCAGGTCCTCTACTTCCCCCGCCTCATTTTGGGCGGCCAGAACACAAAGTCCGAGGCGGGATTTTGCTACCGCCTCCCGGCGCATGAGTTTTTCAAAGACCCCGCGATATTTCGATCCAGGGGGAGTAAAGGCTATCTCGGTAAGCACTTCATCCGGCTTGAGAGCGGTTGTCTTTGGTCCGGTGAAGAACTCATTAATAGGAACTCTCCGAGAATTAGTTGCACTCTTTAAGACCAAGGTCGCATTCAGTACCAGCAATGCCGGCACTGTATCGGCACACTGGGCGGCGGTTACAATATTGCCGGCCACAGTTCCCCTATTCCTTATCTGCTGAGAACCGACCGCCTCAGCGGCGGTGTGCAGCACGAGGCTCTTCTCCCGTACCAATGGATCTTCGGCTACAGCCGCCAAGGTGGTCCCCGCCCGGATACACATTTCACCATTGCGAAGCTCAACACCTTTCAGCTCCTCTAAACCACTGATATCGAGAAGCAGCCGTACCTCCTCCGAAAGGGCATTGTTTCGAACATCAATGAGTACATCCGTACCGCCGCAGATCAGTTTGACCCCTTCCCCTTCCTGTTTCAGTATCTCCAGCGCCTCTTCCAGAGTTCCGGCGCGGTAATAATCAAATTGTTGCATATTCTTCCCCCTATTTTGACAGCGCACGCCCAATTAAAACCCGCTCCAGATTCAAAGGTAACTCTCGGAGGCGTTTTCCCGTGGCTGCATACAGGGCGTTCGCCACGCTCGCTGCGGCCAGTTCCACCCCTATCTCACCAACCCCTTTAGCTCCAAAGGGCCCCACCTTCGAGGCTGATTCAAAAATTTTCAAATCAAAATCGGGTACGTCCTTTACAGTTGGTACCAAATAGTCATCAAAATTAAGCGAGAACACATACCCATCCCTCTGTTCTATCTCCTCAAACAGACCATAGCCTAGCCCCTGAAGAAACCCTCCGTAGATTTGTCCTTCTACAATCTTTGGATTGATTGCCCGGCCTATTTCATAGGCTAAAGTGACCTTTTCAACCTTGATTTTACCGGTCCGCATATCCACTAGAACCTCCGGCATCGCTGCTCCATAAATATAGGAGGGATACGCATTCCCCCTGCCTGTGTGGTGGTCCAGCGGTTCGGGCCCGGGGTTGTACCAGCCTTGAGCACTGAGGCTTATTCCCCGTTCGCGATATCCCTTGGTAATAAGGTCGTCAAAGGAACAATACTTTTTTGGATCCTCTTTTTTATAGTAACGGTGATTGTCCAGGGTAATATCCTCAAGAGCGCACCCCAGTTCCACCGCAGCTATGTCCTTCAATCTCGACAGCAGCTTTTCAGCGGCGTTCAGCATTGCCATCCCGCCGGCAAGAGTCCCCCTAGAGGCGACGGTAGGTCCGCCGTCCATTACCATTGAGGTATCCGAGGTAGAAAAGGTAATCCTCTCCATTTCAATGCCAAGGACTTCCGCTACTATCTGGGCGTGGGCTGTTCGCATGCCCTGCCCCATTTCAATCAGACCGCTCTGGATATTCACGCTTCCATCCGGTTCTATCGTGATAGATGCACCGGCGGTATCTATACCTTCCCCTCCTAGACCAGTCCCGCGAAGGGTTATGGCGATCCCTATCCCGCGCTTCTCATCGGTATGCTCGGCATTGAACTGGTCATACTCCTCTTTTTTTCGCTGATACTCGGCACGTCTGCATACATCGAGAATCAGACTCTCAAGGTTAGCAGGAATTTTATCCGGATGCAGGTATTGACCGGTGGGAAGTTGATCGTGGGGCTTCAGGCAATTTTTCAGCCGGAACTCAACAGGGTCGATATTCAGTTCCGCCGCCGCCTCATCCATCAGAGATTCAAGGGCGAACACAATTTGCGGTGCAGAAAATCCCCGGTATGCTCCGCCGAAAATGGTATGGGTATATACTCCGTACACATCGTTCTTTACATGGGGCACCCTGTAGGCACCGGCGGCGTGAATCGAACCGCGCCAGTTGGCAAACATCGCTTTATTGTTATAGGCACCGCCCTGAGTAAAGATGGTATCCTCAACTGCTGTGATAGAGCCGTCTTTTTTCACCCCGATTTTATACTGAGCAAGATAGGCATGGCGCTTGGGACTCTCGAGCATTGACTCCTCCCGGGTCAGCACCATCTTCACTGGCCGATTCAGTTTTAATGCAAGAAGTGCACAGCGGGCGGCCATCAGCATAACCGATTCATCCTTACCGCCGAAACTACCGCCGATGGTACTCTGCACCACCCGGACCCGGCTGTATTTCAGTCCAAGTACCTCGGCAACATTCTGACGTACCGAATACGGGTTTTGAATCGAACCGTGAATTTCAACTCCCCTTCTGTAAGGGTCGGGAAGAGCGATAATCGCCTCAGGTTCGATGTACATCTGGTCGACAAAATGAGTTCTGTAACTACGTGCTAAAATTTTGTCGGCGGATTCAAAGCCCCTCCGGACATCTCCATAGTAGAGCTTGTGGGAGGCATTTTCTATTAAATTATCCTCCGCATCCTCATGTACCTTCGCGGCATCTTTCTCTAGTGCCTTTTCTATCTCCAGAACCGCCGGCAGCTCCTTGTACTCTACTTCTACCAACTGTGCCGCTCTTCTGGCAATTTCAGGACTCTCCGCCGCTACAGCAGCTACTCCATCACCTATATATTTTACCTCTTCCTCGGCAAATACCGGAAAGCGGCCGAACATGCTGTTTGAGGCCGGCACATCTTTAGCGGTCACCACCGCAACCACTCCTTCACACTGCTCAGCCTCGTGGGTATCTATCTTTAGTATGCGGGCGTGGGGATATTTTGAATATACGGTGGCCGCATACAACTGGTTTCCATAATTAATATCGCCGCAGTACTTTGCCCTTCCGGTAACCTTCTCGTAGGCATCAATCCGGGCGCTGTGCGTTCCTACTACATTAAAGCTCACTCCCTTTTCCTCCTTTTCAATCTCCCTAACTCCGCAGCATTAATTTGAAAAAAAATGACCCCGAAGAGCTTTTAGCCAGGAAGGTCCTGAACTAAGCTTTCTAAGCCAAGCTCCGTAAGTTTCTCTTTGCTGGGAATACCCATGGAGGTCCAGTTTCGCTGCCGGTAGTACTCATCGAGCATCTCATCAAGCTGGACCACCAGCCCTTCCTTCAGCACCTTATCTGTGAGGGCTCCGTCCTTTTCCACATATACTGTAAGAGGTTCTTTTAAGAAACGCTCATGCAGCTGGTCATCCCCACGGTCCATACCATGGCGCACATTATACATACGCTCCAAATTCACAATCCTCTCTCCGATATGTAAAAGGTCCTCCATAGTACACTGAGTACCAAAATACGCACTCACCCCTTCGGCAATATCTTCGGGGCCAAGGGCAAACGCTTCTAGCGTCGAAAACTTGCAAATCCCGAGGGAATCATTTATTGCCGAAAAGGCTTCGGTAAATATGAGTACCCGCGGCTTATATTTTTGACTGAACACATTTAGGATCTCATCATCCGCTTCGGGAAAGTAGCGGGTGGCCGCGTCTTTGTTCTTTGTTTGATCGATTGTTGAGAGTCCATACAGGTGGTCGGCACCGCGGGCACTGGTTGCATGCCCGAGGGCAAGTCCCCGATTTGTACGAGGTTCCTGTCGGGGGGTCTCAAGACCCTTTACATGAAAGGCGTATTTGGAGGCCTCCGGGTGAATTTGTGGGGCCCCCCGCTTTACTCCATCGGCCAAAATGGAACCGAGACCTTCCCGTTGTGCTATTTTATGAATAAGACCGGTAATTGAATCGGGATCTCCCCATTCCAAGCTCAGTTCCGAATCGTCAAGAATTCCACGCTGATGACACTCCATTGCAAAAGCGATAAGGGAACCCGTGGAGATCGTATCAATTCCATAGCGATTACAGAGATAGTTGCAGTACAGGGTCAACTCCATATCATCATTTCCCACCAGGGGGGCAAAGGAATTGATCGTCTCATATTCCGGCCCGTCGGCCTCATGTGCATAGGGCCCGCCCTCGACCTTCGAATGGCGCCCGCAACGGATAGGGCAACTGAAGCATCCTGCTGTTTTATCTACGTACTTATGTACTGCCGCGGCATTTACCTTTTTTATTACCGGCGCCTGACACTCCTGATAGTTTTTGGTGGGAATATCACCCCGGGGGTTCTTGAAGTCCATGAGGATGCTGGTGCCCCATTTTTTGTAATCCAAGGCAGCCGGGCTTTGCAGCAGCTTCTTCGCCTTTTCAGTTGCCCTCTTTTTGAACTCTGACGGCGTCTGTATTTTTTTGGTACCCCGGACCACAAGCGCCTTTAGCTGTTTCGACCCCATCACAGCGCCCATACCGGATCTGCCGGCGGCCCGACCTCCATCGGTCATTACTCCCGCAAAATACACAAGGTTCTCACCCCCAGGACCGATGCAGCATACCTGGTGCTTCTCATATTGCTGTTTCAGCAGGTCCTCTGTTTCAGTTGCTGCAGTGCCCCATAACTTATCGGCGGGCAGTATTTGAATATCGGTATCAAGGATATGAATATACACCGGAGTGTCGGATTTACCGCTTACTACAAGTGCATCGAAACCTGCCTTTCTTATTTCGGTACCTATAAAGCCCCCGGTATTCCCATATCCGTAGGCGCCTGTTGCGGGGGATTTTCCGCTTACCGTCATCCGTGCGCCGGTGGGCCAGTTAGTTCCTGTAAAGGGTCCCACCGAAAAGATGAGACAATTTCGTGGATCGAAGGGTCCGATCTCCGGTCCTACACGGTCATACAGTATTTTAGCGGCATACCCGCGGCTGCCAAGAAAAAGCTCCATATCCTCTCGGGATGATTCCTGTACGTCGATTATATGTGTTCTAAGATCGATAAAGGCTGTGTAGGCCATTACTCCTCCTGATTGGTTTCTCTCCAATAGTTGTTACTAATAGTGTGGCCCCCACTATAACCTGAATTTAACACGTGTTCAACAAAAAATTGCAAAGATTTTCCGTTTTCTCTCACATCCCTAGGTTTCCCATGAAGATTTCTATCTACAGGCCAACTATTTGATCTTTTTGATCTATTTCATCTTCCAGAACTCTTCAGTCGCCCCTCGAAGATCTTCCTTTGCCGAATTTTCATCAATTGTGAGTAGGCGACCCTCCTGTTTGAGAAGTCTTCCATTTACCATTACCTCGGCTACATCTTCGGGGTTCCTGAAAAGAACAAGCTGATCATACACATTCTTTTCATTCACCGGTGTAGGTGTATCGAGATTGATAGTAATAAGGTCCGCCTTGTATCCCTCTTTTAGAGCCCCCACCTGATTACAACCGACAGCTGCCGCTCCCCGGCTGGTGGCCATCTGATACACCATTTGGGCCGGCATAATCTCCGGTTTACGACGGTAGGCCTTATGGATAAGAAAGGCTCCGCGCATTACTTCAAAAAAGTTGTTTATGTAGCCGTCGGTCCCCAAGCCGGTGGGAACCCCATAGTCGAGATAATCCGGTACCGGCGCTACACCGCCCCCAACCTCACAGTTGGACAGGGGCATGTGAATAACTCGACACCGCCGTTGGGCTATCGTTTTCACTTCTGATGGGTCTAACTGCACCGCCTGTGAGGCAATAACTCTCTTATCCAGGTACCCCCACTCATCGTAAAGCTCAACCGGTGATTTGCCGTACTTTTGTTCAACCCACCCAGGCTCATAGGTGCTTTCGGAAAGATGCATATGAATGTCCACATCCAATTCCCCAGCAAGCTCTTTGGCTCTCATCACAAAACTTTTATTCCCGGTAAAAAGGGTATGAATCGACATCAGCCCCTGGACTAGATTATTCGAACTGTTATTTTCTCTTATGAAATCGGCATTCTCCTTCAAGCCCAACCGACCGTTCTCTCCGCTTACCCGCTCACAGGCCTCAAAACTGAGCCAGGCCCGAAGGCCGGCAGCCTCAATTACCTTCTTTTCAAGCTCCAGTGCCCCGGGAATTGAGTTCGGCCCCTCCAGCACCTCTAAAAAGGATGTTACCCCGGACTTAATCATTTCAACACAGGCCCAGCGGCTAGTTACCTCGATTAACCGATGGTCTATCCGATTTTCTACATAGGGCCACCAAAAATCCTCCAAAAAATCTGAAAAATCGCTTACCGCCGCATCTACACTTATTCCGTGGGACAGAACCCCATACATATGCATATGACCATTTATGAAGCCGGGAGCCACTAGTTTATCCAGAGCCTCAATAAGCCTATCGCCCCTTTGTACGATCAATTCATTATTGGGTGCAATTTTGACTATTGAATCACCCTCTACCCGCACTCCCCAGTTGGCCTTTACCTCTTCACCTGAAAGCAGATATCCGCCTTTTACGACAGTGCCGTTCATACACTATACCTCCCTTCGGTACAGAGCGCCGGTGGGACATATGGAGGAACATAAGCCGCAGTATCTGCAGCGGGACTCATCAAGCTCCATCGCCTTTACCGCTTTTGTTGTATCCGTAAGTGTTCGAGCGGCATAGGGGCATACCTGAACACACCGTCCGCAGGAAATGCACGTTTTAGGATCAAAAAAGAAGGTAAATCTCTGCTCAACCTCATGAGGATAAAAATAGGGAAGGGATGCCCCGGAAACCTCGGATATACTTGAGTATCCGAGGGATTCAAGGAGCTTTGAAAGCCCTTTGTTCAGTACCGTTATGTATTCAACCCCCCTCAACATGGGGGCAGTGCAGATTCCGACAGCCCCGGCCCCGGCCATCAACATCTCAACCGCATCCTCGACGGTTATCACACCGCCGAGTCCGATAACAGGTTTTTCGCTCTTACGTGCTACTTCAGCCACATATCTGAGGGCAACAGGCTTAATTGCAGCCCCGGTGAGCCAGCCAAAACCATGCTGTCCGCCAACCAGAGGGCGCGCCGTGTGAATATCAATACTTAATACCGGTCCGACAGAATCGATAGCGGTAATACCGGCTATCCCCTTGCCGAGCACTTTAAGAGCATACTCGACAGCGTTGGTCCAATTCGGACTTATCTTAACCACAACCGGCTTATTTGTAAGTTTTAATGCAACCTCGGCCATAGAAACAATAGTCTCAGGCTGATAGGAAACCAACTCAAAAAAATCAGCACCGGCTTTATCCGCCGGCCCTATCCAATGCTCCACCTCTTCCGGGGTATGACCGATACTAGCCCCGACAACCACCCCCGCTTTCTTTGCTGCCGGTATTTCCTCAGATATCCACATGTTGCCGCTGATGTCGGTCCATTTTTCGGCGTTTATCAGTACGTTTTTCTCCACCGCCGCAATATGAGGAAAGGGATTATTCGCGGGAACATCCCTAATGGTTTTTGTAACAACCGCCCCCGCACCGGCCTTATGAAGCCTTATCATCCCCTCCGCACCATAACTGAGTGGTCCGGACCCTAATACAAAAGGGCTCTGCAGGGGGATACCAAAAAGTGTAGTAGTTATGTCCATACAAACTCCCTCACCCCAGTATAAGCAAAATTTTACACGTGTAAAGTATAAAATAATTCAATTTCGGGATTATTAAGAAAAAGACGGAAAACCCTTGAACATAAGTTACAGGGAGAATTTTTTATTATAATTTGGCAGGATGATCAAAAGTGAGATGATGATCAAAAGTGAGATGCACTCGTATCCACTACAGCAACACGCTGCCCGCACCTTTTCAGAGGATACATGGCAATAAGAATTAAATATAACCGCTGCAGTTTGTATCTCCACCTAGTATTAAACCGGCTGCAGAGTTTGCTTTCGGATATTTTCAGCAGTTTTCTTATCGATCAAATATGAAATTATGGCGACAGCAAATTCGGCGGCAGTTCCAGGCCCCCTACTGGTTATCACATTGCCCTCTTGTATAACCCTTTCTTCACTAAAGACGGCTTTTTCAAAGCGCCCCTCAAAACCAGGATAACAAGTGGCCCTTTTCCCTTCAAGTATGCCGAGGGGTTCCAACACAACCGCAGGTGCTGCACATATTGCGGCTACCAAATCTCCATTCTCATAGAATGCGCGGATTAGGTCCTGTGCATGGGTGGATGACCCCACATTTTCAGCTCCAGGCATTCCCCCGGGGATCACAACCCCTTCATATCCGACTGGATCAATCTTATCAATCATAATATCTGTTTCGATGCTTATATCATGACCGCCGATCACCCTTTTTCCGGTAACTCCGACCATGGTAACTTCAATCCCGGCTCGTCGAAGGAAATCGACTTGTGTTAATCCCTCTACTTCTTCAAAACCATCAGCAAACAGCACAACTACACGCTTCATATTTCCTCCTTCATATAAAATGGTAACTTCTCAGTTCCTCCGTGTAAACCCGATTGTCTCGGGTGAGCCGGGGCCTCTGAAATGATTTGCCCGGAAATCTTGGCCCAGCCATACCGGGGATTGTTCGACCCCCTAAGCCCTTGAAAGGGTTTTATACGCTTGCAGAATAAGTTTTTCCGTTTCATCCCAACCTATACACTCGTCAGTTACCGATACACCGTATTTCAATAAGGAAAGGTCTTC
>Ga0102938_10000115_pt1 | contig 50162 bp, 50 predicted proteins | sample SalPonR2_B_D2_MG_FD_84516 | JGI IMG/M metagenome (GOLD analysis project Ga0102938, IMG submission 84516) | Salt pond soil microbial communities from South San Francisco under conditions of wetland restoration - Salt Pond MetaG R2_B_D2_MG | ecosystem: Environmental > Aquatic > Marine >...
ATAAAAGTTACAATATAAAAGGACAAAATTATATACACGATTTTATTGGTAAAAGAAAATATAAAATAACTCATGATTCATTTTTTCAGATAAATACAATGCAAACAGAGAAATTATATAGAGTGATAAATGAATATGCACAACTAAAGGGAGAAGAGATTATTGTAGACGCTTATTCAGGTATCGGAAGTATTGCAGTCTTTCTTGATGACAATTATGAGACAGTGTTTGGCATCGAAAGTAATATGAATGCTGTCAAAGATGGAAGACACAATGCCTCAATAAATAACCTAAATAACTGTAGATTTATTAAAGGTGATGTTACAGAAGAAATTCCTAAGCTGATGAAAGAAGAGAAAAAACCTGATATTATTATTTTTGATCCACCGCGTAGTGGATTAAATGATGATATATTAAATAGTATTATAGAAAATGAAATTAATAAAGTTATATATGTATCATGTAATCCAACTACCTTAGCCCGGGATTTAAAAGAACTGAAAAAGTATTATAACATATTAAAATTACAGCCGGTTGATATGTTTCCCCAAACATATCATGTGGAAACAGTAGTGCTTTTAGAAAAAAATGATTTTTAAAAAATATTGCAAATAATAAATTACCTGGAATTAAAAGCAAGTAGTATAAAAAAATAAATGAATATTAAAGATTAATTATATATTTTTTTAAAATAGATTTAGCTTCTTTTGATAAAGGTTTAGACTTAGTTTTTTTTGTATCAATATGAACAATAACAGTTTCAGCTGTAGCAGCAATTTTTTTATTTTGATAAAGACCCTGTACTAATTTAACAGAACTATTACCAATCTTTTTTATGCCTGTACCGATATCAACTTTACCAGGCCATTTTAGTTCTGCTAAGAGATTAAGATTTATATTTGCGATAACAAAGGAATTACCAGGGCTATAAAGTGGATTTTCAGGATCATATAATATTTCTGTTCTACCGGTCTCAAGAAAAGTAGAAAATACTGCATTATTGACATGTCCTTGCCGGTCTGTATCACTGTATCTAATTTTATCATAAGTTTTTTTAGGAAAGTCACTTAAAGTAAATTCTTTTAAGTTTAAATCTTTCATTATAAACCCCTTTCTTAAACAAACTGATCTTATTTATGCCTAAAATTTATTTGTTTTTTTAAATTTATCATATATTTTAAAGAACTACAAGATTATATTTGAAGGTTCTTATAGCAAGGAGGGAAGATTGATGGACGCCTTTTTACTGGTAATATTTATAATAGTAGGTATAGCTGGATTGATTTTCAAAGTAGAGGCCGGGGCTTTTGTGGGCTTAAGTTTAGCTCCCTGGCAAATTATTAAATTAGATTTGGGAGAAAAAATAAGTCTTTATGCTATTATCTTTTCTACTATAATAGGAAGTATCTACTTAATATCAATATCAAGATGGTTATTATTTTTACTCTTTTTATTAGTAGAAGCATATAATTATTGGGGATATAAAAAAAGATATTCTAAATAACTTGACTTCTGATTTTAATATGATATAAATAATAAATATAGAGAGTTAGTAAGCAAAAAATAATAAATTAAGATATAAATTGTAAGTGTAACAAGGAGGTAATCAGATATGCCAACATATTTATATGAGTGTGAGAACTGCGGCAGATTCGAAGAATTCCAAAAAATTACTGATGATCCTTTACAAAAATGTCCAGAATGCGGAGAAGAGGTAAAAAAGATAATTGGTTCTCCAGGAATTATATTTAAAGGTTCAGGATTTTATTCTACGGATAATAAAAGTGGTAGTTCTACTGTAAAAAATGGTGCTTCAGATAGTAAGAAGAAAGGTTCTGAAAAAACTGAGAAGACAGGAAAATTAGATGATGGAGAAAAAGCTTCTTAATATAGTTTGACAAATCATTAGATATTTGTTAATCTTTATAACGGTTCAGCTGGTATGTGTTTCACATATTTGTCTGGACCTTTTTGTTTGCTCATAAAAAATCAGGGGAGGAAACAATATGTCAAAAATAGAAGTACGAAATTTATATAAGATATTTGGTAATAAACCGCAAAAAGCAATTGAAATGCTCAAAAACGGGGCAACCAAACAGGAAGTTTTAGAAAAAAATAATAGTACTGTTGGTGTAAATAATGCTAGTTTAGATGTTAAAGAAGGAGAAATATTTGTTATCATGGGACTATCTGGTAGTGGTAAGTCTACACTACTTAGATGTGTCAATAGACTGATTGAACCTACCGCAGGTTCAATTAAAGTTGATGGTCAAGAGGTGCGGGATTTTGGTAAAGAAGAACTAAGAAAGTTTAGAGAAAAAGAATTTGGAATGGTCTTTCAAAATTTTGCTCTTTTACCTCATAGAACTGTTTTAGAAAATGCAATGTTTGGTTTAGAGATTCAAAATATAGAAAAAGAGGAAAGAGTTAAAAGAACTAAAGAAGCTTTAGATTTAGTAGGTCTTGATGGATGGGAAGATCAATACCCTGAACAACTTAGTGGCGGAATGCAGCAGAGAGTTGGTCTTGCCCGTGCATTAGCTGTTGACCCTGAGATTCTGCTAATGGATGAGCCCTTTAGTGCCTTAGATCCCCTGATTAAAAAAGAAATGCAGAATAAGTTGCTTGATTTATACGAAGAAATGGAAAGAACAATATTATTTATTACACATGACTTAGATGAAGCATTGAAACTTGGGGATCGGATAGCAATCATGAAAGAAGGTAAAATCATTCAGGTTGGAGATCATGAAGAAATCTTGACTAATGCAGAAAATGAGTATGTTGAAGATTTTGTAGAAGATGTTAATCGTTCACGAGTTCTGACAGCAAATGATATAATGACAAATCCACGTGAGTTATTATATCCACAGGACGGTCCACGCACAGCACTCCATAAGATGAAAAACAATGAATTAGAAAGTATCTTTGTAGTTGATAGAGATAAAAAATATAAAGGTATTGTATATCTTGAAGATGTTGTAGATTTAATAAATAACAATGATAAAGAATTTCAAGATATAATAAAAGATGTAGCAAAGGCTGACCCAGAAGAAAATTTAAGGGAATTATTTGGAGATATCGCTGATTTAAATGTACCGCTTCCTGTTCTAAATGAGGATGAAAAATTATTAGGTATTATAGTTAAAACTAATGTCTTAGCTAATTTGGCATCAGAAGGACAATATGACCAAAATTAAAGAAAACGTAAAGTAATAAGAAAATTAGTTCGTAAAAAATTACTCTAGGAGGGTTTTTTACAAATGAAAAAAATATTATCAATACTATTAGTTTTAGTTTTCACTTTTTCTTTGGTAACTGTTGGAGCAAACAATGTACAAGCTCAATCTGACGATACAATTGACTTTGGCTATGTTCAATGGCCAGGTGTTACAGTAAAAACTCATGTAGCTAAGAGAGTTTTAGAATATATCGGATATGAAACTAGTATGACAAGTGGTTCACAGGCTATTGTATTTAAAGGTATGGATACCGGTGACCTTGATGTGTTCTTAGGAAACTGGATGCCTACAATGAAGATTCACTTTGATAAATATAGTGAAAAAGGATCTGTAAAAAATGTTAGAGTAAATCTTCATGATGTAGTATATAAAACTGCAGTACCAGAGTATGTATATGAAGCTGGTGTAAAATCATTTGAAGATCTAAATGAATATGCTGATAAGTTTAATAAAACAATTTATGGTATTGAACCTGGTAATGAGGGTAATCTCATAATTAAGAAAGCTATTGATAATAACACTTATAATCTAGGAGAATGGACACTAAAATCAAGTAGTACAGCGGGTATGCTTTCTGCAGTAAAAAGAGCCGTTAATAATGAAGAATGGATTGCGTTTAATGGCTGGAAACCGCACTATATGAATGTTATGTTTGACTTAAGATATTTAGATGATCCAGAAGGTATTTGGGGTAGTGGTGAACGTGTTCTAACCGTTGTTAGAACTGGATTTGAAAAAGAAAATCCAAATGTATATAAGTTCTTTGAACAGTTTAAGGTAACTGCTCCAATGCAGAATCAATGGATAGATATGTATAAAAGACAAGAAATGGATCCACAAGAAGTTGCTGAAAAGTGGATTGCTAATAACTTAGATGTTGTTGATCAGTGGGTATATGGTGTAGAGTCCACTGAGGGAGAAATGGCCAGAAAAGTTATAGCTTCTAAAGTAAGTCAATAACTATCACTATAAATATAGATAGATTAAATATTTGTTAATAGAAGAAAATTGTTTGTAAGTAAATAAACTAGCGGCATTCTTTTATGGATGCCGCTAGTAAAATATGTCTGTAAAGGAGGTTGATGACAGTTAATAGTATAATACAGTTATTAACCACAAAAATTCCACTAGGCAGTTGGATAGAAAATTTAGTAAACTTTTTAATAAATAATTTCAGTGGACCTCTTGATGGTTTTGCCAATTTGATAGAATGGATGGTTAATAATTTTGAAGCAATTTTAAGTTTCCCCCATCCTTTAATAATAATAGCTATATTTGCAGCACTTGCCTGGAAATTAAAAAATTATAAAATGGCAATATTTGTAGCACTTGGTCTAGGATTAGTTCTGAATATACAAATGTGGGATCCACTAATTACTACCCTAGCATCAATTATTACGTCAGTGGTTGTTGCTTTGGTAATTGGTATTCCAATTGGTATTTTAAAAGCCCATATTAGAATAATAGATTTAATTACACGACCAATATTAGACTTTATGCAGACTATACCTCCCTTTGTATACCTAATTCCTGCCTTAATGTTCTTTGGATTAGGTACTGTTTCAGGTGTCATTGCAACAGTAGTGTTTGCAATTGCACCACCAATTAGATTGACCTATCTCGGTATTAAACAAGTAGATAGTGAATTAAAGGAGGCAGGTCATGCTTTTGGAGCTAACTGGTGGCAAATATTAACTAAAATTGAGTTACCAGGAGCAATGCCTTCTATAATGATGGGTGTAAACCAATGTATAATGCTTTCGCTATCGATGGTTGTAATCGCAGCTATGATCGGTGCAGGTGGACTTGGTAAACCCGTTTTAAGGTCCTTATCTGTTGTTGATATCGGATTAGGTTTTGAAGCAGGTTTAGGTGTAGTAATAATAGCAATGGTTCTAGATAGAATGTTCGGAAGAGACTAGATATAATCTAATAAATACACTAATAAAATCTGTCCTTTAGTCAGGACAGATTTTTTTGTCTCTATATTTAATATAATCAAATTAGCTAAACTGATATATTAATACGAAAACAATTGAATATAAAAATTAGCTGTGCTATTATTATTTAAAATAGACCATAAATAAGGGAATTAGGTGTAAAAAATGAATAAAAATATTGTGGCTGTAAGTAAATGCGAAGACTATACTAAAGAAAAAATAAATAAATCTTTAGACCTAATATTTAAAAAAATGGGTGGAATTGAAAAGTTTATTAATAATGGCGATACAGTTGTAATAAAGCCTAACATGTTATTAGGTAAAACTCCTGATAAAGTTGTTACAACTCATCCTGTCTTAATAAAAGAGGTTATTAATAGGTTAAATAAATTTGACTGCAGAATAATAATTGGAGATAGCCCTGGTGGACCCTTTAATGAAATCAGATTAAAAAATGCTTATAAAAAGACAGGATTTTATGAACTAGCTGAATTAGAAAATGTTGAATTAAACTATAATACTGAGTCTACGAAAGTTTCATTTGAAGATGGATTTTTAGTTAAATCTTTTGAAATTGTAGATTTTATAAAAGAAGCTGATCTTGTTATTAATATGTCTAAATTAAAAACACATTCTTTTATGAGATATACCGGTTCAGTTAAAAATCTTTTTGGTGCTATTCCAGGCATGATTAAAGCAGAGTACCATCTTAGAATGCCAGAAGCAAATAATTTTGCCTTAATGTTAGTTGATTTAGCTCGACTTATTAGTCCGCAGCTTAATATTATGGATGCAGTTTATGGTATGGAAGGGGCTGGACCTTCTGCCGGTGATAAAAGAAATTTTGGTTATCTGATGGCAAGTACTTCTCCCTTTAATCTTGATTTAGCAGGTACTTATCTTTTTAATATGAAACATGAAGATGTTCCTACTGTAAATCAAGCTTTACAACAAGGAGTTACAGGTGGTTTTGCTGAAGTAAATACTGTAGGTGATAAATTAATTCCAGCTAAAAACACAAAGGTACCAAAAATAAATGAATCAGATACAAGGAATATAAATAATTTACCACCATTTATTGCTAAAATAATAAGCAAATTATTAAAACCAAGACCTGTATTTAATACTGATGAATGTGTAAAATGTGGTGATTGTGCAGCTAACTGCCCGGCAGATGCAATTGAACTAAATGATTACCCTGAGGTTGATCTTAATGAATGTATAAGATGTTTTTGCTGTCAAGAATTATGTTCTTATGAAGCAGTTAATATTAAAAAACCATTTTTAGGAAAAATATTCTTTAACTAAGATTAGATGGTGAATATTATGAATAAAAAAGGCAGAAATATATTTAATACAATTAAAAAATATAAACGTAGTTATTTTAAATCAGATTTATATTCAGGGTTATCTGTAGCAACCTTATGTATACCTCAAAATATGGCTTATGCTTTAATAGCTGGTTTAAATCCTATATATGGCTTATATACTTCTATTGTATCCCAAATAATATCTACTATTACAGGTAGATCTTCTTATATAATAGTTGGCCCCACTAATTTAATGGCAATGGCTATAGCAAGTAATTTAAATTATGTAGCAAAAAATAATTATCTGGAAATGGTCATATTATTAACCTTTTTAGTAGGTATCTTTCAGATTATTGCAGGCCTTCTTAAACTGGGAAAACTGGTTAGATATGTTTCCCATCCGGTCATAGTTGGATTAACAACCGGAGCAGCTATTATTATTGGAGTAGGGCAAATTAAAAATTTAATAGGAATAGAAATAGATAGGACTTATAATATATTTGTAGAATTTTATAAATTGATATTTAATTTAAATACAGTTAATATAATCTCATTAATTTTAGGTAGTTTAACTATAGTTATTATATTATTATTTGAAAAAAGTCACTATAAAGTCCCTTCATATTTATTAGGAGTTATTATAGCAACTTTGATAACTATGGTATTTGGATTAGGTCCAGTAGTAAATACAGTGGGTAAGTTAAATTTAGATAACTTTCAAATTAGTTTGCCTAATTTAAACACAAGTGAAATTTTAAATATCTCATCTAAGTCATTAGCGGTAGCTATTGTAGGATTAATTCAAACTTTAGCGGTAGTAAAATCAATCTCAGTAAGAGAAAAAGAGGAATTAGATATTAACAAAGAGTTTATAAGCCAAGGTCTAATGAATTTTGGTTTATCTTTTTTTAGTGGTTTTGCTAGTTCTGCCTCTTTTACAAATACATTTGCTAATTCTCAAAGTGGTGCTAAGACAAGAATTTCAGAACTGATTTCTGCTTTATCAATATTAATATTTATAATATTTTTTGGTTTTTTTATCAGGTATATCCCGATTGCTTCCTTGGCAGGTTTAGTTTTAATAGTTGCTTCTAAAATGGTGAAATTAGATGAACTAAAAGAGTTAATAAAATCGACAAAAGCTGATACAATAATTTTTGTTTTAACTTTTTTAGCAACAATAAGTTCACCTAGAATAGAATATGCTATTTATTTAGGAGTTTTATTATCAATAATTTCAGTATTAAAATCTAGTTCTAAAGCTAAAGTTGGTCATTTGAAATATGATGAAGATTCTCATACTAAAATAGTACAAACGGTTCCCAAAGAAATTGCAGATGATGAGTATATTATATTAAACTTAGTTGGTGACTTTACTTTTAGTGCTGCTGATAGTTTTAAATATGAACTAGAACATGTTTCAAATGCAGGTTGTGGTTATATTATAAGAATTAGAAACATTGATAATATAGATATAACTTCAATTAATGAGCTGAAAAAATTTATTAATGAGGTTCATCACGATGATAGAGAAGTATTGATATCGGGTGTTAATCAGAAAAAATATAAGATCCTTAAGAATTTAGGTATAATTGAAATGATTGGTGAAGACAATGTCTTCTTTGAAAAGGATATGGTTTTATCTTCCACAGTAGATGCAGTGGAATATATAGATAATGATGATGAATAAATATATAAATTATGTGATTATAAATAAATCTGTAAATTATTAAATTAATTTACTTAAACACATATAAATTTAGTTTGTTAAATTTGAAAAATATAATGGTGAATTATTATGAAAAAATCAGGAAAAAGTATTTTAAAAACTTTAAAAAATTATAATAAAAAAGATCTGAAATCTGATTTATCATCAGGTTTATCAGTGGCTGCTTTATCTATACCACAAAATATGGCTTATGCTTTAGTTGCTGGTATAAATCCAATTTATGGACTTTATACATCAATAATATCTAAAATTATTTCTACTTTTACTAGTAAATCAAATTATATTATAGTAGGGCCTACTAATTTAATGGCAATGGCAATTGCTAGTAATTTAACTAGTATTCAAGAAAATATGTATTTAGAATCGGTAATTTTGTTAACATTTTTAGTAGGAATATTTCAAATTATAGCTGGGATATTAAATCTGGGCAAGTTGGTTAGATATGTTTCACACCCTGTTATAGTGGGATTAACAACTGGAGCAGCCTTAATCATTGGTGTAGGCCAAATAGAAAATTTAACCGGTATTAATGTAGGAAGGAGTTATAATATATTTGCAGAAATATATTATTTAATTTTGAATGTAAAAACAATTGACATTATTACTATCTTATTTGGATTTATTACAATAATTACAATTATAATCATAAAAAAGAGCAAGTTGGAAATTCCCTCCTATTTATTTGGAGTACTTATCGTAACATTTATTACAATGGTAATGGGTTTAAATGATACTATAAATACAGTGGGTAATATCAGTTTGAGTAGTTTTACTATAAATATACCCCACATTGAAACAGGGTTAATGTTGAAATTGTCTACTAAAGCCCTAGCAGTAGCCATTGTAGGTTTAATTCAAACTCTTGCGGTAGTAAAATCTATCTCAAATAGAGCTAATGAAGATTTAAATATAAATAAGGAGTTTATCAGCCAGGGTTTAATGAACTTTGGTTTATCATTTTTTAATGGATTTGCTAGTTCTGCTTCTTTTACCAATACTTTTACGAATTATCAAGGTGGAGCAAAGACTAGAATTTCTGAATTAATTTCTGCATTTTCCATTTTAGTTTTTATAGTATTTTTCAATTTCTTTATTAAATTTATACCAATTTCGTCTTTGGCAGGGTTAATATTAATAGTAGCCTTTAATATGGTAGATATCACTGAGATAAAAGAATTAATTAGAGCTACTAAGGCAGATACTATTATATTTATTTTAACATTTTTAGCCACAATAATTTCACCACGTATAGAATATGCTGTTTATTTAGGAGTGCTTTTTTCAATAATTTCTGTGATGAAAGATATTTCTAAAGCTAGTGTTGGTCATTTAAAGTATGATGAAAATTCCCATGCAAAAATAGTTCAAACTGTACCAGAAGATGTAGAGGATGATGAGTATATAATTTTAGACTTAATTGGAGATTTTTCATTTAGTGCAGCTGATAGTTTTAAATATGAACTAGAACATGTTTCAGATGCAGGTTGTGGTTATATTATTAGAATAAGGAATATAGATAATATTGATATCACTTCCATAAATGAGCTAAAAAAATTCATAAAAGAAGTACAGCATCAAGATAGAGAAGTTTTAATTTCGGGAGTTAATCAAAACAAATATGAGATTCTTAAAAATTTAGGGATTATTGATATGGTGGGAGAGGACAATATCTTTTTTGAAAGTGATATGGTTCTTTCTTCAACAGTGGATGCAGTTGAACAGGCAGAAATCAACAATAAAAACGGGAAAAATAATCAATCAGATAATGGAGAAAATAAGAATGAGGAAAACTAAATTTACAAAATTTACTCTTTTATGATATTATTAAGAAAAGGTAATAGTAAAGTAAAGGAGGAATAAAGATGTCTGTATATGATCTGGCAAATAAAATGGCAAAGGAAATAAAAAATTCTGATGAATACAAAGAATATTTGGAAAAAAAGAAAAAAATAATGCAAAATGAAAAGACTAAACAAATGTTAAAAGATTTTCAGCAGGAACAGATGAAATTGCAGGCAAAGCAACTTTCAGGTGAAGATTTAAACGAAGAGGAAAAGCAAAAATTAGAGGAATTAAGAGAATTAGTTGATATCAATAATGATATTAAAAAATATTTGCAAGCAGAATATAGGGTAAATATCTTATTAAATGATATTCAAAATATAATTTTTGGTGATTTAGAATTAGGAATTGAAGAAGAGGAACAAAACAATAAAGCGGAAGAATAAAAATAAAGCACCCTTAAAAAGGGTGCTTATGGTTTAATTACACAGAAACTACTTCTTCAACTTCTGGTATTTTCTTTTTCAATGTTCTTTCTATACCATTTTTTAAAGTCAAAGTAGACATTGGGCAGCCATGACATGCGCCTACAAGCCTAACTTTAACTATACCTTCTTCAGTTACTTCTATAAGTTCTACATCTCCACCATCGGCTTGAAGGCCTGGTCTGATTTGATCTAGAACATCTTGTACTTCTTCTTTATTCACAGCTTACACCTCCATATGATTATCTATATGTATTATAACATATTATAAAAATTATACAATAATAATTACAAAATTTATCAACTTTATTACGATTGGAGAGAGTCTAAAATGGTTGAAAAGTTTGTTCATTTACATACTCATACAGAATATAGCCTGCTTGATGGTGCATTAAGAATTGATAATTTGATAAGTCAGGCAAAAAAATATGATATGCCGGCTGTAGCCATTACAGATCATGGTGTTTTGTATGGGATGTATGAATTTTATAAAAAAGCAAAAAATAATAATATTAAACCGATTATTGGTTGTGAAGTATATGTTTCCCCGACTGATAGATTTGATAAATCTGTAAGAGAAAGATATCACCTTGTATTATTAGCACAAAATAACCAGGGTTATAAAAACTTGCTGAAAATAGTTTCCACTTCTTGGTTAGAAGGCTTTTATTATAAGCCACGGGTTGATAAGGATTTATTATATGAAAACAGAGAGGGTATTATTGCTTTGTCTGCCTGTTTACAGGGTGAACTATCTCAACAAATATTAAATAATAGAAGTAAAGAGCAGGTAAAAAAGACAATTCAGGAATATCAGCAAATATTCGGCCGCGAAAATTATTTTTTAGAATTACAAGACCATAATCTTTCTGAAGAAAAGAAAGTTAATGCTACTTTAATTGAAATTTCTAATGAAGATAATGTACCTTTAGTGGTAAGTAATGATGTGCATTATCAAAATAAAGATGATGCTAAGGTACATGACGTTTTATTAGCTTTACAGACCGGTAAAACTGTTAATGATGAAAACAGAATGACCTTCCCTAATAATACTTTTTACTTTAAAGATTCTTTAGAAATGTATAAATTATTTCCAGATATTAAAGAAGCTTATGAAAATACATTAAAAATAAGTGATAGAGTTAATATTAATATTGAAAATGATGGTTTCTATTTACCTAATTATCCTGATACTAAAAAAAATGATTCCTCATATTTAAGAGAATTATGTGAAAAAGGTTTGCAAGAAAAAGGACTTGCAAATAATGATAAAGCAGTAAAAAGAATGAATTATGAAATTAAAATAATAGAAGATATGGGTTATGTAGCATATTTTTTAATTGTATGGGATTTTATAAAATATGCTAATGAAAATGATATTCGGGTAGGCCCAGGCCGCGGATCAGCGGCTGGTTCTTTAGTTTCCTATCTTTTAGATATTACTAGGATTAATCCCTTAAAGTATGGTTTAATATTTGAGAGATTTTTAAACCCAGAACGGGTTACTATGCCTGATATTGATATTGATTTTGATGAAAGAAGAGATGAAATTATAGACTATGTTAAAGAAAGGTATGGTAAAGAAAGAGTAGCCCAGATTGGTACCTTTGGTACTATGGCAGCTAGAGCCGCTGTCAGAGATGTGGGTAGAGCTTTAGATATTACTTATGGTAAAGTTGATAAGATTGCTAAGATGATCCCTTCTCAGCATGGAGTAAGTTTAGAATATGCATTAAATAATAATCAGAAGTTAAAAAAGCAATATGAAAATGATCAAGAAGTAAAAAAGCTTGTCGATTATTCTAAGGAAATAGAGGGTTTACCTCGCCATATTTCTACACATGCAGCCGGAGTAATTATTGGACCGGAAGACTTAAAGAATATTATACCACTACAACTACAAGATGATAATATAATAACACAATTACCTATGGATGATCTTGAGGACATGGGTTTATTAAAGATGGATTTTTTAGGTTTAAGAAACCTAACTATTATTAATAAATCACTTGATTTAATTGAAAAAAATAAAAATAAGGAGATAGATATAGAAAATATCCCCCGGGATGAGCAAGAAGTATATGAAATGCTTAAAAGTGGTCAAACGCTGGGCGTATTCCAGATGGAATCCAGGTTGTTTCAAGACCTCAATCAGAAATTAAAACCAGATCGGTTTGAAGATATAATTGCCCTTTTAGCTCTGGGTAGACCTGGTCCGTTGGGCAGTGATATTGTTGATGATTATATTAAATGCCGTCATGGAGAAAAAGAACCTGAATACTTACATCCAAAGTTAAAACCAATTTTAGAAGAAACGTATGGAATGATTCTCTATCAGGAACAGGTAATGGAGATTGCCAGTAAGTTAGCCGGTTATTCTATGGGTGAAGCGGATTTATTAAGAAGAGGTATGGGTAAAAAGAAAGAAAAACTAATTAAAGCAGAGCGGGAAAGATTTACAAAAGGAGCGGTAGAAAATGGGATACAAAAAGAGATAGCTAGTGAGATATTTGACCAAATGGAGTATTTTGCCGGCTATGGTTTTAATAAATCTCATAGTGCTGCTTATGCCTTACTGGCTTATCAAACCGCCTATTTAAAGGCTAAATACCCTTCTGAATTTATGTCAGCCTTGCTTTCAAGCGTAATGAATAATTTAGATAAAGTAGCTTTATATATAACAGAAGCTAAAGAAATGGGTATTAATGTTTTACCACCTGATATCAATGAAAGTTACTTTGATTTTGTACCAAATAAAAAAGGGAATATCAGATTTGGTTTGAAGGCTATTAAAAATGTAGGTACCAATTCTATTGATTCCATAGTAAATTCAAGAGAAGAGGAAGTATATAAATCATTTGAGGATTTCTTAGAAAAAGTTGATATAAAAAAAATTAATATAAAAACATTAGAAGCCTTAATCAAATCAGGTTGTTTTGATGAATTAGGTGTAAAAAGGTCTCAATTGTTAGTAAAGTATGAAGAAGTATATGAGAAAATATCAAATAGTAAAAAGAAAGTAAATTCAAATCAGACTTCCTTCTTTGACATGGTAGATAATGAGGAAGATTTTTTTGAGAGTTCAATTGAATACCCTGAAATAGAAGAAGTGGACCTTGATATCAAATTAGAACAGGAAAAAGAGTTTTTAGGCATTTATGTATCTGGTCATCCTTTAGATGATTATCAAGAGAAAATAAGAAAATTAACAAATGCTACCTGTAATATTGATGAAAATAATAACAATAGTAGTTTATGTTTTGCGGGAAGAATCTTAGAGGTTCATCAACATTATACCAAAAATAATAATTTAATGGCTTTTGTTACCTTAGAAGACTGGGATACTTCTCTTGATGTAGTTGTCTTTCCTAAAACTTATGAAGATTTTAAAAATGTTCTTAAAAAAGGCAAGGTAATAATGATAGTTGGTAGAAAATCTGAACAAGATAGTTTTATAGCAAATAAAATATTGGATTTAAATCTTAATATATTAGAGATTGATTTAATTGAAATTAATATGGAGCAAGTAAATCAATTAAGAAGATTTATACATTCGAACAAAGGCGATAACCCAGTTATATTTAATAATAGTACTAAAAAGATTATAACAGATAAAAAGTTTTGGATTGATATTAATAAGGGAACTATTAAAGAATTAAAAGAGATAATATGTAATGATTGTTTTAAAATTTATTAAATAACTTATTTAAAAATAATATATATGATGTAATGAGTTGGAGGATAAAATATGAATAGATTTTGGGAATTATTTTTAAAAGGAATACCAATTGGAATGTCAAATACTTTACCGGGGATAAGTGGTGGTACTATAGCCCTTGTTTTAAAAATATATGATGAACTTGTAAATAGTATTAAAAAAATTAATATTAAGTTTTTAATACCGATCATCTTAGGAGCTGTTGCCGGTGTATTTATTGGTTCGAATCTTATAATCACACTTTTTAAGAGTTATCCTATATTTGTGACTTCCTTTTTATTAGGTCTTATATTGGCTTCTTCAAAAGTAACTTATACTGAAATTGGAAAAATCAATTTCTTTAAAATTATATTAGCTATATTAGGATTTTTCATTGCGTTTATGTACTCAGCTGAAGCCGGTAGTACTGCAAATATTAATGATATAGCATTAATAAAATACTTTGCCGGGGGTGCTTTAGGCAGTGTAGCCATGATCTTACCCGGAATTAGTGGTGGAACAATTTTAGTGATGATGGGCTTATACCAAAGTGTACTTGCTGCCATAAGTGGTTTTAATATTATTATTATAATGGTTTTTGGTTTTGGTATTTTAACAGGGCTTTTACTTTTTGCTTGGTTTTTATCCTATTTATTAAATAATTTTCGTTCCTCTTTAATGGCATTTTTAACTGGCTTAATATTAGGGTCAACTAGAAGTGTAATACCCGCTGAATTTAAATTCAATACTATTATAGGTATAATATTGGGTATTATTGTTATATATTATCTTATAAAAGTCGAATAAAAAGTTAATTTATTGTAAAAATTTATTAAAGTAATAAGTTTAACTCATTATCAAGCCTGATATAAGAATAAATACATATATAGCAAACATATGTTTTGTATATTTATATAAATTCTTGACATTGTCATGAAAAGATTATATTCTGATAATATGTATTTATAGAATAATTATTAATTGCAAGGAGGCATAACTGTGAAAAAAATTGGTCTGTTAACTAGTGGTGGAGATGCTCCAGGTATGAATCCGGCTATTAGATCAGTGGTAAGAACAGCCGTTTATAGAAATAAAGAAGTAATTGGTTTTTATAATGGATACAGTGGGTTATTAGATGGTAAGTATACAGAGATGACTAGAAGATCTGTAGGTGATATTATTCACCGGGGAGGAACTATTTTAAGAACGGCCCGTTGTAGAGAGTTTGAAACAAAAGAAGGCAGAGAAAAAGCTTATCAAAAATTGGAAGAATTAGATATTGGTGGTCTAATTGTAATAGGTGGAAATGGTTCATTAACGGGAGCTAAATTACTAAATAAAGAATTTGGTATTCCTGTTATCGGTATTCCTGCTACAATTGATAATGATTTAGCTATGACACAATTTTGCATCGGTTTTGATACAGCGATGAATACAGTTTTAGATGCCTTAAATAAAGTTAGAGATACTGCTACTTCTCATGAAAGGACATTTGTAGTTGAAATCATGGGAAGAGATGCAGGTTATTTAGCTCTTTATACAGGTATGGCTGGAGGAGCTGAATCAATATTGATACCGGAAATTGAATTTAGGTTAGATGATATCATAAATAACTGCAAAGCAGGTTTTGAAAGAGGTAAACTTCATAATATCATTGTTGTTGCAGAAGGTGCTGGCAAGAAGTTAAGAGAAGAGTCTGGTGATGACAGAAATATTGGTACTATTATTGGTAATCACATTAGAAACGAATTATCTGTTGAAACTAGGGTAACAATCTTAGGACATTTACAAAGAGGTGGTTCTCCCACTGCTATGGATAGAATAATATCTACCAGAATGGGGGCTAAAGCAGTTGATTTACTGCTGGATGGAGAAGAAGATAGAATGGTAAGCTTTGATGGTAAAAATGTAATAGATGTTGATTTAAACAAAGCATTAACTAAAGAAAAAAATATAGATATGGATATATATAACTTGGCCAGAATATTATCATTATAGACTGGGGGTTAAATAATGAGAAAAACAAAAATTGTATGTACTCTGGGACCCGCTGCTAACGATAAAGAAACTTTAATAAAATTAGCAGAGGCTGGTATGGATGTAGCCAGATTAAATTTTTCTCATGGCAATCATCAAGAACACGGTGAAAGAATTGAATTAATCAAAAAAGTAGAAGAAGAAATTGATAAACCTATTGGAATAATATTAGATACACAGGGGCCAGAGATTAGAACTGGTAAGATGGAAAATGGCAAAGTCACTTTAAATAATAATGACGAAGTCACGGTAACTACAAAAGAAGTTATCGGTGATAATAATAAATTCCAGATTAGATATGATAATTTACCTCAGGATATAAAAGAAGATTCAACTATCCTTTTAGATGATGGTCTCTTAGAATTAAAAGTAAAAGAAATAAAAAAAGAAGAAATTGTTTGTACCGTAATTAATGGTGGAGAATTAGGTTCACATAAAGGAGTAAATATACCAGGTATTAAAACAACTTTACCCGCAATTACTGAGAAAGATAAAAAGGATATCATATTTGGTATTAAGCATAATATACACTTTATTGCTGCTTCTTTTATTAGAAAGGCATCTGATGTCTTAGAGATCAGAAAAGTTCTTGAAGAAGAGTGGGCGCAAGATATTAAAATAATTTCAAAGATAGAGAGTGAAGAAGCTGTTGGTAATATAGATGAAATAATTGAAGTTTCAGATGGTATTATGATTGCCCGCGGAGACTTAGGGGTAGAAATGCCAGCAGAAAAAGTACCTATAATACAAAAAATGATTATTAAAAAATGTAATGAAGTTGCCAAACCTGTAATTACAGCAACTCAGTTATTGGATTCTATGATAAGAAACCCCAGACCAACAAGAGCTGAAGCTTCAGATGTAGCTAATGCCATATTTGACGGAACTGATGCGACCATGCTTTCTGGTGAAACTGCTATTGGTGGTTTTCCAGTACAGGCTGTTAAAACTATGGCTAATATTGCAAGAGAGACTGAACTTTCAGATACATATAAAGCCCAATTAAGTAATTCTAAAGCTATTAGGGCTGATACTGTAACGGAAGCAATTAGTATTGGGTCTTGTGAAATTGCTTCTGGCTTATATGCGGATGCAATTATAACAGCTACTGGTTCAGGGTCTACGGCGAGAATGGTATCTAAATGCCGTTCTTTAACCCCAATAGTTGCAGTAACTCCTAATGATATGGCTCTCCATAATTTAACCTTAAGTTGGGGAGTATATCCGACAATGGCTTCTGACAGTCAATCAACCGATGAAATGATGGATAATTCAATTAGAGTAGCTTTGGAAAACGGACTAGTTGATGAAGGTGACTTAGTTGTGCTAACAGCTGGGGTTCCAGTTGGTACACCCGGAACTACTAATTTAATAAAAGTTGATATAGTAGGCGATCCTATAGTGGAAGGACAAGGTATAGGCAGAAAAATCATTCATGGGTCGGTTAAAATTGTAAATAGTGCCAGTGAAGCATTAGAAAAAATAGAAGAAGGAGATATTTTAGTTGCACGTTCCACAAATAATCAATATAATGAAGCAATTCAAAAATCAGCCGGTATTATTGCAGTTGAAGGGGGCGTGACCTCTCATTCAGCTGTAGTCGGTATTCAGTATAATAAACCGGTGGTAGTGAATGCAGTAGGCATAATTGATATTTTAGAAGATGGTGAAACAGTAACTATTGATAGTGTTAGAGGACATATCTATAAGGGTAAGGTGAACTTAAAGTAAATTTAATTTTAAAATATCAATATAGAAATTGATTTTTAAAAAATCCCCGTATATAATCATACGGGGTTAACTTTTTTGGAGGTGATAAAGATGAGCAATAAAGTAAAGAAAATAATAAAAAATTATACAATGATTACAGCTGGATCCATCATGACAGCCTTATCCTTAGTGTTATTTACTGTACCAAATAAGATTGCAGCTGGTGGAGTAAGTGGTGTAGCGACAATACTTTATCATTTATTTGGGTTTAATGTAGGTATTGTAATATTAATTATTAATGTTCCATTATTTTTTGTAGCAATTTATGTACTTGGCGGTAGTATTGGTACCAAAACTCTTTGGGGAATAATTATGATGTCCTTATCGGTTGAAGTTTTAACACCTCTTTTAGCTCCTGTTACAAATGAAGTAATATTAGCTAGTATATATGGTGGTGTATTAGGTGGAGTTGGTATAGGCTTTGTATTTAGAGGTGGAGGTACCACTGGTGGTACAGATTTAATTGCTGCCCTAATTAGTTATTTCTTTCCACATTTTAGTATTGGTCAGGGGTTATTTTTAATAGATGGACTTGTAATTACTTTAGCAGGTGTAGTTTTCGATGTGGAATTAGCATTATATGCTGCTATTACTATCTTTGTCAGTACTAAAATAATAGATATTATTCAAGAAGGATTTAATATTTCTAAATCTGTCTTTATAATTTCTGATAAATCTCAAGTAATTAAAGATGAAATTTTAGATAACATGCGTCGAGGAGTAACAGCATTAAGAGGCTATGGAGGTTATAGTGGTAGAGAAAAAGATGTACTTTTAGTTACTATTAATAGAGCTGAAATTACAAAACTAAAAAATTTAATAAGAAACATTGATGAGGATGCCTTTGTTATTATGAATGAAGCCCATGAAGTGCTTGGAGAAGGCTTTAAAAGAATCAGTGAAAGGGCTATTAATGAATGATTAGAAAGATAATTAAATATATAAACTTTTTAAAAATAATGAAAAATGATATAATATAGAAATAAGTGAGTAAATTTCAAAAGGAGGCATGAAAATGTCAATAGTTGAAGAATTTAACCTTGAAAAGATTGAAGAGGGTAAAACCTATGAAATTTATGAAGGTAGTTATTCTTCCGAAGAAGAGATTGAAAGGAAGTTAGAATTAGCAGGTTATAAATTCATTTCAGAAGAACGGAGAATATATGTAACAAAAGTATATGCGGATGATATGGAAAAACGAATAGCGGTATTAGATTCGGGTAATATTAGAATTTGGGAGTTTGATTCTGAAGAATATTATGAAATGGAACTAGAACATCATAAAGAATAATCCTAATAAATCATAAATATATACAAAATTCAATAATTTTTAAAAAAACCTAAGGTGAGTTTTAGTAAAATCAAGTTTAATAAATATGACGTACGTGTTATAATTATAATAAGCGGGTATAACTCAAAGGTAGAGTGCAACCTTCCCAAGGTTGATGTTGCGGGTTCAAGTCCCGTTTCCCGCTCCAATTTACTTAATTTTATGAAAGTTTACTTTTCACCTGTATTATTATATAATAATATAATAAGTTGAAGTATTCGTTGATCTTTAACTATGGAGGGATATCATGCCAAATGAATATGATTATGTAATTGTTAAAATCAAACTAAACAAATTAAAAAAGATGCTCCCCAAGATCAATCATAAACGTGAGAAAGAATTTTTACAAAAGCATATGCCCAGGTATCTACATTTTTATGATTACTTTTTAAAGAAATTATTTCCTTTTTTAACAGATTTTAAGGAAAATATTGCTTGGAAAGTTATACACAATGGGATGAGCTTTTATGTATCAAAAGATAGACCGCAAGATGGTATGTTTATGTCAGTGGCCTTTCAAGCTAATAATAAATTGAAATTTTCCTTTTATTATGAAGAAGATGAAAAGGATTCAGATTTAGCAAGAGAATCTAGAGAGGGCAGGAATGACGACCATATTTGGTATTATGTAGAAGATTTGGAATTTGATAAAGAATTAGCAAAATTAATTGTGAAAAGCTATAAAGAAAAAGTAAAATATTTAAACCAAAAAGACAAAGAAGATTAAAAAAACAAACCTCCTTAGAAGGAGGTTTTAAATTTTTTGTTAAAGAATTTATTATTATTCAATTTCTAATATTTCTACATCGGGATTTGTTTTATATATATTATCTTTTCTTTCAATCACGATTTGTGCTTTTTCTTTTAAATCAGGATCATTTTTAATGGTTGTAATTAAATCATAATTGGGATTAAATGCAATAGGATTTCCTGTCATTTTTAACATACTGTAATCACCTTGGGTATCACCATAGGAATAGCTTTTATCCAAATTAATATTATAACTTTCTACAAATTCATTTAATACTTTTTCTTTATTATTTGATTTCCACATCTTAATAACTTCACCGGTAAAATTACCATTATTGTCTAATAAATATTTACTTCCCCTAAAATCAGTAGCATTATATTTATTGGCCATTTTTTCTACCAAAAATTCAGGGCTGCCTGAGATAAAAAATACTTTATGGTTACGTTCTAAATGATAATTTACTATACATCTAGTATACCTATAGACAATATCTCCACTTAATCTTATAACTTGATCATTTGCAAACTTTAAATCTGATATTTTCATACCTTTGAGTTCATTTATATAGATTTCAGCCAATTCTTCTAAATAATCTTCATAATAACCATGTCTAGTCTTCCATTCATCATAAGTGCTCTTTACTTGACTATGCCAAACGACTGGATCTAGCACTTCATACTTTATCAACTTTTTGAAATGCTGAATCATAAGTGATCCTCTATATAAAGTACCATCGATATCTAAAAATGCTCCTACATTCATTTTAACACCCCTTTTATCCTTTTAGCACAGCTAATGGTTTTAATCTTACTATTGGATAAGCAAGTTTTGTTTCAATCATAGATTCTACAACATCTTCAATATTTTTATAAACTAAAGGAGATTCATCTAATAAGCTATCTCCTGATGAAGAGGTTACTTCCACATTTTTAATAGAATCTTGATGTTGTTGGTTGCTAATACTTCTTTTTGCTTCTCTACGACCCATAACTCTTCCAGATCCGTGAGCAATTGAATTAAGTGATTTATTTGTTGATTTTGAGTTAGCAGATTTTATAATATAACTAGCGGTCCCCATTGAACCAGGTAATAATGCGTAAGAATTATAGTCCAGTCTAGTAGCGCCTTTACGATGTATTAAATATTCCTTTTGTTTATTTTCAATGGTATGTTTTTCAAATCTTGCGATATTATGAGTCAAATCATAAAATAAATTTAAAGAATTATTAGGATAAATTTCAGCGAAAATATTTCTGATATTATGAGTAATTAGTTGTCGGTTTGCATAAGCAAAGTTGGCTGCACAGCCCATTGCGGCAAGATAATCACGGCCTTCTTTGGACTCAATAGGAAAACAAGCTAAATTTTTAACGGGAAAAGTAAAATCAAATTTATGATTAACTTGAACAGCTTTATCGATATAATCTTTAGCAATTTGGTGGCCAAAACCCCTTGAACCAGTATGGACCATGATAGCAATCTGTCCTTCTTTTAAATTAGTATCTTCTTCAAATACTTTATCAACATACTGAAGTTCTACAAAATGATTTCCCGAACCAAGGCTGCCCAGTTGAGTAATACCTCTTTTAATAGCTTTAGATGATACCTTATTAGCATTAGTATGGGGGAAAAAGCCTCTATCTTCAATATTTTCTAAATCTAATTTTTCTCCAACATTAAAAGTGTTTATTAAAAAGGGTACCCCTTGTTCAATAATATTTTTGAATTCTTGGCGGGAGAAATTAAAATTTGAATCTTGACCCAGACCGGCAGCAATATTTGACTTAAATAAATTTAAGATATTTTTTATATTATTTTTAATATCATCTTTTGTAAGTTGAGTGGTTAATAGTCGTACACCACAATTTATATCAAAACCGACCGCACCGGGTGATACAATACCATGTTCAGCTTCAACAGCTAACACCCCACCAATTGGCAGACCATAACCAATATGAATATCAGGCATACCAACTACTCTAACTGCTCCTGGTAGTTTACTAGCATCAAATAATTGTTTTAGTGCATCATTTTCAATTTGTTCATATATTTTTTTATTGGTAAACAGATAGATATCACAGTTTCTGTCTTCATCTTTTTTAAATCTATAATAAAACATATATATCACCACTTCTATTGTATCAGATATTATACTATTTGTTAATGAGGTGATTTAAGATGGGGTTTTTAAACTTATTATATCAAAAATTTAAATATGATAAGCATCTAAATTTAAGTGAAGAACAAATAAAGCAATTTCAAAAGGAGAAGTTAAAAAAATTAGTAAAATATAGCTTTAAAAATAGTGAATTTTATAAGGATCTATTTATGCAATCTGAGATTAGATATGAAGATTTAGAACATATTGATTTAAAAGACTTACCTACTGTAAATAAAAGTATGTTAATGAATAATTTTAATAAAGTGGTAACTAAGAATAGTATTACTAAAGATAAAGTAATCAACTTTGTAGATTATAATCCAAAACCAACTGCTTTATTGGATAATAAATTTCATATAATCCATAGTTCAGGTACTTCTGGAGAAATTGGTTATTATATATATGATAATAAAAATTGGGAACTGCTTAAAGCAGTGGGAGCCTCTCGCTTATTTAAAAGTTTTGGGCTGCAAAGAAAAAAATATGCCTTTATAGGGGCATCTGATGGTCACTATGCAGGGATAAGTTTCTTTTTAAGTCCTGTAAATAAATTTGAACAGTACTTTTATCAAGATTTTTTAGTTATGGATATTAACTATCCTTTAAATACCTATATTGATAAATTAAATAAATTACAGCCAGATATAATAAGTGGTTATCCCTCTGCTATTAACATGTTATTAGATTATCAAAAAAATAACAAACTTAATATAAAACCTAACCATATAATTTGTGGTGGAGAACCTTTAACACAAGAAGCTTATGATAAAATCAAAAAATACTGGCATAAAGAGCCTGTTAATTATTACGGGACTTCTGAATCAATCATGATGGGAGCCGGTTTTGGAAAAGAGGGAATATATATATTTGATGATCTTATTATTTTAGAGTTTGCAGGTAATAAGACATATCTTACTAATCTTTATAATTATACTGAACCTTTAATTAGATATGAAATGGATGATTTGATAGTAAAAGGAGAAAAAGAAAATAAAAAATGGCCTTTTACTTATATAAAAAATATTTCGGGTAGAGAAGAGGATTTATTATGGCTTGAAAATGAAAATAATAATATGGATTTTATCCACCCCATTGTATTTGTAGAACTTCATATCAAGGGATTAAAAAAAATTCAAATTTTTAAAGTAAATGACTTAAATATTATATTTAAGGCTGTACCAAAGGAAAATGTAAAAAAGGAAACTATAAAAAATAATATAGTAATAAAAATGGATGAAATTCTAAAGAAGAAAAATATGAAAAATATCAAGTTGGATATCGAATTAGTAGATAATATACCAAATAGTCCCCAAACTGGTAAACATGAATTGATTAAAACTAAATCAAACAATAAATGATATATATTATTTAGTTTAAATTCCTTGACACTTATCTTAGATTATGCTAGTATTATATAAAATAATTGAATAAATTTACACAAAATCAGTGAGCAGGGGGAGTAGCTATTAACTGCTTGATTACAGAGAGTCGGTAGTGCTGAGAATCCGATATCAACAGCAATAGTGAATGGACCTGGGAGATGCAGGGTGAAATTCTTTTAAACTGAAGAAGAGTATTCCTAAGCCGGTTTCTTACCGTTAAAAAAGAAGGAACTCAACTTTTGGTTTCCTAATGAGTGGACCAAATATATTTGGTCAACATGGGTGGCAACACGGAATACAAGTCTTTCGTCCCTTTTGGGGTGAAGGGCTTTTTTTAATTTTATAATAAAAAAGTAGCTTAGTAGTGAGGATGATTATTATGATTATGTTAAAAATAATTCATAAAAAATACTTTAATATGGATACCTGGTGGCATATCTCTCTTTTATAACAAATAGTAAATAGTAAATAGTATGTAGAAAATATAAAAACTAAAAAATAAAAGGGAGATGAATTTAATGAATACTAAAGATTTGGTACAGGCTTCTTTGTTGGTGGCGATTGGTTTTATTTTACATGCTGTCTTTCCTCCATTACTTTTAGGAATGAAACCTGATTTTTCTTTGGCAATGATGTTTATAGTAATAATAATAAAAAGAGATTTTAAATTAGGATTTCTGGTAGCTATAGCAACTGGGATCTTTACAGCTCTTACTACCGGTTTTCCCGGTGGCCAGGTGGCAAATATGGTTGATAAAATGGCGACTTTCCTTATAGTATTTGCTATGTTAGGTCCTATCATGAATAGATTTAATAATAAAATCGGTGTAAGCATTATTACCTTGATAGGTACTTTAATTAGTGGGGGAGTTTTCTTAGGGACAGCTGCCTTATTATTTGGATTACCAGGTCCTTTTACAGTTTTATTTTACACAATAGTTATTCCAGCTAGTTTGATTAATGCTTTTACAGCTGTAATAATTTTTTCCTCCATAAAAGTAGGTGCAAAGGTCACATCAAATTATATCACTGACTAACCTCCTAAAAAGGGTGGGCTAAAAAGCCCACTCTTTTTTAAAGGAAAAATATTTTCTTTGTAGAATATTATAATTTAGAGTCCTAATTTTTTAATTTAATTCAAATGGAGGTAGTGAGTATGGATGACATTCTTTATTTAGAGAGTAAAGAGCAGCTAGAACTTGTTGGTGATCCCTTTGTACTTGATATAATAGATGCTATGGGACATGAAGTATATACCAGAGAAGAACTTGTTGAAAAAATGCAGGAAAAACCAGGCATGATTAATGATTATCTTGATAATATGATTAAGAATAATTTTATAACTGTAATTGAAGAAGCTGGGGATAAGGGTAAAGAAAAAATACAAGTAACTGCTAAGTCAATTGAGGGGAAAAATGCTTTATTTGAGTTTTTAGATAAAAACGATTTACACTGGCTGCATGGCTATATTAATCATTTAGAAAATCGTATTGTTGATTTATTTAGCTATCTGGCCGAATTTGATGAACCGGAAGCTAAGTTAGAAGAATTGAATTATACTACTGATCTTTATGCTTCTACTAATAAAGTATATTTAACTGCTGAAGAAGCTAATGAATTAACAAATATGATTACAGATTATTTACGACAAAATCAAAAGGAAATGAAAGATAAAAGTAAGGATGAAAAACATAATTTATATGAATTTTATGCATATATGTTCCCTGAACTAAAAGAATTTAAGAAAAAAGTAGAAAAAAATAATTAATTTCTTTGAAAAGACAGGTAAAACTGTCTTTTCTAAATTTATAGGGGTTGTGATTTTTAATGAGATATTATAAGTATTCAAAACACCTAAAAAATAGATATGGAGTTAAAACATATAAGATACCGGTCAATGTCAAAGTAAGTTGTCCGAATCGGGATGGTAGTCTTGGAAGTGAAGGTTGTTTTTATTGTGGTGAAACTGGGGCTGTTTTTCAAAATACTGATTATAAAAAAGAAATTGTTGAACAAATTAATTCTCTTAAAGAAAATATTGCCGAAAAATATAATGCTGAAAAATTTATAGCCTATTTTCAAAACTTTAGTAATACATATTTACCCTTAGAAACATTAAAACATCATATCAAAAAAGCAGCTTCTGTAGAAGATGTAGTAGAAGTTTGTTTTTCAACCCGCCCAGATTGTATTAATGAGACTTATTTAAGGGAAATAACTGAGATGATCGAAGAAAATGATTTAGATGTTAACTTTACATTAGAATTAGGTCTGCAAACGGTCAATTATCACACCTTAAAAGATATAAATAGACGTCATACTCTCGGTGAATTTATAGATGCTGTATTAACTGCCCATAAATATAGTATTAAAGTAGGAGTACACTTGATATTGAATCTACCTGGTGATGACAGGGATGATGTTATTGAAAATGCAAAAGTTTTATCTGCTTTAAAAGTTGATAATGTTAAATTACATGCTTTATATATTAGAGAAAATACTCAGTTTGCTGAAATGTATAAAAAAGGTGAGATTGAAGTTGGAAGTAAAGAAGAATATATTAACAAAGTAATTACTTTTTTAGAGTACTTATCTGCTGATATAGCAGTACAGAGATTATTAGGCAGAGCGCCTGAAGATAAAACCCTTTTTGTTAATTGGGGTAAACACTGGTCACAGGTTCATCAGATGATACTTAACAAAATGGATCGTATAAATTTTAAGCAAGGTGCTAAATTTAATTATTTAGATGGGAAAGCTTTAAAAAAATTTAATTAATATATATCCCAATAATGTTGAAAAACGGTTATTAAAAAGTTACAATAATAAAAGAGAATATTATTTGGAGGGTTATAAATGAATATAGAAAAAATAGTAAAGGATTCTAAAAAAGCAGTTGCGGAACTACTTGATATAATTAATTTACGTCAAAGAGATATATTTGTATTAGGTGGCTCTACAAGTGAAATAACCGGTAATAAGATTGGAACTGCTTCTAATCCAGAATTGGGTGAAAAGATTATTAATAGTATTTTACCGATAATCAAAGAAAAAGATCTGTTTTTAGCTGTACAGTGTTGTGAACATTTAAATCGTGCTTTAGTTGTAGAAGAAGAGTGTGCCTTAAAATATAATTTAGATGTTGTAAATGCTATTCCACATAAGAAAGCTGGAGGTTCACTAGCTGCAGCTGCCTATGAGATATTTGATAAACCGGTATTAGTAGAGACAATTTCCGGTCATGCTGGTATAGATATTGGAGACACTTTAATAGGTATGCATCTTAAACATGTAGCTGTACCAGTAAGAATAGATTTAAAACAAATTGGAGATGCTCATGTAACACTTGCGAGAACCAGACCTAAACTGATAGGTGGTGAAAGAGGCAAGTATCAAGAGCATAGTAAACATCTAAATTAAAAATATAATAATAAATTTTTATGATGAGGTGTGAGTATTACGTGGATATATTAAAGAAAGCATCTTTCATTATAATTTTACTTCTTATTTTAACCACACCTGCAATATTAGCTCAAGGCACAACAGATATAGATAAAGTACAAAATGCAACATTAACTGATGAAATGATTGTCATGTTAATTTTAATTGTGCTTTTAATGTTATTATTCTTTTTTGAACCTATTAGTATAGATTTAATTGCACTTTCGGTACCTGTGATATTAATTGTCTTAAGTAGATGGACTAAAATTACACTTGAAGAAGCGATTTCGGGTTTTGCTAATAAAGCGACCATTACTGTTTTAGCTATGTTTATAATTAGTGCTGGTATTCAACAGTCTGGTATCATTCAGGTTTTAGGCAGAAAAATTGCTGATATTACAGGCAGTAATCATTATAGACAAGTTGGTTTAATTACAGGAATTTCGGGTTCAATTGCGGGTATTTTAAATAATACTCCTGTAGTAGCTACCATGATACCTATGGTCAATGATATAGCGAGCAAAACAAAGACCTCACCTTCTAAATTATTAATTCCCCTTTCTTATGCATCGATGATGGGAGGAATGGTAACTTTAATTGGTACTTCAACCAATCTTTTAGCAAGCGATATTTCAGCTAGATTAATTGATCATCCATTTTCAATGTTTGAATTCACCAAATTAGGAATTTTAGTTTTAGTGGCTGGCATAATTTATTTAATATCAATAGGTCATAGATTATTACCTAAGCGGATTGATACGACTGAAGATCTATTTGAAGAATATGAGATGAAAGAATATTTAACTGAAGTTGTTATTGAAGAAAATGCACCTATAATCGGTAGAACTCTAGATGAATTCAAAAAGAGTTCTGGTATGGATATGGATATAGTTCTTTTAGGTAGAAAAGATCAACAATATATTGAACCTTCTTTTCATAAAAAGCTTAAAAAAGGTGATCATTTAATAATTAGAGCAGATCATGAAACCATTTTAAAGGTCATGAAAAGAAATTGTTTGAGATTAGTTCCTTATAGTAATATTTATGAAAAAAACCTAAAAGAGCCTCAAGAAGGGCAAAAACTTATGGAAGTAGTCATCCCTTATGGTTCTTTTATGCAGGGACAAACAATTTCTGAAGTTAACTTTTTAGAAAGATATGAAACAACTGTATTAGCTATTAGACGTGGTGGGGGATTAACCCATAAAAGAATGCATGATATAAAACTTAATGCTGGCGATGTTCTATTATTAATGGTCAGTGAAGATACTGCTGATCGTTTTCGTAAAAATGAAAATTTCATTATTTCTAAAGAGATAGATACAAGAGACTATGAATTTACAAAAGCTCTCAAAGCTATTTCTATATTTGCTGGAGTAGTATTATTAGCTGCTTTGGGTATATTTCCTATTGTTATAGCTGCTCTTGGTGTTGTCATTGCAATGACTGTAAGTGGTTGCCTTGATCATAGTAGAGTATATGATTCAGTTAACTGGGAAGTTATATTTTTGTTAGCAGGTTTAATTCCCTTAGGTATGGCAGTAGAGAAAACAGGTACTGCCCAGTTTATTTCTTTACAAGTATTGAAGTTATCAAAATATTTTTCTCCTTTTATAATGTTAATAATATTTTACTTTTTAACATCTTTCTTAACTAATATAATTAGTAAAAATGCTAGTATTATCTTAATGATTCCTGTGGCAGTCAATGCTGCACAGACCTTAAATGTTAATCCCTTTTCTTTCATTTTAGCTGTAACATTTGCAGCTGGCACTGCTTTTGTGACACCGATTGGTAATCAAACAAACTTAATGGTCTATGGTCCCGGGGGATATAAATTTAAAGATTATGTAATAGTTGGTTTACCTTTGCAAATTATATCAGGTATTGTAACTAATATAGGGATAGTAATTTTTTGGGGTTTATAAATGAGGTGATTAAATGGAAAATTTAAAAATAGTAGTAGATAGTGCTTGTGATATACCCAAGGAATATTTAGATAATTATGATATCAAGCTTTTACCTTTTAGAATTATTGTAGATCAAGATGAATATACTGATGGTGTAGATATTGACCAAAAAGAACTCTTTCAATTTTTAGAAGAAAAAAGCCATATAACAACTTCACAAGTGAGAGCAGTTGATTTTGAAAAAACTTTTACAGCCTGCGCTCAAAAAGGTGTTAAGTGTATATACCTTGCCTTTTCTTCTAAAATGTCAGGTGCCTGTCAGACTGCGAAATTAGTAGCAGACAATGTTAAAGAAAAGTATCCCGAGGCAGTCATCGAGGTTATAGATACAAAATGTGGTTCAACTGCAATTGGACTGCTTGTAGAAAAAGCATTACAATTTCAAAATGATAACTTAAGTTTTTCTGAAATAGTTAATAAAATTAATAATTTGGCAGAAAAAATGGAACATATTTTTACCTTAGAGAATCTTGAAAGATTAAAAACGGGTGGTAGAATAAGTAAAACAGCTGCTTTTGTAGGAGAATTATTTAACATAAAACCTATTTTAGAGGTAAAAGACGGAAAAATACAGTTATTCAAGAAAGTTAGAGGATATAATAAAGCCTATAGAAAAATCATAAATATAATGGAAAAAAGGAGTAGTGATTTCAAAGATCAGTTAATAGGGATTAGTTATACTGGTGAAAAAGATAAGGCTATCAAGTTAAAAAAAATGATACAAGAGCGCTTTGGTGCTGAAAATTTTATGGTAAATATGATTAGTAATGTTTTGGCAGTTCATCTAGGTAGAAGTGGAGTGGGAGTCTTTTTCTTAAATGACAAATAAAGAGGAAATATTATGGAAAAGAAAGTATATCTAAGGTTATTCGGAGAGTTAAATGATTTTTTCGATGAACCTAATAAAAAGACAAGAGAAATCTATTATAAAGATAGACAAACTATTAAAGATATTTTAGAAGGAATTGGTATACCTCATACTGAGGTATATTTAATTAAAAAAGGAAATGAAGTAATTGATTTTAGTGATTTGGTTAAAAATAATGATCATATAAAGGTTTATCCTGTATTTAGGACTTTAAATATAGAAAAAGATTATCAGACTGTAAGAAATAAGTATCCTTATGATCCTAGATTTATTGCGGATGCTCATCTTGGAAAATTAGTTAGTTATTTAAGAATTTTAGGGTTTGACACTTTGTATTTTAATGATTTTGGAGATAAATTTTTAGCTGAAAAAGCTAGTGAACAAAACAGGATATTGTTAACTAGAGACCATGGTTTGCTCATGCGTAAGAAAGTTGAGTATGGATATTTTATTAGATCTGATGATCCTAAAGAGCAATTAAAGGAAGTAATATCTCGATATAATCTACTAAAATATATAAATAAGTCGAGTCGCTGTCCTAAATGTAATCATTTATTGGAAAAAATAGCTAAAGAAAAGATTATTGATCGTTTAGAACCCAAAACAAAAAAGTATTTCAATAAATTTTATATCTGTCCTAACTGTGAGCAAATTTATTGGAAGGGTTCTCATTTTAAAAAAATCAATAATCTAATTGAAAATATAGAGGATGAAATCAATAATGGGATATAAACATCGGAAATATCCGGAATGGTCCTGGTCTTTATCAAGACACAGGATTTTCAAAAAATGTTTAAGAAAATATTATTATCAATATTATAAAAGCCATAATGGTTGGGAGTGGGATGCTCCTGAGCAAAATAAAAAGGTATATCGTTTAAAAAAATTACAGACAATTGATTCCATATTAGGAAATTCCATTCATCATCTTATGCACAGGATGGTTCACGATGGTTTTCCCCTCAAACGAGATGTGTTAAATAAAAAGATTAAAAAGGCACTTAATGACGCTGTGCGTGAATCCCAGAATATACCTGCTTGGGAAGTTAATCCCTCTAAACATACTATGTTGCAGGAAGTCTATTATAATGATAAATTAAGTGAAAGAAAAATAGCCAAAATTAAATATAAAAAGAAACAGATCTTAAATTATCTTTTAAATACTGAACTAGTAGCCAATATCAAAAACTCTTATTTTATAAAATCATTTGATACTTCAACATTTGAAAACTTTGATTTTAATGGTACTAAGGTATATGCAATACCAGATTTAATTCATAAAAAGACAAATGATTCTATTCCCAAAATTATAGATTGGAAAACCGGTAAAATAAAAAATAGTAATGTTGATCAATTAAAGCTTTATGCCTATTACTATTTTAATGAATATGACTATCAGGGTATAATAGATACTTCATTTATATATTTATATGAGCAAAATAGAGAAGATTATCAATTTGATGAGGCAATAAAGGATGAAGTAGAAGCAAAAATGAAAAGTAGTATCAAAAAAATGCAAAAGTACTTAAAAGAAGCAAAGTGGAATATGCCTAAAGAAAAAGCAGTATTTGAAAAAAGAAAATACGATAAGTTATGTAGTTTTTGCAAGTTCAGGGAATTATGTGATAGAGTTTAAGAGGTGAAATTTTGGAATTATATCTAGATAAAGTTCATAATAATAGAATAGCAGAAGCAATTGCCGAGTTTGATTTAATTGAAAAAGATGATAAAATTTTAGTGGGGTTGTCCGGAGGAAAAGATAGTTCATTTCTACTTTATGCTCTAAAAGTTTTAAGTTTAAACTCTGCTTTAAATTTCAAACTAAATGCAGTAACGGTGGATTTAGGATTTTCAGAAAGTAACCATTTACCATATTTAAAAAATTTATGTGATAAATTAGAAGTTAATCTAGATGTTATTGAAACAGAAATATATAAGTACATTATGGCAGAAAAGAGCAATAATCCCTGTTCTAAATGTGCTCACTTTAAAAAGGGAGCTATTGTTGATTATATGAAAAAAAATGGTTTTGAAAAATTAGCTTTTGGACATCACTATGATGATGCTGTAGAAACATTCTTAATGAGTATTTTATATTCAGGTCAGGTTAATACTTTACAGCCCAAAAGATATTTAAGTGATAATAAGGTCTATATTATTAGACCTTTAATTTACTTGCGAGAAAAGAGAATTAGAGCAGCTAAAAATAGAATAAAGTATGATGTTAACTTTGTAAAATGTCCCTATGATAAAAACACCAAAAGGGAAGAAATTAAAACAATATTAGACAAATTAAAATTTAATAAACAAATCTTTCATAACATTGCTGCTGCAATGCGAGAAGATTCTATTAAAGAGATGTGGCCTGTAAAAATGAAACAAGAGATATTAACAGAGGAAATTTATTCTATCTGGAAAGACTAAAGGGAGTAAGTGTTTTAGAATTATCATTATTAAAGTAATAAGGGGGAATAATTAATGAGTAAGGTATACTTTGCTGATATAAGAGCTAGAAGTGAAGGAACAAGTAAAATAGAAAAAATAAAGAAATTATTTGATGAGGCTGGATTTGAAGAGTTAATTGAAGAAGAGGACTTTACAGCAGTTAAGATCCATTTCGGTGAACATGGTAATGATGGATATATTAATCCTGTTTTTGCAAGACAGGTTATTGATAAAATTAAAGAACATAAGGGTAAACCTTTTGTAGCTGATACAAATACCCTATATTCCGGTATGAGACATAATTCTATTGAACATCATACGGTTGCAAATTTACATGGTTTTAACTTTTCGGTTTTAGATGCGCCTGTCATCATTGCTGATGGATTAAGAAGTCAAAACTTTATTGAGGTAGATATTGGTGGTAAGCATTTTGATAAAGTTAAGATTGCTTCTGATTTTGTTCATGCAGATGGTATGATTGCAATGTCTCACTTTAAAGGACATGAAATAGCTGGTTTTGGTGGGGCTATCAAAAATATTGCAATGGGTTGTGCACCTGCTGCTGGAAAAAAAGATCAACATAATGTAGAAATTGAATCAGATAATAATACCTGTATTGCGTGTGGTAAATGTGCAGAAGTTTGTCCTGAAAATGCAATTGTGGTAGAAGACTTTGCAGTAATTGACCCTAAAAAATGTATTGGATGTGGTGAATGTATTACAGCCTGTCCAGTTGATGCAATTGGTATGGACTGGGAATCTGAAATTGCTCCATTTATGGAAAGAATGACTGAATATGCATATGGTGCAGTAAAAGATAAATTAGATAAAGTAGGCTATATCAATTTTCTATTAGATATTACGCCTGAATGTGATTGTGCGCCCTTTAGTGATGCTCCGTTAGTACGTGATATTGGCATTTTAGCTTCTAAAGACCCTATTGCACTAGACAAAGCTAGTTATGATCTGGTTAATAAACAAGAAGGTTTAAGACATTCCCATTTAGAGAAAAACTATGAACCGGGTGAAGATAAGTTCAAAGGTTCTAGAGATCATACAGAAGGTACTATCCAATTAACCTATGGAGAAGAGCTTGGCATGGGAGAAACCGATTACGAATTAATTGAAATTTAACATATACTATTTGAGGTGAAATGATGGATGTCAAGAAGAAATATATGAAAATTTTCAAAAAGAATTTATATTTAAAAAGAGAGAAAAAACAAAAAATAATCAAGCAAGTAAGTAAAGAAATAGATGAAATATTAAGCCGATATGATGACGATAGAGTTGCTTTTAATGAAGAAATGGAGGGAGCAATTCCCCATGCTCTTCGTTTAACAAGAGAAAATGCTGATTATATAGAAGATATGGGTTTAATCAATGCAATTAAATATTCTTCAAAAGTACCTCATCTAGATATAAAAACTAAGATGACATTAGGTAACCTACCGGTTTTTCACTTAACAAGCGGTTATAATCGGAAAAAAGGGGACTATGATGTAGCAAAAGGTATTATTGCGATTGGGAGTAAAGCAAAAGGTGTTATAGCATTTGGTAAATTAGCCTATGGATTAATTGCTATTGGAGGTATAAGTTTAGGTATTTTATCATTTGGATTTCTATCGGCTGGTGTTTTTTCAGTAGCCGGCTTAGCATTTGCATTACTCTTTGCTGTGGGAGGTATTGCTATTTCCGCTATTGCTTCTATGGGAATTGTTGCCTTATCCTCATTGGCAGCTTCTGGTCAGTTTGCTATGGCTCACTTTGTCAAAACAGGTCAAAAGATAAGTGAAAATATGCCGGGCTGGTTTGCTGCTATGGCTAATAATATAGGTACGGTTATTTTAGTTTTTGAGATGATTCTTTTGGGTATAGCCATTGTTGTATTCTATTTTGATTATATTTCTAAAAATAGTTATGATGAATAATGATAATCCCGCGAGAGCGGGATTTTTCCTAGTTAAATTAATTTTTTAAAATATATATAGAAACATTCGGAGTTGAATTATTATGAAAGAGATAGACAAGCATGCCGCAAAATATAAATATATAATTGAAGGCCCTATTTTAAAGTCTTTAATTACTTTAGCCTGGCCAATCATGTTAAGTCAGTTGATGCAGACCTTATATAACTTAGCAGATACCCTCTGGTTAGGAAGAGTTGGTCCTGAAGCTGTAGCTGCAATTTCGATTAGTTTCCCTATTGTTTTTATGATGATTTCAATAGCAGCTGGTCTTACTATTGCTGGTACAGCTTTAATTGCCCAACATAAGGGGAGAGGTAATTTTAACAAGATTAATAACATAATAGGACAATTATTTTCCTTTATTGTGTTTTTAGCAATAGTTATTAGTATTATTGGATCACTTTTAGCTACAGATATAATAACAATTATGGGAGCAGAACCTGAGATCATCCCGGATGCAGCTGCATATTTAAGAACTATCTTTGCAGGGATGCCATTTATGTTCATATTTTTTATATTTTCCTCTATTTTAAGAGGTATTGGAGATACTAAAACTCCTTCCATAATGATGTTCTTTTCAGTTACTATCAATATTATTTTAGATCCACTACTAATTTTTGGGGTAGGCTTTTTTCCTCAGTTGGATGTAGTAGGAGCTGCTTTAGCAACTATTATTGCTAGAGCAATTGTAGCTATTTATGCTCTGATAATTATTGAAAGGGGTGTAGATGGGTTTTATTTAAAATTCTCAAATTTGAAATGGGACTTTAGTATTATTAAAAAGATTGTAACGATAGGAGTCCCCTCTTCTGTAGAACAGTCCATGATTTCACTCGGACAGGTTTTAATGACCAGTTTGGTGGCTGGATTTGGTACAATGACTTTAGCAGCCTATGGTATAGTTAATCGGATTATTAGTTTACCTACCATTTTAGCTTTTGGGGTAGCCGCTGCCGCCACTACCATGGTTGGACAAAATATAGGGGCAGATAAGAAAAAGAGGGCTGAGAAAACTGCCCTTGTAAGCATTGCTATTATTTTTATAAGTATGAGTATATTAGGTATTGTATTATTTATTGAGCCCCGGTTTGTTATCAAAATCTTTAATGATGCCCCAGAAGTTGTTAAACTTGGATCTAATTATTTAAGAATTGTTGCTTTAACATTTGGTTTTTTGGGAGCAATGTATGTGGGAAATGGAGTATTTAAAGGAGCTGGTAAAACTGTTCCTCCAATGATAATATCTTCATCATCATTATGGATATTTAGATTAGGTGCTGCCTATATTTTTGTGACTATATTTTCTATGAGTCAGCCTGGTCTTTGGTGGGCAGTTGCTGTATCACATCTTGGTGGTTCTTTTATCGGATTGATTTGGCTTAAAATATCAAATTGGAGTACAGCTGTGATTGAATAGTTAAAGTTTTCAGTGTAAAAATTTAATTTTTTAAAAAAATTAAACAAGATCATAAAAAAACACAATTTTTTATTGACATTATTTCACTATTTGGTTATAATATTAATTGTGAAAATAATATTAAAGAGAGTGATGTTTTAATGAAAAGGAGAGTTCTTTAATCTCATCAAATTGAAGATGGTCTGTTTTAATCCCGGGGGTTACTATGCCTACTTACTTTTAAATTGGGATTAGAACTGATGATTAATGAACTCTGTGTGTGTCTTTTATTTAAAAATTAATATAAATGAGTTTATATTACCACAGGTTTATTGTACCTGTGGTTTTTTGTTTTTTAAAAAGAAAGGAGTCAAAAATGAATTTTAATGAATTAGGTTTAAATAGATTTGATTTTAATATAGATGATAAAAAAAACTTAGGGAGAGTTTCCGCTCAATATAGAGATTTATATAAAGTTATTACTACTGAAGTTGAAATTATGGCTACTTTATCTGGTAATAACTATTTTAAATCCAGTAAAGATAATTTTCCAGTAGTAGGAGATTGGGTAATATATGAACAATATAATCAAGAAAGTAACGGTTTGATAAAAAGAGTTTTAGATAGAAAAACCAAAATATCCAGAAATCAAGCCGGTAAAAAGGAAGAAGAACAAATAATTGCAGCCAATATTGATATAATATTTATAGTAACTTCCTTAAATCAAGATTTTAATCCACGTCGATTAGAAAGATATCTGACTATAGCCTGGGATAGTGGAGCTAAACCAATAATTATTTTAAATAAGTCAGATCTTTGTAAAGATATAAATTATTATACTGAGCAGGTTGAAAATATTGCTTTTGGTATAAAATATATTATTACAAGTTGTGTTGACAATAAAGGGATTAATCAGATAAGAGAAGTCCTTCAGCCTGATAAAACGGCTGTTTTAGTAGGTTCTTCCGGTGTAGGCAAGTCTTCCATTATTAACTTATTATTAAAGGATCAAAAACAGGATATAAAAGAAATAAGGGAAGATGATGCCCGAGGAAGACATACTACAACTAATCGAGAATTATTTATCTTACCTGAAGGGGGAATTATAATAGACACCCCTGGTATGAGAGAAATACAATTATGGGTTGATGAGAATTCATTAGATAGTGTATTTAGTGAAATTGATAATATTGCTAAAAATTGTAAGTTTAATGATTGTTCTCATACTCATGAACCGGATTGTGCAGTAAAGGAAGCGGTAAACGAGGGAACCTTAAGTGAAGATAGATTAAAAAATTACTTCAAAATGAAAAAGGAAATAGAGTATCAAAAATTAAAAGAGAAATATAATGCCAAAAAAGCTAATAAAATTAAATGGCAGAGATTAATGAACCAATAAATACAAAAAAAGGAGGTATAAAATTATGTGTTCAAAATGGTATGAAGATTTATATGAAGATTATGGAAAATCATATGAGGAAGAAGCCTTTGTAAAAGGTACAAAAGGTGAAGTTGATTTTTTAGAAAAAGAACTTGATTTTAATAAAGATAAAAATATATTAGATATAGGGTGTGGAACAGGACGGCATTCTATTGAATTAAATAAAAGAGGTTATGAAGTTACAGCAATAGATCTCTCAGAGTCTATGATTGAACAAGCAAAAAATAAGATGAAGAAGAAAGATTTAGATGTTAACTTTAGAGTCAAAAATGCCTTAGAACTTGACTATAAAAAAGAGTTTGATCTCAGCATTATATTATGTGAAGGTGCTTTTAGTTTAATGGAAAATGATGATAAAGATTATAAAATCCTTAAAAATGCTTACAATGCTTTAAAAGATAAGGGTAAATTAATCTTAACTGTACCTAATGCCTATAAACCAATCATAGAAGAAAATGAAAATTTAGATTTAACAACATTAAGGGAAAATTTTATATTAGAAATTGAAGATGATAATGGTAAAGAAAAAAATATAAAAGCAAAGCAAAGATATTATTTGCCCAGTGAAATTAGCTGGAGGCTTAAAAATATTGGATTTAATGAAGTTGATATATATGGTTGTGAACTTGGAAACTTTGATAGAAATAGAAAGGTGAACAAAAAAGATATGGAATTTTTGGTGATAGCGAAAAAAGAATGATTATTTCGAGGTGATAATTATGCGATTTACATATACAGAAGATGAATATAAAATGGTTTTTGAATTTCATACCGAAGAGTATGTAATTGAAATAGAAATAGAAAAGATATAATAAATAGGGGAAGGGAATTCCCCTATTTTAATTGACAACTATATTCTAACAGGGTAATATAATAATAAGGCGGTGGTAATATGAGAGAGAAATTATTTGAAGCAAGAGAGAAGATTTTGAAATCACTTGCAAATAAATATAGATTAAAGATTGTTGATAATCTTGGCAAAAAAAGTAAAATGTGTGTGTCTGAATTAGAAGAAGTACTTGAATTAAATCAGTCTTCAGTTTCAAAACATCTTAATATTTTAAAAGAAGCCGGGGTAGTGAAATCAAAAAAAGAGGGTTTAAAAGTATATTATTCACTGAGAACCCCCTGTATAATAAACTTTTTTGAATGTGTTGATAATGTAATAAAAAATGAACTAAAGGAAAGGTCAAATTTATTCTAAAAAATTTTGCTAATAAAATATATGTAAGTGAAAAAACTGTTTTTATACATAGCATTATTTTAGATGTTTATTAACGCCAATTAATAAACTTAAGCATCAAAAAGACTATTTAAAATTTTTTTGTATGATAAAATAATATGCTTGAAAACATTTTATATTTTGCTTAATAACTGCTTTTCATATACTTTACTATTTTAACTGAGATACTTACTTTAAAAGGAATCATGAGTTTTGTAGTGGTAAAGTTTCTTATTTAGCCTTTGGCCCTACATTGGTATAATATATTATTATGGTTTAATTAAGTGGTTTTATCTACGGAACATATGTAATTTAAATATTTTAAAAGGAGATGATTTAGATAAAAAAATTTGAAGTATTTGGTTCAGGTTGTGCAAACTGTCAAAAAGCAGTGGACAATATTAAGGAAGTTATTAAAGAGTTAGATCTTGATGCTGAAGTTGTTAAAGTAGAAGATATGAATGAAATGGTTGAAAGGGGAATTATGTTAACTCCAGCAGTTGCTTTAGATGATGAAATGCAAGCAACAGGTAAGGTCCCTACTAAGAAAGAAATCAAGGGTTGGTTATAAGTTAAGACCGACCATATGTTCAATAAACATGATTAGAAAATTTAAGATATCTATAAATTATAAAAAGGAATCCTGTGTTTTAGGTAGAATTAATAAAAATATACCTAGACATAGGATTTTTTTATATAGGGGGTAATTTTTTTGGTAAAAATATTAGTTTCTGGCAAGAGTAAAAAATCGGGTAAAACAACTTTTGTAGAAAAAGTAATTGAAAATTTACGAGGAAGTATTTATGTTATTAAAAGTTCAGTTCATAAAAGATATGATAAATTTGAATTAATAGATGATAAAGAAATAATATCACAAAAAGATACAGATACTGCAATATTTAGTCGAGCCGGTGCAGATAAGGTATATTATCTTAAATCCAATAGAGCCAACCTAAAACAAGGTATAGAAAATGAGTTAAAAGAAATTAAGGGTTATGATTATCTCATTATAGAAGGAAATAGCATTATTGATTTTCTAGGTTTTAATTTTGTATATTATCTAGATAAGAAGGGGGGAGATAAAAAGAAATCAGCAGAAAAATGCAAACAAAAGGCAGATGTAATAATAAATTCTGATAATAATTATACAATTGAATTTAATCAAGATGTAATAAGTTGTTTTAAAGCTCATTTATTAGGACATTGTTTAGATATACCACTAAAAAAAGTAGGAGATATGATTAATGATGCAAATATCAAAGTTGAAAATTGTCAGTTAGGTTTATTTTAAAAATAAAAAAACAAATTAGATTATTTAAAAAAAGGGGTAAAATTATGGATATTGATTTAAATAATATTAAACCGATAGTAAGAAAGTATGCAGGTGAGAAGGGTGGTTTAATACCTATATTAAATGAAGTTCAAAAAGAGATAGGTTACCTACCAGCCGAAGCACAAGAATATATTAGTGATGAACTTAATATACCTTTAAGTAAAATATATGGAGTGATCACTTTTTACACCCAGTTTTCCACAAAACCAAAAGGAGAATATGTAATTCATGCTTGTGATGGAACTGCTTGTCATGTGAGAGATTCACAAGATATTATTGATGCTATTAAAGATGAGTTAAATTTACAAAAAGAAAATAGTACAACCAGTGATGGTCAATTTACTTTAGAGACCGTTTCCTGTATTGGAGCCTGTGGTTTAGCTCCAGTTGTTACAATTAATGAAAAGGTTTATGGAAAATTAACTCCTAATAAGATAAGAGATGTTATTGAGGAATATAAGGGGAGTGAAGAGAGTGTTTAATACTAGAGAAGAATTAAAAAATGCAGTAGATACTTCTAAAGAGTACATAGAAAAAGAAGGTTTAAAAGTATTAGTATGTGCAGGTACCGGTTGTGTTGCAAATGGTTCTTTAGAAATTTATGATAAATTAAAAGAAAAAGTCAATGATATAAATATGCCGGTTAAAGTAGAATTATTTGAAGAAAATAAAGAAGAGAATATTACCGTTAAAAAAAGTGGATGTCATGGATTTTGTGAGCAAGGTCCATTAGTTAAATTTGAACCGGTTGGTTTATTATATAAAGGTGTAAAACTTGAAAATATTGATGATATTGTTGAAAAAACTTTATCTAAAGGCGAAATTGTAGAGGAATTATTATATGAAACAAAAGATGGAGAGAAATTTTCTAAGGAAAATGATATACCTTTTTATGTAAATCAAAACCGAGTAACTTTAGAAAACTGTGGGAATATAGATCCTGAAAAGATAGATGATTATTTAGCTGAAGATGGTTATGAAGCTTTAAATGAGGTTTTATTTGAATTAAAGCCTAAAGAAGTTTGTGATATTGTAAGTGAATCTGGCTTAAGAGGTAGAGGTGGAGCCGGTTTTCCCACTGGAACAAAATGGAACTTTACTCGCCAAGAAGAAGCTGACCAAAAATATGTAATTGTAAATGGTGATGAAGGTGACCCTGGAGCATTTATGGATAGAAGTGTCATGGAGGGGGATCCTCATAGAGTATTAGAAGGTTTAATGATTACCGGTTATGCAACTGGTGCAAATCAAGGATATATTTATGTGAGAGCCGAATATCCACTTGCAGTTAAAAGGTTAAAAAAGGCAATAAATGATGCCAGAGAGAAAGGTTTATTAGGAAAAAATATACTCGATAGTGGGTTTGATTTTGATATTAAAATTGTAGAAGGTGCTGGAGCCTTTGTCTGTGGTGAAGAAACAGCTTTAATGGCCTCTATTGAAGGAAACAGAGGAATGCCGAGCCCTAAACCTCCTTTTCCAGCTCATTCTGGTTTATGGGGCAAACCTACAAATATAAACAATGTGGAAACTATTGCAAATATACCGAATATTATTTTAAAAGGAGCAAATTGGTTTAATAGTATTGGTCAAGCTAATAGTACAGGTACAAAGACATTTGCCTTAACAGGTGATGTTCAAAATACCGGCCTGATTGAAGTTCCAATGGGTATTACTCTAAAAGAGATAATATATGATATTGGTGGCGGTATAAAAGATGATAAAGAATTTAAAGCTGTGCAAATTGGAGGCCCTTCGGGAGGATGTTTGACAGAAGAACACATGGATTTATCTTTAGATTATGATTCGCTACAAGATGCAGGAGCTATGGTTGGTTCTGGTGGTATGGTTGTAATGGATGAAGAAACTTGTATGGTTGAAGTATCCAGATTCTTTTTGAGTTTTACACAAAAAGAATCTTGTGGTAAATGCCCTCCATGTAGAATTGGAACAAAGAGAATGTTAGATATCTTAGAAAGAATAGTGGCTGGTGAGGGTGAAAGTGGAGATTTAGAGAAATTAAAGAGATTAGCAAAGACCATTAAAGATACTTCTTTATGTGGTCTAGGTAAAACTGCTCCCAATCCAGTTTTAACAACTTTAAGATATTTTGAAGATGAATATATTACACATATTGAAGATAAATCTTGTCCAGCTCGACAATGTAAAGATTTAATTAATAGTTATGTTATAGATCCAGAAATTTGTATTGGATGCACACAATGTGTAAATGTCTGTCCGGTTGATGCTATTTCTGGACAAGTGAAAGAACCTCATGAAATAGATCCAGAAACTTGTATAATTTGTGGCTCATGTGAACCTGTCTGTCCGGTAGACGCAATTTCTTAAGTGAAAGGAGAAGATAATTTATGAATATTACTATTAATAATAAAAAATATCAGGCAGAAACTGGTCAGACTATCTTAGATATTGCCCAGGAAAATAATATTGAGATACCTACACTTTGCTATGATCCTCACTTAAGTATTACGGGCGGATGTAGAATGTGTATGGTAGAAACTGAAAAAAATGGACTAGTTACAGCCTGTTCAACCCCTGTAAAAGATGGCATGAAAGTTAAAACTGACAGTGAAAAAGTAATTAAAAGACGTACGGAAATATTAGATCTCTTATTATCAGATCATGATATAGAATGTATGACATGTGAAGCTGATGGAGATTGTACTTTACAAGATTTAGCTTATGAATACGGTTTAGAGGAATCAACCTATCAAACAGAAAGTGAAAATGATAGAGTATTTGACTTCTATAAAGACAATGAATTTATTGAATTAGATCCTAATAAATGTATTCTTTGTGGCAAATGTATAAGAGTTGATCAAGAAGTTCAATGTTCAGATGCTATCGATTTCATCGAAAGAGGTTTTTTAACTAAAGTTGGAACCACCTTTGATCAAGGCTTTGATAGCGAACGTTCTACTTGTGTTTTCTGTGGGCAATGTGTTGAAATGTGTCCAACCGGTGCATTAACCTATATTCCTTCTAAAAACAAAGGCAGATCCAAAGACTTTAGAAAAGAGGTTACAACTTGTCCTTATTGTGGGGTGGGGTGTCAATTAGAATTAAGAATAAAAGATGATGAAATTATAGAAGTAGGTTCTGTGTATAGAGATAATACGCCTAATCCTTCTGGAGAAGCTTGTGTTAAGGGAAGGTTTGGTTTACAATTTGTAAATCATCCTGATCGCCTTAAAAAGCCTATGATAAGAAAAGATGATAAATTACAAGAAGTTGAATGGGATGAAGTTTTTAATTATGTTGCAGATAAGTTTACAGAGTTAAAGGATAAATATGGACCGGAAGCATTAGCTGGTTTAAGTTCAGCTAAGTGTACTAATGAAGAAAACTTTTTAATGCAGAAGTTTATGAGGGCAGTAATCGGAACTAACTCAGTGGATCACTGTGCAAGACTATGCCATGCTTCAACTGTAGCAGGACTTGTTAAAGCATTTGGTTCAGGTGCAATGACTAATTCTATTGGAGAAGTAGAAGGTTCTGATGTAATTTTTATCACTGGTTCTAATCCAACCGAAAATCATCCTGTAATTGGCAGTAAAATTAAAAAAGCTTACAAAAATGGTACTAAAATAATTGTAGCTGATCCGAGAGATATTGAATTTTCTCCTTTGGCAGAAGTTGCAATTAATCAAAAGCCAGGTACAGATGTGGCTCTTTTAAATGGTTTGATGCATGTAATTATTAAAGAAGACTTACATGATAAAGAATATATAGAAAAAAGAACAGAGAACTTCTCCATATTAAAAGAAGTAGTCTCCGAATATACTCCTGAAAAAGTTTCGGAGATAACTGGTGTAGATAAAGAAGATATTATAAAAGCGGCTCGACTTTTTGCTAAAGCAGATAAAGGATCAATCTATTTCGCGATGGGTATTACCCAACACCGTACTGGAACTGATAATGTGCTATCAATTGCTAATTTGGCAATGTTAACTGGGAATGTTGGTTTTGAGAGCACCGGAGTTAATCCTTTAAGAGGTCAAAACAATGTTCAGGGAGCTTGTGATTTAGGAGCACTATCAAATGTTTATCCTGGATATCAATCCGTTGAGGATCCAGATATTAAGCAAAAATTCATGGACTATTGGAATGTGGATTACCTTTCTGATGAAATAGGATTAACTGTAGTAGAGATATTTAATGAAGTTAACGAAGGAAATGTAAAAGGACTCTATATTATGGGGGAAAATCCCATGATTTCAGATCCTGACCAAACCCATATCCAACAGGCCTTAGAAGATGTGGAATTTTTAGTAGTTCAAGATATTTTCTTAAGTGACACAGCTGAATTTGCTGATGTTGTGCTACCAGCAGCTAGTTTTGCAGAAAAAAATGGTACCTTTACCAATACAGAAAGAAGAATTCAAAAGGTAAATAAAGCGGTTACTCCTCCGGGAGAAGCTAAGCCTGATTGGGAGATCATCATGGAATTAGCTAATCGTATGGGTTATGAAATGCATTATAATAATGCAGCTGAGATTCTGGATGAAATAGCTGATTTAACTCCTATTTACGGAGGTATTAGACAACCTAGAATAGGTCAATCCGGCTTACAATGGCCATGTACTGATGAAAATGATCCTGGCACTAAATTCCTACATGAAGGAGAATTTGCTAGAGGTAAAGGTAAATTTCATTCTGTAACTTATATTCCACCAGCAGAAGAAGCTGATGAAGAGTATCCATACATTATGATGACAGGAAGAATGTTGTATCAATTCCATACTGGTACAATGACTAGAAATTCTGAGTCCATAGATAACCATCAACCGGATGCTTATGTGGAAATAAACAAAGAAGATGCTGAAGAACTTGGCATTGAAAATAAAGATAGGGTAAAGGTTACTTCTAGAAGGGGAGAAGTAGAAACTTATGCCAAAGTTGGCGAAAGAGTAAGAAAAGGACAAATTTTCATGCCTTTCCATTATGCGGAAAGTCCGGCAAATCGTTTAACAAATCCTGTTTTGGATGAAGATGCTAAAATACCGGAATTAAAAGTAACGGCAGTCGATATTGAAAAAATTAGTTAGGGTTGATAAAAATGAACGCAATTATATTAGCAGGTGGTAAAAGTTCTCGTTTTGGTTCAAATAAAGCACAGTATAGATTAGAACAAAAACCAATGTTATTAAATGTGATAGAAAAATTAAAACCGTTTTTTAACAAAATATATGTTATCGTGAATAAGGAATATGATTACAATGAATTAGAAAATGTAGAATATATAGTTGATATAATTCCGAACAAAGGACCTTTAGGTGGTTTATATACAGGGTTGAAAGCAACAGATAGTGAATATAATTATCTCCAGGCTTGTGATATGCCTTTTGTATGTAAAGGATATTTAAAATATATGAAAAGCTATATAAGTAAAAATAATCAGTATGATGCATATATACCAGAAAAAAACGGATATTTAGAACCATTTGTTGGTATTTATAGGCAAAGTATAAAAAAAGAAGTACTAAATTTAATTAAAGAAGATAAATTAAATTTTGATAATTTATTTGAGAAGATAAATATCAAAAGGATAGAGGAAAGAAAAATAGCCAAAATAGCAGATACTGATAGGATTTTTTTTAATATAAATAAAAAAGAGGATTTAATAAAGTATGATAAGTTTAAAGCAAAATAATTAAGCATTAAAAAAAGGCAGCATATTTTGTGCTGCCTTTTTAATAGTTTTATTTATATTCTGAAGTTAAACTGTATATTTAACAATGATTTCAGGATCTATTACTCTAAACATTAAGGATTCTGTAATAAATAGCTTTACAGTTTTACTATCATGTTGTTCATATCCAATTGAGAAATCCTGACCTATAGTTAATTCCAAATCATCATGGTCATAAGGAATTAAAAGAGCACCTTCGATTTCTTCACTAAATACTACTTCAGAGCCAATTAATTCTTCTATTCTACGAATAAGTGGATAACCCTTAACTTGTTTTTGTAGTCTTGAATATGCTTCTTTTCCAACAATTAAACTGTAAGGTTTATCGGCATATACATCTTGCAGCATTATTATACCTTCAGTAATGGCATCCATTATTGAAGAGTCATCTTTACCAAAGGACAATGATTTTTTTGCATGTTCCATTAGTCCTTTAATATTACCTGCTTTAAAGCCATTATAAACTGCATTATCTTCAAATTCGGCCATTTTTTCCACAGCTTCTTCTAGAGGTCCTAGATCAACATCTTTGGCACCTCTTTCTAGATTATCCATTTCCCATCTATTTAATTCAAATGTATAACGGGCTTCTACTAAAGGTGTTACCTGATATTTACTGCTTCTTACTTCATTTTTATTGCCTTTGATTACTCCCAATTTACCTTCAGAAATTGCATTATAATCTATACCTTTGGGACCTTCAACATGAACTGATTTACGAGCAGTTAGTTGGGTTTTAAATACTTCAGCTGCTCTTGCATCAATTTCTTCCCAAGCTTTTTCAGTTAATGGAGCTAAATCTCTTTTTAGTAAATCCATTTTAATACCTCCTTAAAGGAAATTTATTTCATATTACCAATGTCTAATCCACCTGAATCTTCGGCTTCTTCTTCGCCTTCAACCTCTTCTTCAATTTCAGTTATAGGAGCTTCAGTGAATAAATAAGTACCTAATTCTTCTTCCCAAGCAGGTACATTTCTTCTTAACCATTCTAAAGCCATTGCAGCATGTTCAACTTCTTCATCTCTATTGTGTTCTAAGATTGCTTTTACTTCTGGATCACTTGTAGCGGAAGCCCTCTGATTATACCAGTTTACAGCCTCAACTTCCTCTTTTAAACTATTTAGAATTCTCGCTGTATTAAGGGTCTTTTCGTTCATCTTTTCTTCTAATTCATGATATTCAGACATTACATTAATAACCTCCTTTAATTTTGTTGCTTGTTTCTAATGTATAATATTCAATTAAAAGAACAAATATCCTTCATTCACTTAAGATTATATTAGATAACTAATACTGAGGAAAGTAAGCATTTTACAATATCAAAAATTTCTATAAATATCTTAAAATTATTAAGAATTAATTAATATTAATTAAAAAGCTTGATATACAGATTATATTCAATTAGAATGAAATATGGATAGTGAAATAATCATCAACGGAGGTATGGATATGTCAGATTTTATAATGAATATTAATAACATAGAGAAAACATTTCAAAATACGAAAGCTGTAGATCAGGTTTCCTTTAAGGTAAAAAAGGGAGAAGTATTAGGATTATTAGGTCCTAATGGAGCAGGTAAGACCACAACAATCAGGATGATTATGGATATTATACAGCCTGATCAAGGAGAGATTATCTTAAATAAAAACTTAATAACTGATCAAAAACAGATTGGCTATTTACCGGAAGAAAGGGGAATTTATGATTCTACTAAAGTATTCGATACCATTTTATATTTTGCTGATCTTAAAAATATGAAGATGGATCAAGCCAAACAAGAGGCTAATAAATGGTTGGAACTTTTTGATCTCCTTTCCTATAAAAATAATAAGATTGAAGATCTTTCTCGAGGTATGCAGCAGAAAGTACAGTTTATTATTTCTGTTATTCACAAACCCAAGTTACTAATTTTAGACGAAGTATTTTCAGGTTTAGATCCCGTAAATCAAGAGTTGTTTAAAGATATTATCAGAGATTTAACTAAAAATGGTACAACAATACTATTATCTTCCCATAGAATGAATTTGGTAGAAGAGGTCTGTAGTCGTATCTTTATGATAAACAGGGGAAGAAGAGTTCTCTATGGTAAAATAGATGATATTAAAAATGAATATAATGAAAAGAAAGTTATATTAAAATCTAAAAATGATCTTACTTTTATTAAAAACCTTGCTAATATTTCTGATATTGTAATTGAAGAGAATGAGGTATCTTTTAATATAAAAAGTAATATTAATATAAAAGATTTTTTATCTTTCATTTCAGAAAAAATAGAAGTTGAAGAAATTTCTATTGTAAAACCACCTCTCCATGAAATATTTGTCCATGCTGCGAAAGGAGGTAACCAATAATGCAAGATAGCTTAAAAGTAGCCAAATGGGAGATAAAAACCATAATTAGAAATAAAACTTTTATTATTATGACCTTCTTCGTGCCAATTATTATTTTAATTATTGGTGGTGCAGTAGGATTTTTTGCTGCCCGAGGTGAAGATACTGAAAAATTAGTAGTTGGTATCAATAATAAGTCTGAAGTTATTACTGATAATGAAATTGAAGCCCTAGAAACAGAAAAGATAAACTTTATATTTTTTGAAAATATAAATGAAGATGAAATTGAAGACATGATAGATGAAAATAATCTTAGCAGTTTCTTGTTTATTCCTCAAGGAGTTATTGAAAATAAAACATTAGAAAATTATTTTACAGATTTACAGGGTATTGAAACCAGTCGTATCAAGAATTTATTAAATCCTTTGATTATCAATAAAAAAATCAAACAGTCTGGTTATGAGGTAGAAGTGATTAATAGTTTAGTAGAGGAGATTAATATTGAGTCTAAATCTTTAAATTCAAAAGGATCAACAAATAATAATATAATGGAGATATTTCTTCCCTTTGGATTTGCAATGCTTATGGTTTTTGCAGCAATTTTTTCAGGTTCGGCTTTAATGCAAAGTATTATTAAAGAAAAAAGCAATAGAATAGTTGAAATCATTCTATCTTCAATTAATTCCTGGGATTTAATGATGGGGAAAGTATTAGGTTATGGAGTTATTGGTTTAATACAGATTACGATTTGGGCGGTTTCAGCTTTAACTGTGTTAAAGTTTGTATTTGATTTTTCTTTAGCATCATTATTTACAATAAAAATATTTTATATGTTTATCTTCTTTGTATTGGGTTTTATTTTAATTTCTGCAATTAATGCTATAGTAGGATCCGGGATGAAAGAAGCCCAGTCTGGTTCACAATCAACCGGCTTTATGGTAATGATTCCACTTGTTCCATTGTATTTTTCTAGCTTTATAATTAACAACCCCACAGGATTATTCAGCTATATATTAAGCTATATACCCGTAACGTCTGCTACAACAATGCTTATAAGATTAGGCTTTTCTAATCCTCCCCTAATAGAAATTATTGGAGTCATGGTTTTATTAATAGCATCAAATTATTTATTTATTAAACTTGCTGCTAAGATCTTTAGAGTAGGTATGTTAATGTACGGAAAAAATGCTAGTTTTAAAGAATTATTTAAATGGGCAAGAAGTTCTGACTATTAAGAAAGAAGGTGGCAAAATGGAATTTATGGGATATTTAGCTTTACCAGCTTTTGTATTTGCCTTAGCTGCATTAGCTCAAGCAAATAATTTAAAGAAAAAAATAGACCAATTAGAAAAAGAATTGAGTCAATTAAATAATCAATAATTAAAGGATAACAAATATAATTAGAGAATTATGAAATCAGTTATTAAATTATTTAATAAAATGGAGGCATTATTATGCTTACAAAAAGATTGAAGATAGCTGTTGGTATGGGAGCTATATTAGGCATTTTTTGTATAGTTGGTGTTGGTTACCGCCAGGGATATGCTGGTAATGGCTTATATCTATTTGCCATGTGGTATAATAGGATTATTATGGGCTTATTAATTGGATTTGCCGGTAACTGGTTAAAGGAAAGGTATATAATAAGAGGTTTGATATTAGGTACTTTAGTAACAACTGCTTTCTTTTTATCTACTGCTTTTAGAGACTGGCCGGGCTTTTTGGCCGGGATCGCCTATGGTGTAATTATCGATTACTTTGCCACAAAATATTCTTAATTAACTCATTGGGTTTAAAATTAATGAATTGTAATATAATTTCATAAAGGAAATAGGGGACTCTTCTATAATTATATTAATATAGAAATATAAAACTTACCCTAGGGAGGATTTCATATTGAAAAAGTTATTACTTTTTTTATTCATATTAATTATTGTATCTGCAGTATTAAATGGACTTTGGGAATATGGCCAGTGTGGCATCTTTTATACGATCAACGGTGAGGCTTCATTTGAGCATTATAATCTACTGATTGGTAGAATAATTCTTGATATAGGAGTAACTTTATTATTATATATTTTTGTTTCAATTGTAAATTTTGAATGGAAATGGTTTGTTAATTGGGATGTTAAAGATACTTTTATCATTTTATTATTTGCTTTATTTGTTGGTTTTTATGTTGAAGTAAATGCACTTTATTTAGGTAGATGGGGTTATTCTAATATGATGCCAAGGCTTATTGGGACAAATATTGCTTTAACACCGATAATCCAATGGTTAATAACTATGCCTGTTACTCTTTTGATTACTAGATTATTTATTAAAGGAAGAATTCAAACCAGTTCTAGATATAGATTTTAATTAATATTTTATATAGAGGTGAAAAAATTGAATAAAAAATCTCTAAAAGTAT
>Ga0102938_10000118_pt1 | contig 49973 bp, 46 predicted proteins | sample SalPonR2_B_D2_MG_FD_84516 | JGI IMG/M metagenome (GOLD analysis project Ga0102938, IMG submission 84516) | Salt pond soil microbial communities from South San Francisco under conditions of wetland restoration - Salt Pond MetaG R2_B_D2_MG | ecosystem: Environmental > Aquatic > Marine >...
CGAACACCATCCGGACCGCACGTGCGCGGACCTCGGGCGCATACCGATTTGCCATTTTGCTTTTTGTCATAACCATCATCCTTACTTAAGTTGATGGTCTCCGACAAACTCGGAGCGTTTCAAGAAAGTCCAAGGCTCCGAATTTTCTGCCGACCCTTTAAGAAACCCATACAATCCCAAATCAATCGGCGGCGATTTCCGCTATGGGGAAACTGCGAGAAAACCGCAGGCGACAAGGGAGAGCCATACCCCGTCTTACACCAGCTACGTCGGCATCGGGGCTGGCATGAAGGTCGCAATCAACAATACCGACCAAAACGATCGACAGGCCTTTGATGCGGCGAACGATCGCGTCTTGATCCCGGTCTGACGCATATGGCTTTCGGCGTGTCTTCTCGGGTCGAGCTTGGATGACACGAGACCGTTCTCGTCGGGATGGGCTGGTTCGTTGACGGGTTTCAAAGACCCTGGGCCAAGCATGGTGTCGCGGTCGTATTGCTTCTGAGTCCCGCCCGCTGATCCGGACCGTGCACACCTGCTGCACGGGGCCGAATCGCATTTTTACCTCGGGCCTCCGTTTCGTGCATCAAGCGTAGCTGCCGCATCCACAGGCCTCTGTTTGTTGATTCTGCGGCGCGGAATTCATCACGAACTGCGAAATATCGACCATGAATGAAGCGGTATCAGAAAGCTACTAGACTTTTAATCAAGTAACTTGACTGAATGATCCTGTGTGGTTTGTGCTGACAGTGCGGGCCATTTGACGGTTCCACGGGTGTGGTTCTGGCGTTCACGGAGGCCGCAGAACAACGGCCATGTACGGTTGCTGCCATCCCAAGGCCCCCGCGCATCGCCGGTTCAAGAAACGGCCAGGCCCGCACGGGCCGGCGACACGCATGGAGGTACGACATGACCACGCAATACGGATGGGAACCCTACCTGAGCGAGCGCGACCGCAAACATGACGCGCTCTGGGGCAAGAAAGAGCTTTTCGGTTTTGGCGGAAAACCTGCACTTCTGCTCATCGATATCTACTACAGCGTGCTGGGTCTTGACCGGCAGGAAATCTTTGACTCGATGAAGACCTGGCCGGGATCGACCGGTCTGGAAGGGTGGGCCGCGGTGGACCGGACGGCGCAACTTCTTTCGGTCGCCCGCGAAACCGGCATTCCTGTCGTGCATGTCAAGGGGTTGCAGACCGGCATCAAACCGTGGGTGCATCGCAAGCGTGGTCCGTCGAAGCTGAGCCCGGACATGCAGGCGAAAGGCACCGAGATTGTCGATGAGGTCAAGCCCATCGACGGCGAGGTTGTGATCGAAAAGACGGTCCCGTCCGGGTTTCAGGGCACGCCGCTTGCTTTCCATCTGCAAAGCCTCGGGATCGACACCTTGATCTGCTGCGGCGAGACCACGTCGGGATGCGTGCGCGCCTCCGTCGTGGATGCGGCGACCCACCGGTTCCGCGTCGGCGTCGTCAAGGAATGCGTTTTCGACAGGACCGAGGCGTCGCATTTCATGAACCTCTACGACATGCATCAAAAATACTCCGACGTGGTCTCTGCCGAGATGGCCGAAGAGTATTTCCGTGGAATCGCTGCGGCCGAGCCGGTGCCGATGGCCGCACGCAAGGTCGGCTGATCCAGAACGCGCAGCGCAAAGCAGGCGAAGACCTGCAACCGTTGCGCGGCCTTCCCCCACTGCCTGACAAGGAGACACAGACAAATGTTCAAACTCAATCGCCGCCAATTTGGCAGCCTTCTGGGGGCGACCGCGCTCGTTGGCGCCGGCCAGCCCGTACTTGCCCAGGACGGCAAGACGCTGACGATCCGTTTCTACGACGATCCGGCAGGCTATGACCCGGCCAACATATTCCGGATCGAAAACGAGAACCTTGCCTTTAACATCTTCTCGGGGCTGACGACTTATGACAGCCAGACCGGCGAGATCATTCCCGATCTCGCGACCTCGTGGGAGACGACCGACAACAAGACCTGGACGTTCAACCTGCGCAAAGGCGTCCAATGGCAAGAAGGCTACGGCGAGTTCACCGCCGAGGACGTCATTTACTCCTACAGCCGGATCCTCGACCCAGAGACGGCATCGCCCTATGCTGGCGAGTTCGCCGGGCTTGTCGCCATGGAGGCGCCCGACCCGTATACGCTGATAATCGAGCTGGACTCGCCCAACGGCAGCTTCCTGCATTCAGTGGCCAATTATCACCAGGGCCAGATCGTCAAGAAAGAGGCCATCGAGGCAGCCGGCGACCAGGTGCGCTGGCAACCGGTAGGCACTGGGCCCTACTACATGGACTTTATTGACGTGAATTCGCAGATCATCCTGAAGCGGCACGACGATTACTACCAGGGCCCGGCGCCGATCGAGACGCTGGTTTTCAACATCATCAAGGACGAGGCGACCGCCACGATCGCCCTGCGCAACGGCGAGGTCGATCTTGTCATGCGCTCCAACCGCGAGGAAAACCTGCAGACCCTGATGGCCGAAGGGTTCAAGATGAACACCGTGGACAATTACGCGGTGGCGGTGAAGGTCTTCAACACCGAGTTCGAACCCTTCGCCGATGCGCGTGTGCGCAAGGCCATCGCTCATGCGATCGACTATGACACCATCACGCAGGCGCTGTCCCCCAGCCTGCAGCAAGGGTACCATTCGCTGCTGATGCCCTGGATGCCGGTCTACACCCCGGACGTCGCGCGCTACCCCTATGATGTCGAGGCTGCGAAGGCGCTGCTGGCACAGGCGGGCTATCCCGACGGGTTCAGCTTCAAGCATCTGGGCACCTCGGCGCAGGGCGTGACCGAGCTTCAGCAGTTCGAGATCGATTTTCTCTCCAAGGTCGGCGTAGCCATGGAGATGGACCTGGTCGATACGCCGACCTTCAACCAGCGGCGCAACGCCGGCGAATTCGAGATGGCAACCCGCCTGTTGCCCGCGATCAACCCGGACATGATCCTGGCCAACTACCTGCACCCCGACAACAAGGTGCCCGGCGGTCTGAACGGAGCGCGCTACGACAACCCGGAGGTTACCGATCTGATGGCGGCCGCGAAGGCCGAGCCGGACCCGGAGAAGGCCAAGGCGCTCTACGTGCAGTTACAGCAGATCGTCATGGACGACTTGCCGTACCTGCCGACCTACGCCAACAACGTCTTCTGGCCAGGCAAGCAGTCCGTCATCGGCGTGCAGCCCAACTACCTCGCCCAGGTGAATTTCTGGGAAGTCGACGTAACGACGTCCTGAAGGATTGCCGGCCATGATTGATTACAGCCTGAAAAAGCTCGTGCAGCTCGTGATCACCACCTTCGGTGTTGTCACACTTGTGTTCTTCACGCTCCGGCTCATCCCCGGTGATGCGGCTTCGGCCATGGCTGGCGACACCCTGTCGGGCGACGCGCTCGAGGCCTTGCGCGAACAGATGGGATTGAACGAGCCCCTGTTTCGCCAGTATCTCGACTACCTCTCGTCTCTCGCCCGGTTCGATCTGGGCGAGACCATCACCACGCGCATCCCGATCTCCGAACTGCTGCTCAAGGCGGTGCCGATCACCATGACGATCGCGGTCTCGACCATCGTGTTGACGGTGCTGATTGCGATTCCGCTTGGTACGCTTGCAGCCTTCATGGCGCACAAGGGCCGAAAGACGCTCGACAATTTTCTGACGGGGACGGCGATGATCCTTGACCTGATGCCGTCGTTCTGGACCGCGCTTGTGTTCCTGTTACTGTTCTCGCTGACGCTTGGCTGGTTTCCAGCCAGTGGCATGGTGTCCTGGGACGATCCTTGGGCGCTGATGCAGCGGATCGCGCTGCCCGTTCTGGTGCTGTCGGTCACGCAGGTTGCAACCATGGCCCGGATCACGCGCACATCGGTGCTTGAAATCCTGAGTGAAGACTATGTGCGCACCGCCCGGTCGATGGGGTGGTCGGAACTCCGTGTCTTGTTCCGTCACGCGCTCAAGAACGCGGCGCTGCCGATCGTGACAGTGATCGGCCTCAGCTTTGGAAATCTGCTGAACGGGACAGTCATCGTCGAATTCATCTTCACGGTTCCCGGCGTCGGAAACCTGCTGATCACCGGCATCAACAGCCGCGACTACCAGATGGTGCAGACCCTTATCGTCTTCTACGCGCTGCTGTTCGTCACAATCAACTTTGCCACGGATCTTGTCTATCGTTCGCTCGATCCGCGCGTGAAATTCTAGGATCGCGAAGGTCTCGCCATGTTTCAGAAAACCCTTTATGCTCGGCCTCAACATCGGTCTTTCCGAGCGGCCCTGGCTGGCCTGATGCGCAATCCTCTTGTTACGAACAAGAAATCGCGCCTGGGTCTCATCATCCTATTGCCGATCCTGGCGCTCGCGGCCATCGCACCGATCCTGCCGATCCAGGCGCCACTAGAGACGAACCTGTTCGCCTCTCTGGAAAAACCATCCATTTTCCATCCGTTCGGGACCGACAAGATGGGGCGCGACATCTTCAGCCGCACGCTGGCCGGCATCAAGGTCTCGCTCATCGTCGGGCTTTCGGTGGCGGCCATTGCGCTTGGGATGGGCCTTTTGTTGGGAACTCTGGCCGGGTTCTTTGGCGGTCTGATTGACCGCGTCGTGATGACCGTGGTGGATATCTTCCTTGCCTTTCCGTCGCTTCTCCTGGCGATCGGGCTTGTGGCGATCCTTGGCACCGGGCTGATCCCGGTGATCCTGGCGATTTCACTTGCCGATGTGCCGCGGTTCATCCGTCTGCAGCGCTCCCTGGTCCTGTCACTGCGCACGCGCGCTTTCATAGACGCGGCGCGGACGGTCCAGGCCAGCCAGTTCTGGATGGTCACGCGCCACATCGTTCCCAACACATTGGCGCCCATGCTGGTGGCCGCGTCCATCGCCGCCGCGAATGCCATCCTGATCGAGGCAAGCCTGTCGTTCCTTGGTCTCGGGATCATGCCGCCGGAGCCATCGCTGGGCAATGTCATCCGCGATGGCCAGCTGTATCTCGAACACGCGTGGTGGATATCGACGCTGCCCGGCGTGGTCATCCTGCTGATCGCCGTGTCGCTGCACTTCCTTTCGGACGGCGTCCGCGAACTGCTGGACCCGAGGTCACGCAAATGACTGTTTTTCAGGAGAGTCGCCGGATGACCATTCAACAAAGTATCGACACGCCGTTGCTGGACGTACGCGACATGACCACAGAATTCCGGACCGAAGCTGGCACGGTCGCCGCGGTAAACGGTGTCAGTTTCCAGATCGGACAGGGCGAACGGGTTGCCGTGGTCGGTGAAAGCGGCTCGGGCAAGAGCGCCATGGCGATGTCCCTTCTCAAATTGCTGGCCTTGCCCGGCGAGGTGACCGGCGGGCAAGTCCTGCTTGATGGGCGGGACCTCGCAAAGCTGTCCGAGCGTCAACTGAACAAGGTGCGCGGTCGACTCGTCGGCACGATTTTTCAGGATCCCATGTCGTCGCTCGATCCGGTGATGAGGGTGTCAGAGCAAATGATCGCCCCGATCCGCCGGCATCTGGGCATGTCCGCCGCCCAGGCCCGGGCCGAAGCCGTGCTGTGGCTGGACAAGGTCGGGATTCCCGATCCCGAAGGCCGGATCGACGCCTATCCTTTCGAGATGAGCGGCGGGATGCGGCAGCGGGTGATGATCGCGATGGCGTTGTCATGTCGCCCTAACCTTGTTGTTGCAGATGAGCCGACAACCGCTCTGGACGTCACGATCCAAGCGCAGATCGTCGAGGTGCTCAAGACCTTGACGGCGGAATCCGGCGCCGCGATGTTGTTCATCACGCATGATCTGGGGCTGGTTGCCCGTTTCGCCCACAAGGTGGCGGTGATGTATGCTGGCCGCATCGTCGAGTTCGGTCCGGTATCAGAGATATTTCGCGATGCCCGTCATCCCTATTCGCAAAGCCTGCTGCGCACGATCCCCAGCAAGACGGCGCTTGAAGGTGGACGGCTGCCGCAGATCCCCGGCCTGCCGCCGGACATGAAACACGCGCCCGACGGCTGTGCCTTTCGGGCGCGCTGTGCCGCGGCAGAGGACCGATGCGCGTCGGAACGGCCAGCGCTGACATCGCGGGGCCCCGATCATGCCGCCGCGTGCTGGCGGCCTGCCGGACTGGGCGAGGCTGAAAAGCAGGACCCCGGTGTCCATCAACCGCGCCGCAACGATCAGGGACCGGGCAGCCGTGTCGTTGTGGAAATCCATAACCTGGAGAAGCAATTCGTCACGCCCTCGTTGTTTTCGCGGACACCGCGGCAGCTCGTGCGCGCCATCAACGGTGTCAGCCTGCGCGTGCATCAGCGTGAGACGCTCGGGATTGTGGGCGAATCGGGCTGCGGCAAGAGCACGTTGGCCCGCATCCTTCTGGGCATCGATACCCCGACGCGCGGCGAAATCTTCATCGACGGCACCCCGCAGATGATCTTTCAGGATCCGTTTTCGTCATTCAATCCGAAAATGCGGGTCTCCACCATCATCGCCGAACCTTTGATCGTCAAGGATTGGGGCGATGCGGCGGCGCGTGCAGAACGGGTCAGGTGGCTGATTTCAAAGGTCGGCCTCGGCCCCGAGTACCTTGAACGCTACCCCTCGGAGTTGTCGGGCGGCCAGCGCCAGCGCGTGGCGGTTGCCCGCGCGCTCGCGCTGGAGCCCTCGGTTGTCGTGGCGGACGAGCCAACCTCGGCGCTGGACGTGTCGGTGCGGGCGCAGATCATCAACCTCCTGCGTGACCTGCAGGACGAACTGGGCATCAGTTTCGTGTTCATTTCCCATGACCTTCTGACGGTACGCTACATGTCGGATCGGATCGCGGTGATGTACCTTGGCGAAGTGGTGGAATACGGGCCCGCCGATCTGGTGTTCGAACATCCGGTCCACCCCTACACCAGGGCCCTCATCGATGCGGTTCCCGTCCCCGATCCCGCTGTCGAGGCAAACCGGAGCGCCGTGCCGATTTCCGGCGAATTGCCCAGCCCGCTCGATATTCCGGCAGGCTGTGCATTTGCCACACGCTGCCCAATGGCGACGGACCGCTGCCGGACGGAAAAGCCGCAGCTTCGTAAACATTCGCGCCTGCGCGAGGCGGCTTGCCACTATGCAGACTGACCGTTTCGCCCGTTTCGGGATCTTCGGAGGCGGGGTATTCTTCACCGTCGTGGGCCTCGCCAACCCTTTCTTCACCCTGTACGCCGCAGAGCTTGGCGCCTCGACCTTGGCGATCGGCCTGCTCGTGACCTTGCGGGCGGTTCTGCCGATCGTGATCGCGATGCCCGCGGGCCAGCTGATCGACACGGTCGGGCCGATGCGCATGCTGTCCCTCGGGTCCGGCTGCCTTCTGGCATCGCTGCTGTGCACCGTTCTGGCGCAAGGCATCCCGCTATTGGCTATCAGCCAGGTGTTGCTGGGCGTGGCGATCATCGTTTCCGCGTCATCCCTTCAGGTGCTGGTGGCCAAAGGCGCACGAGACAAGCGCAACGATGCGATCAAACGCTATTCGATGTGGATGTCCGGTGGTGGCATGGTCGGCCCATTGATCGGCGGTGTGATCGCGACGCTGTTCGAGGTGCCGCTGGACGGATACCGGGCGGCTTTTGTCGCCTCGTCGGTGGCGACGGGGGTGTTTCTCGCCGCTGTTCTGTATCTTGCCCGCCGGTACGCGCACAGCCCGGCCGAGGGCGGTCCCGCGGTGCGCGAGGTGCTGAGCGCGCGGGGCGTTCTGGACAGCTACAAGCGCGGGATCGACCTGACCTCGCATCGCCCGGTGCAGTTCGGCCTGATCGGCACGTTCCTGATCATGTATATCCAGGCGCTTTACATGAGCTTCCTGCCCCTTTTCCTTGATCAGAACGGCTATGCCACGTTGATGATCTCGACGATCATATCTCTCAAGGGGCTGTCCGGGATGCTGTCGCGGTATTTGCTGGGCATCCTGATGAAGCGGTTCACGCTGGAGGCCATCCTGACCGTTGCGGGCTGTATCGCGGCGGGCTGCGTGGTTCTGACCCCGCTGGTCGTCGCGTCTGCGCCCGCGATGGTGGTGGTGGCGCTGATCCTTGGCGGAGCGGTCGGCGTAAATCTTCCGGTCTCGATCATGATCATGGTCGATGCCATAGGCGAAGCCGAGCGCGGCAAGCTGATGGGGCTGCGGCTGCTGGTCAACCGTTTCTCGCAGATCCTGGGGCCGCTGATGTTTGGGGGTCTCGGGCAGGCGTTCGGTCTGGGCACGGCCTTTCTGTCAGGCGGCGCGCTGCTGCTGGCCACGGTTGCCGGCTTTACGTTCCACAGCCGTGACCTCGTGCGGACGGGCACATGGGGCACCGGATCGGGCAAGGCTCCGCCCGGACCGACGAAACAGCCGCCGGCCACCCGCCCAGGGGCTTCATCGTGAGCTCGGCCGGACCGAAACGGACCCCGGCCGCCGGTGACGTGGATGATTTTCGCCACCGGTTTACTGGTGGCGGAGATTCCCGCAGGCGATGCCGGCGCGCTTGCCGGGCTTTTCATCCTCGTCGTCCCCGGACGGCGTCAATCAACCTGAACTCAAGGAGTGACTGTCATGACTGAACCACGTATCTGGGACGCCTACCTGACCGACCGCGACAAGCAGGTGTTCGCCGCCTCGGGATTCGGCGCGTTGGCGGAATGGGGCGCGCGTCCCGCGCTGCTGGTGATCGACGTGAATTATGCCTTCTGCGACACCGAACCGAAGCCGATCCTCGACAGCATCAAGACCTGGCGCACCTCCTGCGGAGAAGATGCCTGGGAAGCGATACCCGTGTTGCAGACCCTTATCGGCGCCTGCCATGGCAAGGGCGTGCCGGTGATCTACACCACCGGGCACAGACGTGCCGACAACTGGGATTCCGGATCCTGGTCGTGGAAGAACAGCCGCCGCAAGGAAGAAAAGGGCATCGGCGGCATGACCCGCAATGGGGTCGAGGGCAACGATATCGTGGACGCGATTGCGCCTGGTCCGCAGGACCTGGTGGTTCAAAAGCAGAAGCCCTCCGGCTTTGCCGGCACGCCGCTGGCCTCCTACCTGCAACTCCTGGGTTGCGACAGTGTGATCGTTACGGGCACGACCACATCAGGCTGCGTGCGGGCCACCGTGCTGGACGCTTTTTCGCTGAATTTCCGGGTGACCGTCGTGGAGGACGGTTGCTTTGACCGTGCACAAGCCAGCCACGCGATCAATCTTTGCGATATGCATGCGAAATACGCCAATGTCATGAAAAGCGGCGAGGTCACGGCCTATTTGAGCGGTCTTGGTGAGGGCATGTTCGATCTGCCCTCGGGCGACGGCATGGCGCTGGAAGCCGCCGAATGAGTGGAGGCGAGACTTCGGCGCAAAGCTGGCCCGGCCGCCTGTGGAAAGGGATCGAGCAAGCATGAAGGTGTCAAAGTCCGATTGCGTTTTCGGTGCAATCGCCGCGGCGTCGGGCCTGTTGTGTTTCTGGCTCGGCGGGGTCGGCGCCGTCCGGGCGGCGTTGGGACACGCGGGCGGTCTGCTGATCCTTGTCCTGCCGCAACTCGCCGCCGGTCTTCTGATCGGCGGGCTGGTGCAGGAACTCGTGGATCGCGAAAAGGTCTCGCGCTTGCTGGGCACGCAGTCCGGTCTTGTCGGGCTGTCGCTGGCGACGGCGGCGGGGATGGTGACACCTGGCGGCCCGTTCACCTCCTTTCCGCTGGTCTATGCCTTGTGGATCGCCGGGGCCGATGCCGGGGCGCTGATCGCCTATGTCGCGGCTTGGGCGCTGATCGGGCTGAACCGTCTCATCGTTTGGGAATTGCCCTTCATGGGGGCCGATTTCACCGTCCTGCGCTTTGTCGTCTGTTTGCCGCTGCCACTGATCGCGGGGCTGATCGCGCGATGGCTGGTCCAGGTGACGCCGTTGAAACTGCGGGGGGTGCCCGGCGAATGATCTGGATCGTGACGGGGATCTGACTGGTTACGGGCGCGCTTGCCGTCTGGGTGCACCGTCGGCAGGGCAAAGCCGGCCTGCGCCGCAGCGGAGGCTTTGCGGTTTCGCAAGGCCGTGCGCTCGCGCTTCGTCTGCCGCTGGCGATGCTGGCTGCCTCCTTTCTGGCCCAGGCTCTGCCCATCGAACACATCGCATCGGTCATCGGACCGCAATCGGGGCTGATCGGGATCGTTCTGGCCGCGGGCCTTGGTGGATTCATGCCCGGCGGCCCGATGACCTCCTTTCCGATTGCGCTGATCGTCTACGAGGGCGGTGCCGGCACGCCGCAGATCGTCGCGCTGCTTGCCGGCTGGTCGATCTTCGCCATGCACCGCGTCCTCGCCTACGAGGCGCCAATCATGGGCTGGGCCTTCGTCGCCCTGCGCATGAGCGCCTGCGCCGTCCTGCCGGTGCTGGCCGGTCTGTTTGCCCAGGCCGCACTTGCAGTTTCCGAGGGGCTTCAGATCGGCCCTGCAATTTTCTGACACAGGAGAAATTACCATGACCGACCATTTCGAGGATCACGCCTGGAAGGACGTCGCCCCCGACGATCTGCTGGAAATCTATTCCGCCTACCGCCGGGACACCTTCGTTGGTCCGAACCCCGCGCTGCTGCTGATCGACCTGTACAACATGGCCTACAAGGGGGGTGCCAAACCCCCGTTGGAGCTTCAGGATACCTACCCGTCAAGCTGCGGGAAATATGCCCATGCGGCGATCGAACCGACCAAGGAGCTGATTGCCGCCGCCCGCGGCGCCGGCATCCCGATCTTTTACTGCACGTCCGATTTCCGCGCCATGAACGCGCCGCGGGGCGTCGGCGCGACACGACGGAACAGCACGCCGAAAACGGCGGAAGATTTCGAGATCTGGCCGGATTTCGCGCCCGAACCCGGCGATGTCGTTATCAAGAAACAGCGGGCGAGCATCTTTGCAGGCACCCCTCTGGTTTCGCATCTCAACATGCTTGGCGTGCAAAGCGTGATCGTCTGCGGCGAAAGCACCTCTGGCTGTGTCCGGGCAAGCTGCGTCGATGCCTATTCGAACGGGCTGCACGTGTCCCTTGTGGAAGAGTGCACCTATGACCGGCATGAACTGGTCCACAAGATGAACCTCTTTGACCTGCATCACAAATATGCCGACGTCATGCATATTGACGAGGTGACCAGTCATCTTGGCGATCTTGCCAGTACGCGGCAGGCGGCCGAGTGATGTCATGATCGGGCAATCGCTTCCGCGGGATGAAGATATCGCGCTGCTCACGGGTGGCGCGGTCTTCGCCGGCGACCGCATGACAGGGGCTGCTGTGCTGGTCTTCGTCCGCTCGGATGTCGCAGCGGGCCGGATCGAAAGGATCGACACGTCGCAGGCGCGGGCGTTGCCCGGCGTCCTGACAGTCCTCACCGCCGCCGATCTGATCGCGGCGGGGATCAACGATCTTGGCGCATCCCGCGCACCCGCCACCGCAGACCCGCCGCATCTGCCGCCGGTTCCGACACTCGCATCGGGCCATGTGCGCCATGTCGGCGAGGCGGTGGCGGCTGTCGTGGCCGAAACACGTGACATCGCCGAAGCGGCGGCCGAAATGGTCACTCTGGAGGTGCGAGCGACCCGCGTCGCCGCCGATCTGGAAGGCGCCCGCAACGCGCCGGGCGTCTGGACGGATGCGCCGGGCAACCGCGTCTTTCTGCACGAAACCGGGAACGCAGAGAGGGTCGCACGGACCCTTGCCGATGCACCGCATGTGATACGCCAGCGGCTTGCCATCAGCCGGGTTCACGCCATGACGATGGAGCCGCGCTCGGCACTGGCGCGATGGGACAGCGGCGAAGGCCGTTATATCCTGCACGCGGGAACGCAGGCCCCGCATCGTCTGCGCGACGGGCTGGCCAGCGCCATGGGCATCCCCGCCCAGCGGCTGCGTCTTGTGGCAGACAGTTGCGGTGGATCGTTCGGGATGCGCAATGCGCCAGCACCCGAACATCTATGCCTGCTTGCCGCGGCCCGTGCGACGGGACGTGCGGTCGGTTGGGTCGAAACGCGGGCAGAGGCCATGCTGGCCAGCCCGCACGCACGGGAACAGATCGTCGACGCCACGCTCGCGTTGGACGGGGAGGGGATGCTGCTTGCGCTGAAGGTCGATGTCGCCGCGGCGATGGGCGCCTATGTCGGGCCCTCGGCCCTGCATTCGGCCACGGGCAACCTGCCGTCGCTTGCCGGGCCGTATCGGCTGCCCGCGATCCATGCCCGCGTCGAAGGTCTGCATCTCAACACCCAGACCATGGCCGCCTATCGCGGTGCCGGCCGGCCGGAGGCAACGTTTGTCATCGAACGCATGATCGACATCGCGGCCGCGCGGCTCGGGTACGACCGTGTCGATCTGCGTCGGCGGAACCTGATCCCGTCAAGCGCCCTGCCATGGACCAACCCGTTGGGGTTCACCTATGATAGCGGCGATTTTGTGGGGACGCTGGACTGCGCGCTCGATATCTCCAACTGGTCGGGGGTCGCAGAGCGGTCGGCAAGGGCGCGCGCACGGGGCAGGTTGCACGGCATCGGCCTTGCCTGCGCCATAGAGATTGCGGGCGGGCCGGCCACGGCGCCCGCGCCGGAATATGCCTGTATCGACCTGTCACCGGATCACGTCGGGCTGCGCCTGGGAACCGGCGACGCAGGTCAGGGGCACCGCACCGCGTTCGCCCAGATCCTGGCGGATGAACTTGGGCTCGATCCGCGCGGCGTGCGCGTCCTGCTGGGAGATACCGACGAGGTTGCACAGGGCACAGGGACATTCGGTTCCCGCAGCATGGCCGCCGCCGGAACCGCCATTGCCGCCTGTGCCGAGGCGTTGCGCGACCGCCTGATTCTGGAGGCGGCCGACGAACTCGAGGTTGCCGCCGCCGACGTGGTGTTTGCAGGCGGGGCGTTTGCGGTGGCCGGCACGGACCGGCGCATCGACGTCGCGTCGCTTGTCCGGCGCCGGGCGTTGACCATTTCGGAAGAGCGGATGCTGGCGGCCCGGGCGCCGACATTCCCCAATGGATGCCACGTCGCCGAAATCGAGATCGATCCCGAGACGGGCGCCATTGACCTTGTCGGCTACTGGGCGGTGGAGGATCTGGGCACCCTGGTAAACCCGATGCTGGCAACAGGTCAGGTTCACGGCGGCGTCGTGCAGGGGATTGGCCAGGCCCTGCTCGAAGCGCTGGTGCATGATACCCAAAGCGGTCAACTTCTGAGCGGGAGCCTGATGGATTACGCAATGCCGCGCGCGTCGGATCTGCCGCCCCTGCACGTGGTTTCACGGCCATCGGCCACAACGGCCAACGCGCTGGGCGCCAAGGGGGCAGGCGAGGCAGGGACCGTCGGTGCCCTGGCGGCGGTCGTGAACGCGGTGGCGGATGCCTTGGGGGCGGTCGGTGTGGAGACCGTGCCGATGCCGGCGACACCCTTTGCCGTATGGTCCGCGTTGAATGCCGCGACCGGATCGGCGCCTACATCGTCGGGGGTGTATTGACCCAGAAGGCCCGGGCCATGCTGTCGCCGGTATTGCCGTATCGGTGGTCCAGCATGGAAGAGAAATAGATCATGTCGCCACGTCCTACACGATAGGTCTGATCCTCGACGATGACGTCCAGAACGCCGTCCAGAACAAAGATCAGCTCTTCACCTTCGTGATGCAGGAACCGCGGTTGCTCCGCGCCCGGTTCCAGGTGCAGCATCTGTACCTGGAGCAGACCTTCGCGCCCGAACGGCAGGATCCGGTCGAACCACACTCCGGCGCGCGCCTCGTCCTTATCCGTCCCGCTGATTTCGAAGCGGTTCGCCGGGAATACCGTCACCTTGCCATCGGTCAGGTCATCGCCCTCTTGCAAAAGAAGATCGGGCACGCCCACGTCCAAAGCGACGGCAATTCGGTTCAGCATTGCCAGCGACGGCGACAATCTGCTGTTCTCGACCTTCGAAACCATGCTTTCAGAACAGCCCACAAGCTCTGCAAGCTGCTTCAGGGTGTACCCCTTGAGCAGGCGGACGTATTTTATTTTCCGACCATGATGCGTGATTTGCCCCGGCTGCGCCGCGCGCGTTTTCTGAACGTCCATGACTTTCCTTGACGAGGCCGCCTCGAAGTGTGGAGGGCTAGGTATCCGCGACCTGCACTATCTGTCAAGTCGCTTGAGAGACCGGCTTTCGCGGGCGCCCGCCTTACTTTGATTGTGGGATGCGTTCAGGGGTGAAAGTCAAAAAGCGCATGACGCTCGAACCGCATTCTTGCAGAGGGAACGGCCGTCAGAAGCCCGGTAAGCGATACTCAGCATGGCCGGAACCGCAGGGGCGCGTTTGAAAATTCGCGCCGTCTTTTCGGAAGTCGTTTAAACCATGAAAATAACGACTTGGGGTGAAGGACATCCAATCCCGGTCCTTGACGGTTTGATTTGACAGACAAACCTTGCTGTCGGGACATGGGCGGGCGCAGTTGATCGGACGGTTGCCGGCGGCATTGGTTGCGCAACACCGCGGTGTCACGACGGGGCGGCAGGTCGGCTCGAGGCCGCCTGCGCCGTGATCAGGTCACGCAGGGTGGCAACAGCCGGGCTGAAGGGGTCGCCAGCACGGCTTACAAGGCCGAAATCCGCCACGGCCATGTCCTGCGCCACGGGCAGGATATCGAGCCGGCTGCCAAGCGCCGCGCGCTGGATAAAGAAGTCGCCCACCGCGCGGGCGAGGGGGGCGATGGCGTTGGTGTCATGCAGCAGCGCGAGGGTGAAGAGAATCGAGGTGGTCCCGATCACGCGGCGGGGCAGGGGCAGACCACGTTCAAGCAGGTAGGTCTCTGCCGTGCGGCGCAGCAGGCCGCCCGGGGGTTGCATGACCCAGTCGAAGCCAAGGCAATCCTGCAGCGTCGGCGCCGGGACCCGCGACAGCGGGTGATGCAGGCGGACGATCAGCGAGATCGGCTCGGCGCCGATCTTGTGCAGGGCGAAGGGACGCGCGTCGGCGGAATCGGGCACGCGCCCGATGTAGAAGTCGAGATCGTCGGCCAGCAGCGCATCGGCCAACCGGTCCGAGGTTTCGACCCGCACGGTGACCGAGATGTCCGGATAGGCCAGCCGCGCCTCGCGCATGGCGGGCAGCAGCAGTTCCAGCGACGGGCCGGTGACAGAACCCACGCGAACGTGGCCACGCACACCGCTGCCGATCTGGCCGACCTTGCGGTAGGCGCTCTCCAGACCCTTGAGCGTGGCCGTGGCCTGATCGGCAAGGATGTGGCCCGCCTCGGTCAGTGTCACCCCGCGCGGGTGGCGGGTGTAGAGCGGTGTGCCCGCCATCGTGTCGAGCTGTGCCAGAAGCCGCGACGCGGCGGGCTGCGTCATGCCGACCTGTGCGGCGGCAGTGCCGATCTGGCCGCTGTCGCGCAGGGCGGCCAGCAGGCGCAGCTGCGAGAACTTGAGCCCGCGCCGGACAAGATCGTCCTGCGTGCGGTGTGGGGTCTGGGACATGCTTTGGCTATACCCAAATTGCTATATCAAAATCCATAATCGCTATTTGATATATATAACGGATTGGCGCAAGCCTGACCCGTCGCCGGAGGACCGGCACGCAAGAAGGACGGGATGACAAGGTTCCGTCCACCCAGGGAGGAAATTATGAATTTCACGCGACGCGCACTCGGTGCGACGGCAATGGCGGCCGTTCTGATGACCCCGGCATTCGCCCAGGACAACGGCACCATCGGCATCTCGATGCCCACCAAATCCTCGGCCCGCTGGATCGCCGACGGCGAGAACATGGTGCAGCAGTTCGAAGAGGCGGGCTATGCCACCGATCTGCAATACGCGGAGGACGACATTCCCAACCAGTTGGCGCAGATCGAGAACATGCTGACCAAGGGCGTTGACGCGCTGGTCATCGCGGCGATCGACGGGACCACGCTGACCAACGTGCTGGCCAACGCCGCCGCGATGGACGTGCCCGTCGTGGCCTATGACCGCCTGATCCGCGATTCGGGCGACGTCAGCTATTACGCCACCTTCGACAATTTCCAGGTCGGCGTGCAGCAGGCCAACACCCTGGTGCAGGGTCTGGAAGAGCGGTTCCCCGATGCCGAGACATGGAACGTGGAGCTGTTCGGCGGGTCGCCCGACGACAACAACGCCTACTTCTTCTACGATGGTGCCATGTCGGTGCTGCAGCCGATGATCGACGATGGCCGCGTCACCGTTGTGTCGGGCCAGTCCGGCATGGATACCGTCGGGACGCTGCGCTGGGACGGGTCTGTCGCTCAGGCCCGCATGGATAACCTGTTGTCCGCCAACTACACCGACGAGACGGTCCACGGCGTGCTGTCGCCCTATGACGGTCTGTCCATCGGCATCATCTCGTCCCTGCGGGGCGTGGGCTACGGCTCGGGCGACATGCCGATGCCGATCGTCTCCGGTCAGGATGCGGAAATCCCCTCGGTCAAGGCGATCCTGCGCGGCGACCAGTATTCGACGATCTTCAAGGACACCCGCGAACTGGCCGGTGTGACCGTGGGCATGGTCGATGCGCTGCTGCAGGGCGGCGAGCCGCAGATCAACGACACCGAAACCTATGACAACGGTGTTCTGGTCGTGCCGTCCTACCTGCTCGAGCCGGTGCCGGTCACCGAAGGCAACATCAATTCGGTGCTGATCGAGTCGGGCTATTACGAAGCGTCGGACATCGAATGATCCTCCCGGTGGCGGCGGGGAAACCCGTTGCCACATCTCCCTCCGGTGGCAACACCGGGGGGCTTTACCACTCAAGACGGGGGAGCGGATCATGGCGACCATTCTCGAAATGCGCAGGATCACCAAGGAATTTCCGGGGGTCAAGGCGCTGGACGATGTCAGCCTGAAGGTCGAAGAAGGCGAGATACACGCGCTGGTCGGCGAAAACGGCGCAGGCAAATCGACACTTATGAAGGTCTTGTCGGGCGTCTATCCGCACGGTAGCTATACCGGCGATATCGTCTATGACGGCGCGGTGCAGCAGTTCGGGTCGATCCGCGACAGCGAAGACCGCGGCATCATCATCATTCACCAGGAACTTGCGCTGATCCCGCTTTTGTCGGTGGCCGAGAACATCTTTCTGGGCAACGAGCGCAGCCGCGGCGGTGTTATCGACTGGCGCGAGACCGAACGCCGCGCCGCCGACCTGCTGGCGCGCGTCGGGCTGAAGGAAAACCCAAAGACGCCCGTGGCCGATCTGGGTCTGGGCAAGCAACAACTGGTCGAGATCGCCAAGGCGCTGTCCAAGGACGTGCGGTTGCTGATCCTCGACGAGCCGACATCCTCGCTGAACGAACAGGACAGCGAGCAATTGCTTCAACTGATGATGGAGTTCCGCAAGCAGGGGGTCACCTCGATCCTGATCAGCCACAAACTCAACGAGATTTCCCGTGTTGCCGACACGATCACCGTGATCCGCGACGGGGCGGCGGTGTCGCGGCTGGATTGCAGGGATGGCATCAGCGAAGACGATATCATCCGCGACATGGTTGGCCGGTCGCTGGACGACCGCTATCCGCCGCGCGTTGATCAAGGCACCGGCGTGCGGGCGATGGAGGTCGCCAACTGGACCGTGCATCACCCCATCGACAGCGACCGGACCGTCGTCAAGGACGTGTCGTTTCACGTCAACAAGGGCGAGGTGCTGGGCATCGCCGGGCTGATGGGGGCAGGGCGCACGGAACTGGCGATGAGCCTTTTCGGGCGGTCCTATGGCGCCAATATCAGTGGCACCGCCAGGATCAACGGGCAGGTGGCCAACCTGTCCAACGTGCGCGCGGCGATCAACGCGGGGCTGGCCTATGCCACCGAGGACCGCAAGACCTACGGGCTGGTGCTGGACCAGACAATCCGGCGCAACGTGCCTTTGGCGAACCTCAAGGCCGTGGCCAACGGCGTTGTCGTCAACACCAAGCGCGAGGCCGAGGTCGCGGATACCTACCGCGACCGGCTCAACATCAAGTCGAGCAGCATCGAACAGGAGACGATCAACCTGTCGGGCGGCAACCAGCAAAAGGTCGTCCTGTCCAAGTGGCTGTTCGCGGATCCCGATATCCTGATCCTCGACGAGCCCTGCCGGGGCATCGACGTCGGCGCGAAATTCGAAATCTACACGGTGATCCGCGAGCTTGCTGCGCAAGGCAAGGCGGTCATCGTCATCTCGTCGGAGATGCCTGAACTTCTGGGCATCACCGACAGGCTTTACGTCATGAATGAAGGCCGCTTCGTGGGCGAGATGCCCACCAGCGAGGCGACACAGGAAAAGATCATGGCACGCATCATCAAAGCGGGGGAAAGCATCATATGAGCGAGATCACGGAGACTTCGGCCGGGGCCCAGGCAGGGCAACAGGCCGGCGCAAGCTGGCGCTTTCTGAAAAACCACCTGCGCGAATATGGCATCCTGTTCGCGCTGATCGCGATCATGGCGTTCTTTCAGATCGCGACGGGGGGCATTCTTCTCAAGCCGATCAACCTGACGAACCTCGTGCTGCAGAACTCCTACATCGTCATCATGGCGATCGGGATGCTGTTGGTCATCGTGGCGGGGCATATCGACCTGAGCGTGGGATCGGTGCTTGGCTTCATCGGGGCGCTGGCCGCCGTGATGATCGTCAACTGGGGCATGCCCTATCTGCTGGCCGGTGCGCTGTGCCTTGTGGCTGGCGCGCTGATCGGGGCGGCGCAGGGCTTCTGGATTGCCTATTTCCGCATTCCGTCGTTCATCGTGACGCTCGCGGGAATGCTGGTCTTCAAGGGTCTGACACTGTGGCTGCTGGCCGGTCAGTCGGTGGGCCCGTTCCCGCCGCAGTTCCAGCTGATCTCTTCGGGGTTCGTGCCAGATTTCCTGAACATGGCCGGGTTCAACCTGTTCTCGTTCCTGATCGCCTTTGCCGTGGCGGCGGGGCTGTCCTGGATGGCGATCCGCAACCGCGCGGCACAGGCCCGCACCGGCACCCCGGAAGAGCCCTTCGCGTTTTTCATTTTCAAGACCCTTCTGATCTTTGGCGGCATCACCTATCTGGGCTTCCTGATGGCCGGGTTCCGTGGTCTGCCCAATGTCTTTATCGTCATGGCGTTGCTGATCGCGGTCTATTCCTTTGTCACCAACCGGACGACGACGGGCCGCAGGCTTTATGCCATCGGCGGAAACGAAAAGGCGGCAATGCTGTCGGGGATCAACTCCAAGCGATTGACCTTTCTGACTTTTGCCAACATGGGGATGCTCGCGGCTTTGGCCGGTCTGGTCTTTGCCGCGCGTCTGAACACGGCGACGCCCAAGGCGGGCGCTGCGTTCGAGCTTGACGTGATCGCGGCGGTCTTTATCGGCGGCGCGTCTATGGCGGGCGGTGTCGGCACAGTCGTCGGGGCCGTGATCGGGGCGTTTATCATGGGGGTCATGAACAACGGCATGTCCATTCTGGGGATCGGCATCGATTACCAGCAGGTGATCAAGGGTCTGGTGCTGCTGGCCGCCGTGATCTTCGACGTCATGAACAAGAAGAAAGGATAAGCACATGCTGCTTTCGCAATACAAGACCGATGATGGACGCACGCAGCTGGTCGCCCGTCACGGCTCGGAGGCCTATGACGTCAAGACGACGCTGTCGCTTTACGAGATCGCGCAAGAGGCGATTGCCCAAGGCGTGTCGCTCCGCGACCATGTCCTGTCACTGGGGCTGAACGGGGCCGTCGATCTGGAGCAGCTGGCGCAGGAGGGGCGGATGCTGCCGCCGCTGACCCATCCGGACCCCGCGCACCTGCATCTGACCGGAACCGGGCTGACGCATCTGGGGTCGGCGTCCACGCGGGCCGCGATGCACAGCAAGAAGCCCGAGGACGAGACGGATTCGATGAAGATGTTCCGCATGGGCGTCGAGGGTGGCAAGCCTGCCAACGGTGTGGCGGGCGTGCAGCCCGAATGGTTCTACAAAGGCACCGGGGCGGCGCTGGTCGCGCCCGGTGCGCCGCTGCCGAGCCCGGCCTTTGCGCTGGACGGTGGCGAAGAGCCCGAGATCGCGGGCGTCTACATCATCGCCGCCGACGGCACGCCCTGCCGCATCGGCTTTGCGCTGGCCAACGAGTTTTCGGACCACGTGACCGAGCGGCAGAACTATCTGTATCTGGCCCATTCCAAGCTGCGCCCCTGCGCCATCGGACCGGAACTGCTGGTGGGCGATTTGCCCGACAGCGTCGAAGGCACCAGCCGCGTCCGGCGCGGGGAGGAAGTGATCTTCGAAAAGCCGTTCCTGTCGGGCGAGGCGAACATGTCGCACACGGTTCACAACCTTGAACACCACCACTTCAAGTACGATCTGTTCCGTCAGCCGGGCGACGTGCATGTGCATATGTTCGGCACCGCGACCCTGTCCTTTGCCGACGGGATCACGCCGCAGGACGGCGACGTGTTCGAGATCGAGGCCGTGCCATTTGGCCTGCCGCTGCGCAATCCCTTGGCGCATCGTCCATTGGGCCGCGCGGAACCTTTGACCGAAATCCGGGTGGTTTCATGACGTTCCAACCCGCCGAATGGCCCCGCAAGCTGCGGTCGCAGGAATGGTATGGCGGCACGAGCCGCGACAACATCTACCACCGTGGCTGGCTCAAGAACCAAGGCTACCCGCACGACCTGTTCGACGGGCGGCCCGTGATCGGCATCCTCAACACGTGGTCCGATCTGACGCCTTGCAACGGCCACCTGCGCGAGCTGGCCGAAAAGGTGAAGGCCGGCATCTGGGAGGCCGGGGGCTTTCCGCTGGAGGTGCCGGTGTTCAGCGCCTCCGAGAACACCTTTCGCCCCACGGCGATGATGTATCGCAACCTTGCCGCCATGGCGGTCGAAGAAACGATGCGCGCCCAGCCCATCGACGGCGCCGTGCTGCTGGTCGGCTGCGACAAGACCACGCCCAGCCTGATGATGGGGGCTGCCAGCACCGACATTCCGTCCATCGTCGTGACCGGCGGACCGATGCTGAACGGCTGGTTCCGGGGTGAACGGGTCGGGTCGGGCACCGCGCTGTGGCAGATGTCCGAGGACATCAAGGCCGGCAAGATGAGCCAGGAAGATTTCCTTGAGGCCGAGCAGGCAATGAGCCGCTCTTCGGGCACCTGCAACACGATGGGCACCGCCAGCACCATGGCCAGCATGGCCGAGGCGCTTGGAATGGCGCTGTCGGGCAATGCCGCGATCCCCGCCGTCGATGCGCGCCGGCGGGTCATGGCGCAGTTGACCGGGCGGCGCATCGTGCAGATGGTCAAGGACGACCTGAAGCCGTCGGACGTGATGACGAAAGAGGCGTTTGAGAACGCGATCCGCGTCAATGGCGCGATCGGCGGGTCCACGAATGCCGTGGTGCATATGCTCGCGATGGCGGGGCGATGCGGTGTCGATCTGACGCTCGACGACTGGGACCGGCTGGGCCGCGAGGTGCCGACGATTGTGAACATGATGCCCTCGGGCAAATACCTGATGGAAGAGTTCTTCTATGCCGGTGGCCTGCCTGTTGTTCTGAAACGGCTGGGCGAGGCGGGGATGCTGCACCGCGACGCGCTGACCGTCTCGGGTGGCGGCATCTGGGACGAGGTCAAGGACGCACAGAACTGGAACGAGGACGTGATATTGCCGGTCGACAAGGCGCTGGCCGCATCGGGCGGCATCGCCGTGCTGCGCGGCAACCTTGCGCCCAACGGCGCGGTGCTCAAGCCATCCGCGGCGACGCCGGCGCTGATGCAGCACCGGGGCCGTGCGGTCGTGTTCGAGGATATCGACGACTACAAGGCGCGGATCAACGACGATGCGCTGGAGATCGACGAGACCAGCGTCATGGTGATGAAGAACTGCGGCCCCAAGGGCTATCCGGGCATGAGCGAGGTTGGCAACATGGGCCTGCCGCCCAAGGTGCTGAAGAAGGGGATCACCGATATGGTCCGGATCTCGGACGCGCGCATGTCGGGCACCGCCTATGGCACCGTGGTTCTGCATACCGCGCCCGAGGCGGCGGTGGGTGGACCGCTGGCCGTGGTGCGGACGGGCGACATGATCGAACTGGACGTGCCGAACCGAAAGCTGCATCTGGATGTTTCCGATGCGGAACTGGCGGACCGGCTGGCGGCATGGACACCCGCGACGGACGGACCGGATAGCGGCTATACCAAGCTGTTCCATGACCATGTCGAAGGGGCCGATACCGGCGCGGACTTCGATTTTCTCAAGGGATGCCGTGGAAACGAGGTGCCCCGTGACAGCCACTGACCCCATCAAGATCGCCATCGTCGGCGTGGGCAAGATCGCCCGCGACCAGCATATCCCGGCCCTTGCCAATGACCCGCGCTATGACCTGGCCGCGACGGTCAGCCGGTCAGGCGGTGTGGGCGGCGTCGAGAATTTCGACACCGTCGACGCCTTGCTGGACGCGCGGTCCGATATCACCGCGCTGTCGCTCTGCATGCCGCCCCTGCCGCGCTTTGCCGCCGCCAAGGCGGCCATCGCGGCGGGCCGTCACGTGATGCTGGAAAAGCCGCCCGGTGCCACGCTGGCCGAGGTGCGGACGCTGGAGGCGCTGGCGCGTGACGCCGGTGTGACCCTGTTTGCCACGTGGCATTCGCGCCATGCGGCAGGGGTGGCCCCCGCGCGGGACTGGCTGGCGGACAAGCACGTCACCCGGATCCGCATCGACTGGAAGGAAGACGTGCGCAAATGGCACCCCGGTCAGGACTGGATCTGGGAACCGGGTGGCTTGGGCGTCTTTGATCCCGGCATCAACGCGCTGTCGATCCTCACGGCGATCTGCCCGGTGCCGCTGCACCTGACGGCGGCGGATTTGACCTTTCCGGCGAACCGTGACACCCCCATCGCAGCCGATCTGACCTTTACCGATGGGGAGGATATCGACGCCAGCGCCGGTTTTGACTGGCGGCAGGACGGCGGCGAAATCTGGGAGATCGCGGTCGAGACCGACGCCGGTGCCCTGCGGCTGATCGAAGGCGGATCGCGATTGTTCCTCGATGGTGCGGAACAGACGCTGACCGAACCGGGCGAATACCCCGACCTGTACCGGCACTTCGCGACGCTTGTCGCGCAGGGCCAATCGGATGTGGACAGCAGCCCGCTGATCCATGTCGCCGATGCTTTCATGCTGGGCCGCCGCATTGCGGACGACCCGTTTCACGACTGACCTGAACGGAGCAATTTATGACCGACCTGACTGGACGCCACCTGATCGACGGAACCTGGACAGAGGGCGGCAATACCTTTGAATCCGACCCCGTCACGGGCGACCCGATGACTGTCTTCAACGGTGGCAAGGCCGAGATCGACGCGGCCATGCAGGCCGCCGAAACCGCCTTTGAAACCTACGGCTGGACCAGCCGCGACGAACGGGCGGCGTTTCTGGACGCCATCGCCGAAGAGATCGAAGCGCGTGTCGATGCCATTACCGAAACGGGCATGGCCGAAACCGGCCTGCCCGAGCCGCGCCTGCGGTCGGTGGAGTTGCCGCGCACCGCGAACCAGATCCGCCTGTTCGCCAGCCACATCCGCGCGGGCGACTATCTTGACCGTCGCCATGACGCGGCTCTGCCCGACCGCCAGCCGATGCCGCGCCCCGATCTGCGGATGATCCAGCGGCCTCTGGGTCCTGTGGGTGTCTTCGGCGCGTCGAACTTCCCGCTGGCCTTTTCCACCGCCGGTGGCGATACCGCTGCCGCGCTGGCTGCGGGCTGCCCGGTCGTCTACAAGGGCCATCCCGGTCACCCCGGCTGCGGCGAGCTGGTCGCGCAGGCGATCCATGCGGCAATCGAAAAGACCGGGATGCCCAAGGGCGTTTTCGGTTTCGTGCAGTCCAACACCACCGAGGCGGGCGAAGCGCTGGTGCTGCACCCGCTCACTCGTGCCGTGGGCTTTACCGGGTCCTTCGGGGGTGGCAAGGCGCTGTTCGATCTGGCGATGAGCCGTGACGAGCCGATCCCCTTCTACGGCGAGCTGGGGGCCATCAACCCGGTCTTCGTGATGCCTGCCGCGCAGTCCGCGCGCGGCGGTGACATCGGCACCGCCTGGGCCGGGTCGCTGACGATGGGCGTGGGGCAGTTCTGCACCAACCCCGGCGTCGTGATCCTGCAAGAGGGCGAGGGCGCGGATGCCTTCGTATCCGCCGCGGCCGAGGCTTTGTCTGGCGTCGAGGCGCAACCGATGCTGACCGGCGGCGTCGCCAAGGGCTACCAGTCAAGCACGTCCAAGGTCGCGGGCATTGACGGGTTGAAAGCCCATGTCCGCACCGCCTGCGAGGGGCGCAAGGGCGCGCCCGCGATGTTCGAGGTGTCGGGCGACGACTGGCTGGCGCATCCCGAACTGGCCGAGGAAATGTTCGGCCCCGCCGGTATCGTCGTGCGGGCCAGGGACGCAGCCCAGGTGGCACAGATCGCGCGCGGGCTGCACGGCCAGCTGACGGCAACGTTGCAGATGGACAGCGGCGATACCGATGCCGCCTGTCCGCTGGTGCCGGTATTGGAACGCAAGGCGGGCCGCGTGCTGGTCAACGGCTTCCCGACCGGCGTGGAAGTGGCGGATGCGATGGTGCACGGCGGGCCGTTCCCGGCCTCGACCAACTTTGGCGCGACCAGCGTCGGCACGCTGGCGATCCGCCGGTTCCTGCGTCCGGTCTGCTACCAGAACATGCCGCAGGACCTGCTGCCTGCCGATCTGCGCGACTAAGGCGTTCGGGTTGTGATTCGGGGGCGTCGCCGGTTCCGGCGGCGCCCTTTTTTCGTGGCCACCCGAGCCCCCCGCAGTCAGGCCAGAGCGAGAGCCCGCCCATGACAGGCCCCATCGCGCGAGGTGATCTTTTTCCCGGCGGGCGTTGCGCGCAGGGGAATGTCAGGCCACCGCTGCCGATGATTGCCGGCAAGATGTCACTCGATACCCTTTTCATGACTGGTTATCTCCTGACCTGCGTCGCGCGCCGCGTAGAGGCGGACAAGATTGTTGATCAGCGCGGAGATATGCGCGTTGATCTCGGCGCCGACGCGTTTCGGATCGCGCGCTTCGAGCCCGAGCACGATGTTCTCGTGCTGATGGTGGACCCGGTCCCGGGCACGCCGTTGAACGGCAGAGAGGTAGCGTTGCCGCCACATCCGCGCAAGAAAAGCGGCGTGCGTTTCGGCCAGTGCCGGATTGTGCGAGGCCCGCGCGATGGCGGTGTGAAAGGCCATGTCCACTTCGAACAGATCGATCAGCGCATCACCCTCGGCGGTTTTGCTCAGGCTGCTGTGCTGTTCGAAGATGCGGCGGATCTCGGCGATCTCGGCGTCCGAGGCATTGCGGCAGGCGAGTTCGCCGGACAGGGTTTCAAGCGCCTGTAGCACCTCGACCGAAGCCCGCGCCTCTTCCAGCGATGGATCGGCCACAACGGGGCTGCGCGCCGGGCGCAAAATCACGAGGCCTTCCTTGGCGAGAATGCGCACGGCCTCCCGCAGGGGGGTGCGGCTGACACCCATTTCAAGCGCGTTGTCCCGTTCCTTGATCGGATCGCCGGGCGCGAGAACGCCGCGCAGGATATTGCGGCGCAGGTGCGTGGCGATCTGTTCTGGCAGCGTGGATGACGGGGTCATGTTTTTGATTTCAGGCTCATGTTTCAGACTTTCATTTGGTATGCCAAAAAGCTATTGTCTGTCGAGGCACCCCTCGCTAACGTAGCTTCTGCCATTGTTATGCGCGCATTCGGTGGTCTTGTCACGCGTGTCTCCGGAGGCTCCGGGGGCGGTTATCAACCAACCACGAGCGGCCGTGTCGTTCGCAGCCATGCAGGCTATCTATGAGCAGTGTAACTCATTGAAAATAAGGGAAAATGACCCGGAAACACGCATTGACACCGCGCCGCAGTGTCTTCACTGTTTCACCAGATGAACCGTCCGGCGTTCTGTCGTGACCGTCATCACGTTTAGAGAAATACTCTGGGAGGAAGAACTATGAAATCGATAGCAACTAAAAGTACCCTGTCGGCTGCCCTGGTTGCGCTTGTCGCATCCGGCGCGATGGCGCAGGACTTCACGCTGCAGATGCAGTCAAGCGATCCGGCGGGTGATCCCAACTACCAGCTGTGGCAGGCATGGGCAGAAGGGATGAGCGATCTGACCGATGGCCGGGTCGAAGTCACGATGATGTCGGTTGGCTCGGTCGTCGACTTTCAGGAAACGCTCGATGCCGTCGGTGCGGGCATTCTTGACGGTCACGTCACGGACACGTCCTATTTCGCGGGCAAGGACCCGGCGTTCGGCCTGATCGGCAACCCGACCGGTGCCTGGTCCGATCCGCGCGAAATGCTGAAATTCTTCAGCGAAGGCGGCGGCAAGGAGCTCATGAACGAGCTGGTGGAACCCTACGGGACTCACTTTGTCGGTGCGTCGACGCCCGGCCTGGAGGCTTTCGTCTCTGACGTTCCGCTCGAGGGTGTGGCCGATCTTGAAGGGCTGAAGCTGCGGGCCCCGGCCGGCCTTGTTCAGCGGGTGTTCGGTGCGGCGGGTGCGTCGCCGGTGAACCTGCCCACGTCTGAGGTGTTCACGGCGCTTGACAAAGGTGTTGTCGATGCGGCGGACTACAGCGTCTTCCACGTCAACCAGTCGCAGGGTCTGCACGAGATCGCACAGCATCCCGTCTATCCCGGCTTCCACTCGATGCCGCTGATCGAAGTGTCGATCAACAAGAGCACATGGGATTCGTTCCCCGCGGACATCCAGCAGATCTTCGAAGACTCGGTTGCCGACGTCGCCGAACGCCAGATGGCCGCCGTCGACGCGAAAGATGCCGCAGCGATCGAAGAAGCCAAGGCCCAGGGTGCGACGATCCACGACTGGCCCGCCGAAGAGCGCGCAAAGTTCCGTGCCATCGCCATGGGCGAGTGGGAAAAAGCAGCTTCGGAGTCGGCGGATGCACAAAAAGTGTATGACACTCTGACGGCCTTCCTCGAAGCCGAAGGCCTGCTCAGCACAGACTGATCGTTCCAACTGGTGGAGGGGGTGCCCCTCCACCAGACCACTCCATTCAGAGCGAGAAAACTATGACTCGAGAACCTCGAGCCGCGGGTGTCGCGGACCCGACCTTGAGCGCCACCAGCGAGGGTGTCGGCCTGACCGCGCCCGAGGCGGGACGCTTTGGTCTTGTGATTGAGCGGGTCGGATACGTATTCGCGACGTCGATCGTCCTGGCGGCGCTGGTCCTGATCTACGAGATCTTCATGCGTTACGTGTTGGGCAGTCCGACGCAATGGGTCCACGAGACCAGCATCTTTCTCAGCTCGATCGCCTTTCTCTATGGTGGACTGTTCTGCGCGTCGCGCAACAGTCACATCAGGGTGGTGCTGATCTACGATTTCCTGCCGCCACGCCTGCGGCGGATCTTCGATGTAGTCATCTACCTGACCAGCATGATCTCGGCGCTGTTTTTTGCCTATGCCGCCTGGTTGGTGGCTAAGCTGGCGTTCTGGACGCCGTCCGGGGTGTTCCGGATGGAAACCACGGGATCGGCCTGGAATCCGCCGACCCCCGCGATCATCAAGGGCTTCCTGTTGGTCGTCATGATCGGTCTGGCCATCCAGTTCCTGATCTTAGCCTTCAACCATGCCCGGCGCACCCACAGCGCCGATGGGAGCAAAATCTAGATGCTTGACCTTCTTGATGTTGGCTTCGACCTGAGCGCGCTCGGGATCGAATATGGCACCCTGCTGATGTTCGTCATGCTGATGGTCCTTTTGCTGACCGGCATGCCGCTTGCCTTTGTCACGTTGCTGGTCGCACTGGTCTTTGCGCTTGGCTGGTTCGGTCCGATGGCCGTGCCGCTGATCACCAGCCGTGTCTTCAGTTTCGTGACCTCTTTCGTCTTTCTGTCCGTTCCGATGTTCGTGTTGATGGCCGCCGTTCTGGACCGGTCGGGCATCGCGCGGGATCTTTTTGACGCGATGAAGCTGCTGTCGAACCGCTTGCGGGGGGGCGTGGCGATCCAGACGATCTTCGTGGCCGTGATCCTCGCGGCAATGAGCGGCATCATCGGGGGCGAGATTGTCCTGCTGGGGCTGCTGGCGCTGCCGCAGATGTTGCGGCTGGGCTATGACCGCGGACTGGCGATCGGTGTCGTCTGCGCCGGGGGTGCACTTGGCACGATGATCCCGCCGTCAATCGTTCTCATCATCTATGGTCTTGCGGCGAACGTTTCGGTGGGGGCGCTGTTTACCGCGTCGTTCCTGCCGGGCGTGATGCTGGCGTCCTTCTACGTGCTATACATCCTGGCGCGGGCCTATCTGACACCCAAGACCGTGCCCGACCCTGACCCGGTATCGATGCCCACTGCCGAAAAGATGGCGCTGCTGCGCGGGCTGATCCTGCCGCTGATGGTCGTGGTCTTCGTGCTTGGGTCGATCTACGGCGGCATCGCGTCGGTGACCGAAGCGTCGGCCATCGGGGCCGCGGGTGTCATCCTTGCGACCGTGGTGCGCGGCGAATTCAGTTTCGACCTGCTCAAGGGCGCTGCGATGCAGACGCTTGCCACCGTCGGAATGATCGTCTGGATCGGCATCGGGGCCAGCGCCATCGTCGGCGTCTTCAACCTCATGGGCGGGATCGATTTCATCAGTTCGCTGATCGTCGGCATCTCGGACGAGCCGATTTACATCCTGCTGTTCATGATGTTGATCCTGTTCATCCTCGGGATGTTCCTCGACTGGGTCGGCATCGCGCTTTTGACTTTGCCGATCTTCGTGCCGATCATCGTCGAACTTGGCTACGATCCGATCTGGTTCGGCGTGCTTTTCTGCATGAACATGCAGGTGTCTTTCCTGTCACCACCCTTTGGGCCGGCTGCCTTCTACCTCAAAAGCGTCGCACCCCCCGACATCTCGCTGGGCGACATTTTCAAGGCGTTGCTGCCGTTCATCGGATTGCAGATTATCGCCTTGGCGCTGTTGATCCTCTTTCCGGGAATCACGGGGATTTCCGGGCTGTGACGGCGCTCGTGTCTTTCACACGCCACCTCTGAGAGGACAGCCATGCCGACTCTTCTTGTCTATGGAGACAGCAACACTCACGGCACACCGCCCCTGACCCGGCGCGGTGTGTCCGACCGCTACGGCACGGATGTGCGGTGGCCGTCGGTAACCGGCGCAGAACTTGGCCCCGACTGGACCGTCGTGGACCAAGGCCTGCCGGGGCGCACGACCCAGTTCGACGATCCAGTGATGGGCGCCCATATGAACGGGCAGGTCGGGCTGCGGATCGCGCTTCAAAGCCACGGGCCGATTGACGTGCTGTCCATCATGCTGGGCACGAACGACGCCAAGACGCGGTTTGCGCCGACACCGCAGCGGGTAACGGCCGGGATGGCGGGGCTGCTCGATATCGCCTTGTCGGAAGAGATGCAAAGCCGGCACGGCGGGTTCGCCGTCCTTCTGGTTTGCCCGCCCGCTGTGGTCGAAACCGGCATCCTCGCTGGCGAATTCATGGGCGCGGCGGACCTGTTCCGCGATCTACCAGCCCGCTACGAGACCCTGGCCAAGGACCGGGGCGCAGGATACTTCGATGCCGGGAGCATCATTGCAGTCAGCGACATCGACGGTGTCCATCTCGAATCGGACGGCCACCGCGCGTTGGGTCGGGCGATCGCCGGCGAGGTGCGGGCGCTCGTCAATTGACACTGCGTCTGAAAAAAGTGACAAAATGGTATACCAATAAGGAAGGTGAAGCATGGCAGTGATCACGGTGATCGGTCTGGGCTCTATGGGGCTTGGAATGGCGCTTTCGCTCAGGCGGGCAGGGCACCGTGTGATCGGCTGCGACCTGCGTGAGGATGCGGCCAAGCCGCTGCTGGCCGAAGGCGGAGAGGCGGGAACGCCCCGCGAGGCCGCGGCGCAAAGCGACATCGTGGTCAGCGTCGTGTTGAACGCCGCCCAGACCGACGCTGTGCTGTTCGGCCCCGAGGGGTGCGCCGAGGCGATGAAACCGGCCAGCGCGATCCTGTCCTGTGCCACCGTGCCGCCAGAGGTTGCACGCGATCTGGCCACCAAGGCCGAGGCGCTGGGGTTGCATTACCTTGATGCGCCGATCTCGGGTGGGGCCGCCAAGGCGGCACAAGGCAAGCTGTCGATCATGGCCGCAGGGTCCGAGGCGGCCTTTGACGCGGCACGCCCCGCTCTCGACTCGATGGCCGAAACGGTGCACGATCTTGGCCGCGCGGCGGGCGCAGGCTCTGCCATGAAGGCGGTGAACCAGCTTCTGGCCGGTGTGCATATCGCCGCGATGGGCGAGGCGCTGGCCTTCGCATCAAGCCAGGGGCTGGACCTGGAGCGCGCGGTCGAGGTGATCTCGGTCTCGGCGGGCACCTCGTGGATGTTCGAGAACCGCGCACCGCATGTGGTCGAGGCCGACTATGCGCCCCGCTCTGCGGTTACGATCTGGCCCAAGGATCTTGGCATCGTCTCCGGCATTGCGGAGGACGCAGGGCTGCCTGTGCCGCTGACGCGTGCGGCCCTTGGCCAGTTCGAGGCCGCAGTCGAGGCAGGCTGGGGCGCCGAGGACGATGCCGCCGTCACGCGGGTGTATGCCCGAGCGGCCGGACTGACCTTGCCGGGTGACAGCTGATGCTGCTGGGTTGTATCGGAGATGATTTTACCGGGGCAGGCGACCTTGGCAATACGCTGGTCAAGGCGGGGATGCGCACGGTGCAATACGTGGGCGTGCCCGACGGCCCCGCCGCGCCCGAGGTCGAGGCCGGGGTGGTCGCGCTCAAGTCGCGGTCAATCCCCGTGGACGAGGCGGTGCAGATCTCGCTTGCCGCGCTGGACTGGCTTTTGGCGCAGGGCTGCGAGCAGATCCTTTTCAAATACTGTTCCACCTTCGATTCCACGCCGGATGGCAATATCGGCCCCGTTGCCGAGGCGCTTGCCGACAGGCTGGGCGCAGAGCACGCGATCGTCTGCCCGGCGTTTCCCGCGACCGGGCGCTCGGTCTATCAGGGGCATCTGTTCGTCAATGACAGGCTTCTGAGCGAGAGCGGCATGGAGAACCATCCGCTGACGCCGATGACCGACCCCGACCTGCGGCGCTGGCTGGCGCACCAGGTGACGGGCGCGGTCGGGCATGTGCCGGCCTCCGTGGTGTTCGAGGGGGCGCAGGCGATCCGCGCGCGACTGGAGGCGGAACCGGCCCGGCTGGTGGTGTGCGACGCCATCCGCGACGCCGATCTGCTGGCGCTTGGGGCCGCTGCGGACGGGCTCAAGCTGGTCACGGGTGGGTCAGGCATCGCGATGGGCCTGCCGGAAAATTTTAACCGGGCGGGGCGTCTTGCCGGCAAGGCAACCGGTTGGCATGGGCAGGCCGGGGCGGCTGCGGTGCTGTCTGGGTCCTGTTCCAACGCCACGCGCGCGCAGGTCGAACGCCACGCCGGGCCGCGCTACGAGATCACCGCCGAAGCGCTGATGGCGGACGAGGTCTCCGCCGGACAGATCGCCGATTGGGCGCTGTCGCAGGACGGCCTGCCGCTGATCTATTCTTCTGCCACGCCAGACGTGGTACGCGTCGCCAAGGAGCGCTTTGGTGCAGAGGTGGTCGCGGCACGGGTGGAGGCTTTTTTCGCCGAAACCGCGCAGGCGCTGGTGGCGGGTGGCGTCACCCGGCTGATCACCGCGGGCGGCGAAACATCCGGCGCGGTGGTCGAGGCATTGGCCCCCTCAGCGCTTGTGATCGGCCCCGAGATCGCGCCCGGCGTGCCCTGCCTGCGCGCGGGGCCGGACCTTGTGCTGGCGCTGAAATCCGGCAACTTCGGCGGCCCCGATTTCTTTGCCGAAGCCGACGCAATGCTGGAGGGCGCGGCATGAGCGACACGGCCCTGCGCGAAGCGATCTGCCGTCAGGCGGCCTCGATCTTTGCACGCGGGCTGACCGGTGGCGCGTCGGGCAATATTTCGGCCCGGTGCGAAGACGGCGGGCTGCTGGTGTCACCCACGGGGGCAAGTTTTGGTGCACTCGATCCTGCCCGGTTGGCGCGGTTCGACGCGCAGGGCCGGCATGTCGGCGGCGATGCCCCGACCAAGGAGATGCCCCTGCACGCCGCCTTCTACGAGACACGCAGCACGGCGGGCGCGGTCGTGCATCTGCATTCAACCCATTCGGTCGCGCTGTCGATGTTGCCCGAGATCGACCCCGACAACATGCTGCCGCCGCTTACCGCCTATGCGATCATGCGCTTGGGCAAGGTGCAATTGCTGCCCTATTTTCGACCCGGCGATCCCGAGATGGGCAACGCGGTGCGCGGTCTGGCCGGCAAGCGGTCGGCGGTAGTGCTGGCCAATCACGGCCCGGTTCTGGCCGCCAAGGATCTGGATGCTGCCGTCTTCGCGATGGAAGAGCTGGAAGAGACCGCAAAGCTGGCCTTGCTGTTGCGCGGGGCGCAGCCGCGCATGCTCACCGAGGCGCAGATCCGCGACGTGGTCACGACATTCGACGTGGAGTGGGACTGATGTTTTCAGCAAATCTTGGATTTCTTTTCACCGACCGCAGCCTGCCTGACGCGATCCATGCCGCCAAGGCGCATGGTTTCGGTGCGGTCGAGTGCCATTTCCCCTATGCGACACCCTCGGGTGACGTGCGGTCGGCGCTCGACGAGACGGGGCTTGCGATGCTGGGCCTGAATACCGTGCCGGGCGACACGCAGGCGGGGGATTTCGGGCTTTGCGCTCTGCCCGACCGTACCGCAGACGCGCAGGCCGCCATTTCGCAGGCGGTGGACTATGCCGCCGCTATCGGAGCGGGAAACGTGCACGTCATGGCGGGTCGCACGGACGGTGGCGAAAAGGCCGAGGCGGCGTTTCGCGCCAATCTTGCCCATGCCTGTGAACTGGCCGCGCCCTTGGGCATCGGCGTGTTGATAGAACCGATCAACCGGCGCGATGTGGCCGGCTATCACCTCAGCCGGATCGAACATGCGGCCGAGATCCTGGCCGCCGTGGGGCATCCCGCGTTGCGTATCATGTTCGATTGCTATCACCTGCAGATCACGCAGGGCGACCTGATCCGCCGCTTCGGGGCGCATCGCGACCTGATCGGTCACGTGCAGATCGCGGGTGTGCCGGACCGGGGTGAACCCGATGGCGGAGAGCTGCATTACCCCAACCTGATCGCGGCGTTTCGCGACATGGGATGGAGCACGCCGATCGGCGCGGAATACAAGCCGCGCACAGGCCGCACCGAAGACGGGCTGGACTGGATGACGGCCTTCCCGCAGGAAAGCGCCGCCTGATCGCGCCCCGTCAGCGGGGCCGGTCGTCTTCCAGGTAATACCGCACGTTGTCTTCAAAGCTGTCGTCTGCCTCCAGACCCAGCGCCAGCGCCTTGGCCGGATCGTAGTCGAACCGCCAGCCCGTCACGATATCGCGGATGGCGGGGTCGTCTTCGAAGCGGATCAGCTTGGCGGGGTCCGGCCCCGCGACGGCTGTCATCGCGTCGATCATCTGTCGGATCGTCAGCGTGCGCCCCGGCATCGTCATGGTGCGGCTCTGGCCCAGATCGGCGGCGTCGATCTCGGCCCCGCGGATCAGGTTTTGCACGCACAGGCGCGGGCTGAGGTAGTAATGCGCGAAATCCGGTTCCACCGGGCAGACCGCCTCTTCGCCGTTCAACGGTTCCCGGATGATCGAGGACATGAAGGACGAGGCGGCCCGGTTCGGACGGCCCGGACGGACCGAGATGGTGGGCAGGCGCAGCGTGCGGCCATCGACAAAGCCCCGCCGCGAATAATCGTTGACCAGCAACTCGCCGATCGCCTTTTGCGTGCCATAGGAGGTCTGCGGGTTGGGAATAGTCCAGTCGCGGATCGGGTCGGGAACGTTGCCGCCAAAGACCGCAAGGGACGAGGTGAAGACAAGGACAGGTGCGTTTTCCAAAAGCCGCGCGCCCTCAAGCACGTTCAGCGCGCCGTGCAGGTTGACCTGCATGCCCACGTCGAACTCGGCCTCGGCGTGAGACGACACCACGGCGGCCAGAAGGAAGATCGCATCGAACCGTGCTGCCAGCAGCCGGTCGACCGCCGACCGGTCGGTGATGTCGCAGGTGGTGGTTTCAACCGCGAAGGGCGCGGCCATTGAAGCCGGGGCCGCGATATCGGCCAGCGTCAGGCCGGTGATCTCGCGGTCTCGCAATCGGCCTGCTTCGGCCAGACGATGCGCCAGCTTCTGGCCCAGAAAACCGCCGCCGCCAATGATCAGGACCTTCATGCCAGCATCCCCCGCGCTGCGAGGTTTCGCATCAAGGCTCCGGCGCCAAAGGTCCATTCCGGGCAGGTGGTCGATAGCTGTACGGTGTTTCGCAGGCTGCCGAGCCGGTCTTCTGATATCGTCACCAAGTCGCCCGGTTTGTGCGTAAAGCCCTGACCGGGGGCGTCGCGGTCCTGCACCGGGGCAAACAGCGTGCCGAGAAACAGCAGGAAGCCGTCCGGATACTGGTGATGCCGCCCGATGGTCTGGGCGACGATCTCATCGGGATCGCGGCTGATCTTGGACATCGACGACCGACCTTCCAGCACGAAGCCGTCCTTTCCGGTCACGTCGAGCGTCAGTTCGGCACGGCGCATGTCGTCAGCGGTGTAATGCTCGTCGAACAAGCGGATGAACGGGCCGATGGCACAAGAGGCGTTGTTGTCCTTGGCCTTGCCCAGCAAAAGCGCCGAGCGGCCTTCGACATCGCGCAGGTTGACGTCGTTGCCAAGCGTCGCCCCCCGGATGCGGCCGTGGCTGTCCACCGCCAGCACGACCTCGGGTTCGGGGTTGTTCCAGCTCGACATCGGGTGCAGGCCGACGCTGGCGCCCCAACCGACCGAGGCCATTGGCTGGCACTTGGTGAAGACCTCGGCATCGGGGCCGATCCCGACTTCGAGATATTGCGACCAGAGCCCTTCCTTTTGCAGAACGTCCTTGACCTGCATCGCCTTGTCGGACCCGGGCACGATCCCGGCGAGGCTGTCGCCGATCACGCCCTGCACCCGCGTTCTGATCGCCTGCGCGCGGTCGGGGTTGCCGGCCGCCTGTTCCTCGATCACGCGTTCGACCATGCTTTCGGCAAAGGTCACGCCCGCCGCCTTGATCGCCTGCAGGTCAGCGGGGGGCAGGAAATGCGGGGCCTTGGGGGCCTCGGTCGAGGCGGCAGCGATGTCGTCGATTGACCCGATGTCGGTGCCTTGGGCGCCGCGCACGTGGTCGACCAGGTCGTCACGTTCCATCAGGTCGCGCATCGTCGGCGTGGCGCGCGAGGTGATGTCCAGAACGCGACCGTCCCGCAGCGTGACGACCGAGGGACCGTCGGCTGTCTGGACGCGACCCAGAAGCAGGGCATTGGAATGATCGTTGGGCAGCATGGTCAAGCCTTTGTTGGAGGGGCAGTTGCCTGCCCGGATGCGAAGGATGCGGTTGTTTTCGTGACACAGGACGCGGTGCCTGCGCTTGTTCTTTGCGGCAATTGGTATACCAATCTGGTGAGGAATCAAGCCGGGCATCGCCCCGGCGTCAAGGAGGACCAAAAATGGCAGACACTGCAAAAATCGGATTCATCGGCCTGGGCTGGATGGGACGCGGCATGGCATCGAACCTGATCCGGGCGGGTCATTCGCTGATGGTCAAGGGCAACCGCGACCGCACGCCGGTCGAGGCGCTGGTTGATCAGGGCGCGGTCGAGGCGGACAGCCCCCGCGCGATGGCCGAGAACTGCGACATCATTCATCTTTGCCTGTCCAATTCGGCGCAGGTCGAGGCAGTGATCCGGGGTGAAGACGGGATCCTGGCCTCGGGCCGGTCAGGGCTGATCGTGATCGACGCAACGACCGCGGACCCGGTGTCGACGGCCGCCCTGGCCGCCGAGATGGAAGCCGTGGGGATGACCCTTGTGGATGCGCCGCTGGGCCGCACGCCCAAGGAGGCCGAGGAAGGCACGCTCGACGCCATGGTAGGGTGCGACGCCGCGACCTTTGCCAAGGTGCGCCCGATCATCGAATGCTGGGCGGGCAACATCAACCATGTCGGCGGCACCGGCGACGGGCACCGCATGAAGCTGGTGATGAATTTCATCTCGATGGGCTATGGGGCGCTGTATGCCGAAGCCTTGACGATGGGGGTCAAGGCCGGGCTCGCGCCGCAGTCGATCCAGAGCGTCATCGGCGGCTCGCGGCTGTCGAACGGCTTTTTCGACACCTTCATGCGGGCCGCTGTCGACCGCGACCGCGAGGCGCACAAGTTCAGCATCACCAACGCCGCGAAGGACACGCGTTATGCCGCCGCGATGGCGACGGAAGCGGGCATGGCAAATCCGCTTGGCGCGGCGATCCGCAACGCGTTCGCCCAGATGGAAGCGGCCGGAAAGGGCGGCGACTACGTGCCCTGGCTTGCCGATCATGTGGCAGCCCTCAACGGGCTTGACCTCGAAGCGGCCGTGAAGAAGGGCTGAGCTCCGACGCCCTCACGATGACAAACGGTCGTGGGGGCGAATTGGTACTTGCCTTTGGTATACCACATACCCGATGCTGTGCGCAGCGCCAACATCTCGCTTCCCCCGGGAAGCCCACGACAAGGAAGGAAACGGCTATGGACACCCGTGCCAAAGGCAAATTCCGCAGCCAGGAATGGTTCGATAACCCCAACAATCCGGGCATGACCGCGCTTTACGTGGAGCGCTATCAGAACAGCACCTTCACCCGCGAGGAATTGCAGACTGGCCGCCCGATCATCGGCGTCGCGCAGACCGGGTCTGACATCGCCCCCTGCAACAAGATCCATGTCTTCCTCATGGACCGGATCAAGGCAGGCATCCGCGAGGCGGGCGGCGTTCCGATGGAATTTCCTGTCCACCCGATCCAGGAAACCGGCAAGCGCCCAACCGCCGCGCTGGACCGCAACCTGCAATATCTGAGCCTTGTCGAGGTGCTGCACGGCTATCCTATCGACGGTGTGGTCCTGACCACCGGTTGCGACAAGACGACGCCCGCCATGTTGATGGGCGCGGCAACGGTCGATCTTCCGGCGATCGCGCTCAACGGCGGGCCGATGCTGGACGGATGGTGGCAGGGTCAGCGCGCGGGCTCGGGCATGATCGTCTGGGAAAGCCGCCGCCTTCTGGCCACGGGCGAGATTGACTACGAAGAATTCATGAGCCGGGTCTGCGCCTCGGCGCCGTCTCTGGGCCATTGCAACACGATGGGCACGGCCAGCACCATGAATGCCATGGCCGAAGCACTGGGCATGAGCCTCACGGGCAATTCCGCCATACCGGCGCCCTTCCGTGAACGCATGGCGATGGCCTATGAGACCGGCAAGCGCATCGTGCAGATGGTCCATGACGATCTGAAACCGTCCGACATCCTGACCCGCGAGGCGTTCGAAAACGCCATCGTCGTCAACGCCGCCATCGGCGGATCGACCAACGCGCCGCCGCATCTTCAGGCCGTGGCGCGCCATATCGGCGTCGATCTGGATGTGGCCGATTGGGAACGGGTCGGCTTCGACGTGCCGCTGATGGTCAACATGCAGCCCGCCGGAGAATATCTGGGTGAATCGTTCTTCCGCGCCGGGGGCGTGCCTGCGGTGATGGGCGAACTGGTCAAGGCGGGTCGAATCCACGAAGGCGCAATGACCGCCACCGGCAACACGATGGGTGCGAACCTTGCCGGGGTGCAAAGCGTCGATATCGACGTGATCAAGACCTATGACGCGCCGATGCGGCCCAATGCCGGGTTCAAGGTACTGTCGGGGAACCTGTTTGACAGCGCGTTGATGAAGACATCGGTGATTTCCGACGATTTCCGCAAGCGGTTCCTGTCGGAGCCCGGCAACGAAGGCGTCTACGAGGCCCGTGCCATCGTTTTCGAAGGGCCGGAGGATTACCACGACCGGATCAACGACCCGGCGCTGGAGATCGACGAGCATTGCATTCTGTTTATCCGCAATGTCGGCTGCGTGGGCTATCCCGGCTCGGCCGAAGTGGTGAACATGCAACCGCCCGATAACCTGATCCGCGCCGGCATCAAGCACCTGCCGACGGTGGGCGACGGGCGTCAATCGGGCACCTCCGAAAGCCCGTCGATCCTGAATGCCTCGCCGGAATCGGTGGTGGGCGGGGGGCTGGCCTTTCTGCAAACCGGAGACCGGGTGCGGCTGGACCTCAACGCCAGCCGCATGGATGCGCTGGTCGAAGACGCGGAATGGGACCGGCGCAAGGCCGCTTGGCAACCGCCCGAGATCGCGCACCAAACGCCCTGGCAGGAGATCTACCGAACCCATGTGGGCCAGCTGGCTGACGGCGGCTGCCTGGAACTGGCGACCGCCTACCAGAAGATCGGCCGCGACCTGCCGCGCGACAACCATTGAGGCGCGACATGGCCAAGTCGATTCTCATCACCGGCGCGGGCAGTGGCATCGGACGTGCCACGGCCCGGCGCTTTCTGGACGCAGGCTGGCGCGTGGCCCTGACCGGGCGGCGCGAAGATGCCCTGCACGAAGCGGCAGCGGGTCATGCCGCCGCCTTGGTCATTCCCTGCGATGTGACGGACGAAGCGGCGGTTGATGCGCTTTATGCGCGGATCGCGGGGGAATGGGACAGGCTCGATGTGTTGTTCAACAACGCGGGCACGAATGTCGCCGGCCGACCGATCGACGAGATTCCCGTCGCCGAATGGCAGCAAGTCTGCGATGTGAACATCACCGGCCTGTTCCTTGCCGCGCGGCGGGCCTTCGGCATGATGCGCCACCAAAGCCCGCAAGGCGGGCGGATCATCAACAACGGCTCTGTTTCGTCGCATGTCCCGCGTCCCGGCTCGGCACCCTACACGATGTCCAAGCACGCGGTGACCGGGCTGACGCGGACGCTGTCACTGGACGGGCGGCCGTTCGATATCGGCTGCGGCCAGATCGACGTCGGCAATGCGCTGACCGAGATGGCAGAGGCGATGACCCGTGGCGTGCCACAGGCCGACGGCTCGATGGCGGTCGAGGCGGTGATGGACGTGTCCTGTGTGGCCGACTCGGTGCTGCACATGGCCTCCCTGCCACCCGAGGCGAATATCGAGTTCATGACCGTCATGGCGACCAAGATGCCGTTCATCGGCCGGGGCTGACCCCTGCGGGATGACGGGGGCACGCGACAACACAAGGGGGAAGTGATGCGGACCCAAACCGGAAAACACAAGGCGAGGGCACAATGGCATTGATCTCTTATCTCACCCGGATCGAGTTCGGCGAAGGCGAGGTCGCCCGGCTGCCCGAGCATCTTGCTGCGCTGAACGTATCGCGCCCGCTGGTCTGCACCGACACGGGGCTGGTCGCAACCGGGCTGGTCGACACCGTCACCGCCACCCTGACCGACGCGGTCGTTTTCGACGGGACACCTGCCAACCCGACGGAAGAGGCGGTGATGGCGGCCCTGGCGCTCTATCGCGAAAAGGGCTGCGACGGAATCGTGGGTCTTGGCGGCGGGTCGTCCCTTGATCTGGCCAAGGCCGTGCGGCTTCTGACGGGGCATGAACCGCCCCTTGCACAATACACCGCCATCAATGGCGGGGTCGCCAAGATACACGGCGATATCGCCCCGCTGATCGCGATCCCGACCACATCCGGCACCGGGTCCGAGGTGGGGCGCGCATCGGTCATCATTACGGACGACGGGCGCAAGCTTGGAATCCTGTCGCCCCACAACCTGCCGTCGATTGCCCTGTGCGATCCGGAACTCACTTATGGCCTGCCCGCCGGGCTGACCGCGGCGACGGGGATGGATGCGATATCGCACTGCCTTGAAACCTACATGGCGCCCGCCTTCAATCCGCCTGCCGAGGCCATCGCGCTGCACGGGCTGGACTGCGGATTGCGATCCATAGAACGGGCCGTGGCGGACGGGTCAGATACCGACGCGCGCCGTGACATGATGGTCTGCGCGCTGGAGGGTGCGATGGCATTCCAGAAGGGCCTCGGTGCGGTTCATGCGCTCACGCACCCGCTTGGGTCGATCCGGTCGCTGAACCTGCATCACGGCACACTCAACGCTGTGCTGACGCCCGAAGTCCTGCGCTTCAACCGCGACAGCATCGGCGCCAAGTGGGACGTGCTGCAAGACCGGATGGGTGCTGCGCCCGACGCCTATATTGCCGCGCTCAACGACCGGATCGGGATGCCGTCGGGGCTGACCGCGATGGGCGTGACCGAAGCGATGATGGAAGAGGTGGCAAGCGCCGCGCTCAAGGATCATTGCCACGCGACCAACCCCCGCACGGCGACCCGCGACGATTACCTGGAAATCCTGCACCGCTCGGCGTGAGGACCCCCGGCGTTTTCGGGTGGAACGCCTTCCCCCGGTCGCCGGCCCAGAGACGCGTCGCGCTCTGGTCCAAGAACGTCCCGCATCCGGCGCCGACTGCGGGACCCAACGCCCCCCGTCCTTGCGGCTGCGGCAAAACGCAAGCCCGTGCCGAGTGCCGCGATCGGCTTGTGTGAACCGGAAAATCAGCCCTGGCTGTCAAGGACCCGGTAATGCGCCTCGGTCGGCGTGCAGCCCGCTCCGTTGATTGGCAGGATGTCCTGAGGGCAGGCCGACATGGCGACGACACAGGCCATCTGAGCCCGCAGGACAACGTGATCCCCCGGTCGGGAGAGCGGTTCACCCCAGCTTGTGGCACCATCCGCAGTGACCGGGATGTTCATCCACAGGTTCAGCGGGCTGGGGCATTCCGGTGCCTCCAGCCCGATCTGCCGCATCGCTGCATGCAGATTGTCGGTACAGTTGTCGTGATAGTCTGTGCAGCCCAGCAAGCCGTACCGATAATTGTCACAGGCCGCGATCAGGGTGTCATGGCGTCCGGGTGACGTGTCCTCTTCCATGATCATGATCGGCCGGCGCCGGTTGGTGATCAGCGCGTCGCCTTCACCGGGCCAGAGCTTGCCGAGGGTCGGACGCATGTGCTCGTTTGACAGGAATTCCGCCAGGTCCTCGGCGTTGAACACCCATGTGTCCACGACCTGAGCGCCATGCGTGTTGATGATCTGGATCGCCTCGCCCTTGCCCAGACGGATTGCACGCCCCCGCCGCGCCGGAAGGGTGAAGGTTTCAGGTTCACTGGACAATTTGCCAACTCCATTTTTGCGATTGTCCAACCAGAACAGAGTTCGGGCCACATCGCAAGAAGCGCGCGGCGCAAGCAGGCGGCAGGCACAACCGAGCAGACGGCCTGCGACAGGCACAACCGAGCAGACGGCCTGCGACAGGTACAGCTCTGCCGCGACTGCGCGTCGTCCGCGTGTCGCCAAAGCGCACCTTGCCTTGCCCGGCCGCCTTGCCTGGCCGGCTTGTTCTACGGCTCCGGGAAGGATAGCGTCCGGTCATGACGAAACCCAATGTCGAGGCAAATGAAACCGCCGGCTCGCGCGGTGGTCCCCGCGGGCCGACAGCGCTCTGGGCGCGGGGGTCGGCATGATCGAGACGGGCAGGCCCTGCCTCTTGCTCACGCGGCAGCTTCGGGCGGTCGACAAGGCCGTGCTGAAGACCCTCAGCAGCTATCCTTGAGGCCAACCATGCTGGAGATCCTCGCTGACCGCACCTACCGCCACCTGTTCGCCGCGCAGGTTGTCGCGTTGCTCGGCACCGGGCTGGCCACCGTCGCGCTCGGGCTGCTGGCCTACGATCTGGCGGGCGACAATGCCTCCATGGTTCTGGGCACGGTCTTCACCATCAAGATGGTGGCCTATGTTGGCATCGCACCGCTCGCGGGCGCCTTCGCGGACAGGGTCAACCGGCGCGGTCTTCTCGTGGCGCTGGACATTGTTCGGGCAGGGACTGCGCTGTGCCTGCCTTTCGTGACCGAGGTCTGGCAGGTCTATGTCCTGATTTTCGCGCTGCAATCGGCCTCGGCCGCGTTCACGCCGACCTTCCAGGCGACGATCCCGGACGTGCTGCCCGAAGAGGCACGCTATACCCGCGCTCTGTCGCTGTCTCGGCTGGCCTATGACCTGGAAAATATCGTCAGCCCCACACTCGCCGCGCTGCTCTTGGCGGTGCTGAGCTATAATTCCCTGTTCCTTGGCACGGTCATTGGCTTCGCGGCCTCGGCGGCACTGGTGGTTTCGGTGGTCCTGCCCAGCCCCAAGCCCTCAGAGCCGCGCGGCATCTACGACCGCACCACACGCGGCATCCGCATCTACCTCGCCACGCCGCGGCTGCGCGGGCTTCTGGCGCTGAACCTCGCTGCCGCGGCGGCAGGCGCGATGGTGCTGGTGAACTCGGTGGTTCTGGTGCGGGGCCTTTTGGGCCTGTCGGAAAGCGCGCTCGCCTGGACGATCTTTGCCTTCGGGGCAGGGTCGATGATCGCGGCGCTGGCGCTGCCGCGCCTGCTGGATCGGGTGTCGGACCGCCCGGTGATGGTCGGTGGGGCCGTGCTTATGGGGATGACCCTGCTCGCGTTGGCGGCCGAGGTCGCAACCCACGGCCTCGACTGGCCGTTCCTGCTCGGCGCATGGCTGCTGATCGGTCTTGGCTATTCGGCGGTGCTCACCCCGTCGGGTCGCCTTTTGCGCCGTTCGGCCCATACCGTGGATCGCCCCGCGGTCTTCGCCGCGCAGTTCGCGCTGAGCCACGCCTGCTGGCTGGTGACCTATCCGCTGTCGGGCTGGCTGATGACGCAGTTCGGCCCGGTCGCAGCCCTTGGGCTGCTGGCGGCAGTGGCCGGCGCCGGGATGCTCCTGGCCCTGCGCGTTTGGCCATCGGGCGATCCCGAAACCTTCGAACACACCCACGACAACCTGCCGCTCGACCACCCGCACCTTCGGGGCGTGCGCCGCCACGCGCATCGCTTCGTCGTGGACGACGCGCATCCGCGCTGGGCCTCGTATCTCTGAAGATGGTGTCGCGTCACGCGGGCGCAGGTCAGCCGCAGGCAGGCTGCCCGCCGGATCAGGCGTGACGCTGGAAGACCTCCGTCGTGCCGTCCTGCAGCACAAGCAGAGTGTCAAACGCATCGCGCTGGTTGCCCATCTCCATGCCGGGTGACCCGATCGGCATGCCGGGCACTGCAAGCCCGAGCGCAGCCGGACGGGTGGCAAGCAGCCGCTCCACATCGCTTGCGGGCACATGGCCCTCGATGAAATAGCCGTCGACGAAGGCTGTGTGGCAGGATCCGAGGTCCGGTGTGACGCCCGCGCGCGCCTTCATCGACCAGAGCGTTTCCTGTTCGACGTCACGCGCAAGGGTGTCAAATCCGGCTTGCACCATGTGCTCAATCCAGGCCGAGCAGCAACCACAGGTCGGTGACTTGTAGACCTCGATGCGGGTGGGGGCCGCCGACGCCGGACCGGCAACCAATGCCGCACCGAGGCCGGTGAAAATGAAATGTCTGCGGTTCATGTATCGTATCTCCCTGATCGATCTGTTTGATTTGGATGGTAGCAGCGCGTGGGGTGACACGCAGCCATGGCATCCTGCCGCTCCCCGGACAGGATGGCTTGCTCCGAGAGTCCCGGTGGCGATGTGACGGTGGTGACCGCCGCGGTCGTGAGCAGGATCGCCCCGACCAGGGCCGCCTCGATCCCGATGGAGCGCCGCAGACGGCTGCCGGCGCCCGGTGTGGCGGCCAGAAGCGCCCGCGTCAGGTACATCTTGTTCAGGGCCGCGAGCGACAGGACCCCCGCGAACAGCGAGAGTTTTACCGCGAAGGCCTGTCCGTATGGTGTCGCCAGCGCCGTCGGTGTGGCCGCTCCGAACAGCAGCAGCGTCAGCGCTCCGGCCGCCACCAGCGCGCCCACGACCCAGAGCGCCTTGGCGCCGAATTCCTGTGCCAGTGGACCCGCAATGTCGGCTTCGCCTCGTGCCGATGCCTGTGCCAGTGGCGCGAAGGCCCCGATCCAGAAGGCGAGCCCGAGAATATGAACGGTGATCAGCAGGCCGAGCAGCACCCGCGGCTCATCAAGCGCGTGGCCGCGAAACGCAAAGGACGCGGCCAGGACCATGGCGCCGGCTGCGGCGACCCACTGCGCCCGCCGCCATGGAAAGAGGATCGCGAGGATCAGTGCCAGCCCGATCAGGCGGAGCGTGACGCTTGTGCCAAGAGGGCCATCCGCAACCATGCCGAGGATCGCCGGGTCAAGCGCCCCGTCCAGCGATCCGCCCATCAGGAAACTTGCGCGAACGGGAAAGCGCAGGAGGCTCAGGGCCGCAGCGGCGAGGGCCGAGACCACTGCAATGCGCGCCAGCGACCGCCGCATTTCCGCATCGAGCCTGCGCAGCGCGCAGGCGACCAGAACGCTCCCCGCAGCCACGAGGGTGGTCGCATAGGTCAGCGCCTTTACAAGGATCGACATCCAGGTCAGCGCGTCAGCGGACGTCAACGTGGCCAGCATCCTGGATCAGTTTCCGATTTCAAAGGAAAAGCGTCCCGACATCGCATGGCCATCGCTGGACAGGCCGCGCCATTCCACGGTGTAGGCGCCCGGGCCAAGCGGTTCGGGTTCCGCGTGGAATTCCAGCGCCGGATCAAGACCTGTGCCGCGCTCCAACGGCATCTCGGCCCCATCCTCGTTCAACAGCCTGACCATCGTCACGCGCATCGGGTCGTCGAATATCATGTGGACCATGTCCGGCGTTTCGGACAGCGTCGCGCCATCCGCCGGGGTCGTCGCTTCCTTCTCGGAATGGGCGGCGGCGGTCATGGCCAAGAGGCTGGCAATCGCGGCAGCGGTAAAGGGCATTAGAATGTCGCGAGGTGTCATGGGTTTCCTTCTCAATTGATACCGTTTGCGCGCTGCAGCGCGCGGACATAGGCCGTGATCTGCACCACGTCCTCTTTGCTCACACCCTCGATTGCGGGCATGTTTCCGAAGCGCCAGTGATGCGCGCGCACGCCCTGCGCCGCTGCGAGAGCAAAGGCCATGTCGCCATGATGGCCGGGTTCATAGATTCGATGAACAAGCGGTGGACCCTGGTCCGAGCCAGCCGCGTTCTCACCGTGACATGCGGCGCAATTGCCATCGAACAGCATCTTTCCGGTTGTCTGGTCCTCGGTAAGATCGGGGATCGCGAGTGTCGCCAGATCGATCTTGCCAGACGCGTCCGCCGCCGGCCTCTGACTGTACCAGACGGCCAGAGCCACCAGGGCAACACTGCCCAGACCCGCTATGGCAGGCCGCAAGGTCACGCTTTGTGTCCCTCCAGACCGGCGAGATCGTCGAGGATCGGACAGTCCGGGCGGCCGTCGCCGTGGCACTGTGTAACAAGGGTTTCCAGCGTGGCTTGCATCGCTTGTAACTCCCCAATCTTGCGCGCGATCCGGTCGAGATGCTCGATGGCGACCTTTTTCACGTCCGCGCTGGCCCGCGCCCGGTCCTCGTAGAGCGACAGAAGCGTGCGGCACTCCTCGATCGAGAAACCGAGCGACCGCGCCCGGCCGAGAAAGGCGAGCATGTGCGCGTCCCGCTCACTGAAGGCACGATAGCCGTTGGCGCTTCGTGCCGGATGCACGAGGTCGATATCCTCGTAATACCGGATAGTCTTGGCGGGCAGACCGCTCGCGGCTGCGACCTCACTGATATTCATGTCTTCGCTCCATCAAGCACTTTCTGTGACACCTCGTATTCGTGTTCGCTGACCTCACCCTTGGCGAAGCGGTGCCGAAGACTCGTCATTGCGGTGTCTTCCGATTTATCACCGGATCGGGGTCTGTCTGCGCCAAGCCGTCTGACCACAAGCACAATCGTGCCCATGAGAAGGGTAAAAAAGATCAGCGTCATGACCGGCCCTGTAAGCCAACCGCCCCAACCCATCATGCCGTGGTGATCGAAGGATCGACCGCCCGAGGGAGCCGCGACGGCCATGCCGGAGGCGGCCGGACCGAAACCCACCATGCCGGTTGTGCCGCATAAAGTGAGCATCCTCTTCATGGTGGGTTTCCTTTCGTGTGACGCCTGTGATCCCAATGACCTGTAGATAGGGCTTCCACCTACTGGAGGGTCAATAGCGTGTCATCCCTTGACCTTCCAGTGAGTGGAAGAATTAGGTATATCGAAACGGAGGTTCTCACCATGGCCCAGACCACCCAAGCTGCCGAGACCGTCACGCGCGACCCGGTCTGCGGGATGATCGTCGATCCGGAGGACGACAAGCCCCAAATGGAATACGACGGGCATGTCTACCACTTTTGCGACGACGAATGCCGGGACAGGTTCGCGGCCGATCCGGATGCTTATATCGAGGCAGAGGACCCGGTGTGCGGCATGACCGTCGACCGGGCCACGGCGCGGCATGTGGCAAAGCACGCGGACAAGCGCTTCTACTTCTGTTCGGAGCGGTGCAAGGACAAGTTCGAGGCCGCGCCGGATGACTATCTCGGCGACGGCAAGGCGCCAAAGCCAATGCCCGAGGGCACGCTTTATACCTGCCCGATGGACCCCGAGATCGTTCAGGAGGGGCCCGGCGAGTGCCCGATCTGCGGCATGGCGCTGGAGCCGATGATGCCGCAGGCGGAGTCCGGGCCGAACCCCGAGCTGGTCGATTTCCGCCGTCGCTTGTGGATCGGCGGGCCGTTGGCGCTGGCCGTGCTGGTGCTCGAGATGGGCAGCATGGTGGGGATGCCCTGGGCGGACTGGTTCGGGGGCACGACAGTCCGCTGGCTGCAATTTCTGCTGGCCACGCCGGTTGTCGTCTGGGTGGCGCAGCCGTTCTTCAAGCGCGGCTGGTCGTCGATCGTGACGGGCAACCTGAACATGTGGACGCTGATCGCCATCGGCACTGGTGCGGCCTACGGCTTCAGCCTGGTGTCGTTGCTGCTGCCGGGGGTTTTTCCCGCCGAACTTCAGGGACAGCACGGCCCGCCGCTCTATTTCGAAGCGTCGGCGGTGATCCTGATCCTTGTTCTCGTGGGCCAGGTGATGGAGCTGACGGCGCGTGACCGCACGGGTGATGCCCTCCGCGCGCTGATGGACCTCGCGCCCAAGACGGCCCGGCGCGTGACCGGGTCGGGCGAGGAAGAGGACGTCCCCCTCGACGCCGTGGAGGCCGGCGACCGGTTGCGCGTGCGCCCGGGCGAGTCCGTCCCCGTCGACGGCACGGTGGCCGAGGGCCGGTCCTCGGTCGATGAAAGCATGATCACCGGTGAGCCTGTCCCGGTCGAGAAAACCGATGGCGACAGCGTGACGGGCGGGACGCTCAACAAGACCGGGTCTTTCGTGATGACGGCAGAGGCGGTCGGCAGCGACACGGTCCTGAGCCGCATCGTGGCGATGGTGGCTGCGGCGCAGCGCTCGCGCGCGCCGATCCAGGCGTTGGCCGACCGGGTGGCCGGGTATTTCGTGCCCGCCGTGATCGGTGTCGCGGTGCTGGCCTTCGTGGCGTGGCTGATCTTCGGGCCGGCACCCGCCCTGGGCTATGCCGTCGTCGCCGCCGTCAGCGTCCTGATCATCGCGTGCCCCTGCGCGCTGGGGCTTGCCACGCCGATGTCGATAATGGTCGCAACCGGGCGCGGGGCGCAGGCGGGTGTCCTGATCCGCGACGCCGAGGCGCTGGAGCGGTTCGCGGGCGTCGATGTCCTGGTGCTCGATAAGACCGGGACGTTGACCGAGGGGCAGCCGAGCCTGATCGACGTGATCGCCCTTGGAGATATTGGCGAGGATCGGATTCTCGGCCTTGCCGCGGCGCTTGAGCGCGGGTCCGAGCATCCGCTGGCCGAGGCGATCCTGTCCGGCGCCGAGGATCGCGATGTCGAACGCCTCGATACGACCGATTTCGACGCCGTGACCGGCCAGGGGGTGCGGGGCAAGGTCGATGGCGCGCCGGTCGCGCTGGGCAACACACGGCTCATGAAGGATCTGGAGATTGACGTCGCACAGGTCGAGGCGCAGATTGCCAACCTTCAGGATGCAGGCAAGACCGCGATGCTGCTTGCCGTGGATGGCAACCTCGCCGGGATCGTCGCGGTGGCAGACCAGATCAAGGAAACGACCGCCGGCGCGATCCGCGATCTGCATGACGCGGATCTGCGCATCGTCATGGCGACCGGCGATAGCCAGCGCACGGCGGACGCGGTCGCGCAGGAACTGGATATCGACGACGTGCGCGCGGGGGTGTCGCCAGAGGAGAAGGCGGACCTGATCGCCGACCTCAAGGCGCAAGACCTGTCCGTGGCCATGGCCGGAGACGGGGTCAACGACGCGCCCGCGCTCGCTGCGGCGGATGTCGGTATCGCCATGGGCACAGGCGCGGATGTTGCTGTGGAAAGCGCGGGGGTGACCCTTGTGAAGGGCGACCTTCGCGGCATCGTGCGCGCGCGTGTTCTGGCGCAGGCGACGATGTGCAATATCCGGCAGAACCTGTTTTTTGCCTTCGTCTACAATTCGGCCGGCGTGCCTGTCGCGGCAGGTATCCTGTTTCCGTTCTTCGGCGTGCTGCTGTCGCCGATGATCGCAGCGGCGGCGATGAGCCTGTCATCTGTTTCGGTCATCGGAAATTCGTTGCGGCTCCGGGGGATGAAGCTGTGAGGGGGCTTGTCATCTTTGGGGCGGGGCTTGTGGTTGCGGGTCTCGTGGCGACTGTTTGGGTCCGGGGCGCCGCGACCGGGGATGCGGGCGGTAATGCCCGCGTGCCCGATCTTGCCCGGGGCGCGGCCATCTACGCCGAAGCCTGCGCCGTCTGTCATGGCGCTGACCTCGAAGGGCAGGCTGACTGGCGCTCGCCCGGCCCGGACGGACGGCTGCCGGCGCCGCCCCATGACGCGACGGGCCACACCTGGCACCATCCCGACCGCGTGCTTCTGGACATCACGATGCGCGGCACTGCGGCCGTGGTTGGGGGCAGCTACGAAAGCAACATGCCGGGCTTCGAGGAGGACTATTCCGAGGATGACCTGCGCGACGTCCTCGACTGGATCAAGACCCAGTGGCCGGAGCGGGAACGCGCATACCAGGCTCAGGTCACCGCGCGGGACGAAACCGCCAGGTGACAGCGTCCCAGTCCTCCACGGGCCATGACGCGATGGGCGGCGTCCTCCGGGCTGATCTGCTTGCGGTGCCGTTGCATTTGGTGCTGCCGCGCGTCGCGGTGTCGGAACGCCGCGCGGCGCTGGTACATGCCGCTTTTGTCTTGCCTACGACCTGCCCCCTGGCTTGGCGCTCTGGGCCGTCTGGTGGCTCTGATCACTCAGCAATCGGACCCGTCCGCGTTCTGGCCGGGTCAACTGGCCGCGCTGTTCGAGAACCGCGATGGCGCGGTAGAGCGCCGGTGCGGTCACATCAAGATCGGCTGCAATCGACATGAGCGACATCTCCGGTGGCAATGCGCCCTCGGCGTCCGCAAGGTCGCTCAGTCGCGCCAAAGCCCGCTCTGTCAATGGCGTGATGGCACGAAGTTCAAGCAGGCGCCGCGCCTTCATCAGCGATTGTGCGAGGTGCATGCTGAAGACATTCGCAAGGTCGGGCCTGGCCTCGAAGGCGCGCAACGCCAGGCGCCTTGGCAGGAGACGCAGGTTTGAGGGCGCTGCCGCGACAGCGTCGCAATGGCAATGGTCGGCGAAGATCGAGGCTTCTGCGAATGTCTCGTCTTTCCGCGCGGTGTGAATCCGGACACGTCGCCCTGCATCCGTGTGACGGACAAGCTCGACCTGCCCATCCGTCAGAAACAGCAGCCCGGGAGGATCGTCCCCCTGCCGAAACAAAACCTGTCCGGGTTCCAGCGCGATCGTCCGTGCGCTCCCCGCAGGGCAGGCCTGTTCCAATCGATCGAAAAATCCGGGCAGTGACATGATCGTCATCATATCCAGACCAAGGGTGTCTTGGCTAGTCGTGGGTTGAATCAACAAGGATTTTCGCATGTTTCCCAAAGCGCTCAATCGAGCCATCGCCGCCCTCGCAATCGCTGCCGCAACACCCCTGGCGGCGCAGCAGGCGGACCATTCAGGCCATATGGGACATGATATGTCGGGGTCCGAGA
>Ga0102938_10000119_pt1 | contig 49971 bp, 26 predicted proteins | sample SalPonR2_B_D2_MG_FD_84516 | JGI IMG/M metagenome (GOLD analysis project Ga0102938, IMG submission 84516) | Salt pond soil microbial communities from South San Francisco under conditions of wetland restoration - Salt Pond MetaG R2_B_D2_MG | ecosystem: Environmental > Aquatic > Marine >...
AGCAATTGATGTACCTTCTGTCTGATCATTCGGATGAATTATTACTTCTCCTTCTTCGGTAACAACATAAGGATACCCTGTTTCGAAGTATTTTTTACTGTTAAACACCTCTCTTAATTCTCCCATATTCTTCTCTTTCACACCCACATAAAGTATTCCTTTCACCTGGCCGTCCACATAAATCGGCTCATAAGCAGTAAGGTACCAGGCATTTACCACAAAAGCTCGGCCTTTGTAGGTTTGTCCCTGTTCAATAGTCTGTATCACAGGAGAACTGTTAGGAATAAAAGTACCAACAGCTCTTTCACCATTTTCTTTTCTTACGTTCGTTGAAATTCTCAGGTATCCTCCCTGAATTTTCTGGAAAATAGTTGCAGTTGCCTCCGTCAGGTTTCCAATTTTATCAACTATTTTATAGTTATTATGTACAGACTCTCCGCCCCACATCCAACGATTCAATTCTACCCTTTGCGTAGCTTTGCTTATCTGATTCGTAGCCTGCATAACTACACTAGTGTCTTCTTGTACCATCAGGGTTCCATCGTTATAAAAAATATCATGAGCCACGTTCAGGAACCTGTTTACGTTTTTTTGGTTCTTTCGGATCTCAACCTCAATAAATTCAGCCATATCATTGGCCTGTTCCATCATACGGGTATCTGTATTTTCAGTAACCCTTGTAGTTAGAATATTGAGTGTATAGACTCCCATTGCTACAAACACTACTATAAATGCTATAGAAAGTATTATATTTAACCTTGTTCCTATTTTTAAATCTTTTAATCTCATAGTTCTACTTTTAAAATTTAACCACAATTAATATTTCTCAAATTCTCCGTCATTATCATTGTCTTTCAAGTTGAGATTTACTCCACCGTTTTTGAAAGCATGTGTATCTTTTGTATTTTCTTCACTCCCTTTACCGTTATCTCCCTTCCCGGAAGTTGTCTGGTTTTTTGAGAAGTGTTTTTTCTTTTTATCTTTTGCATGTTCCCTCTTATGTTTTATTTCATCTTCTTTTCCTGTACTAAAGAAAGAGATTGTATCATCCAGTTGATCAGCCTGGCTGGCTAATTCTTCTGCGCTGGTTGCCAGTTCTTCGGAAGAGGCAGCATTTTGCTGAGTTACATCATTCAATTGTTGTATGGCATTGTTTACCTGGTTTGCCCCGGAATTTTGTTCCTGTGAAGCGGCATTAATTTCACGAATAAGATTGGCCACCTTTTCAATTTCAGGCACCAGGTTATCAATTAACTCATCAGATTCCTTTGTAACTTCAACACTTGAGTTGGCAAGTTCTACTATCTCATCAGCAGCTGTTTTGCTTCTTTCAGCCAATTTCCTTACTTCAGCAGCAACAACGGCAAAACCTTTCCCGTATTCGCCTGCTCTTGCAGCTTCCACAGCAGCATTAAGCGCCAGAATATTTGTTTGAAAAGCAATATCATTTATAATGGTAATTTTATCAGCAATTTCCTGAATTGATTTCAGGCTTTTCTTCCCTGCTTCTCCCATTTTATCCATTTGTCCGGCAGCGCCTGAAGCAATAGATTCTGTTTTAGTAGAATTATCGGTATTTTGCTGAATATTTGAAGCCATTTCCTCCATAGAAGAAGAGACCTCTTCTACAGATGAGGCCTGTTCGGAAGAACCCTGTGAAAGTTGTTGTGAACTTGAACTCACCTGCTGGCTTGCAGAAGCTATGTAATTAGAACCCTCTCTCACACCCTGAACAATATCTCTAAGTTTGTAAACCATTTTGTTCAAAGCACCAGCAAGTTGTCCTACTTCATCTTTTTGATCTATATCGATTGTTGCTGTAAGATCTCCTTCGGCAACTTTTTCGGCAAAGTTCACTCCCTGATTCAAATCACCTGACAATTTCCGGCTGAAGAGAAGCACTACAATTAAGAAGACAATAACACCAATAACAACAGCAACAATTACTGAATTTCTCAATTTACTTAACTCTGCGAAAAGAATATCCTGGTAAAAAGAAGCTGCCACATATGCATCGATTGGTTTATAGTATTGGAAGTATTGGTATTTCTTTTTTCCTTCCCAGGTATATTCAGTCTTGGCACGATCGGAGGTACTGTTTATCATTTGTTTGAAGAACTGATCTCCTTTAGCACTTTCTCCTTCATGTGTTGGATGAATAACAAAAGTACCATCACTGGAAACTACAAAAGGATACCCTGTTTCAAAATATGATTTATTGCCAAAAATTTCACGGAGCCTGTCAAGGTTTTTTTCTGGTACCCCAACACCAATCATACCTACTACCTGGCCTTCACTCCAGACTGGTTCATACGCAGTTAGATACCATTCGCCAACAACTTTCGCTCTGCCCGAATAATTTGAACCACCTTGTATGGTCTTTGCAACATCAGAAGTATTTGGAACGAAAGTGCCTAACTGTCTTTTGCCATCATCGTTAATTACGCTGGTAGCCACCCTGACAAATCCACCTGACACGCGCTGAAACACAGAAGCTTTTGCGCCTGTCAGCTCCTCTATTTGATCTACAAAACGGGTATCTTCCTGTAAAATACGATTATCAAGTCTCCAAATGTTTACTCTTTTTCCAATGGAGTTGGTAGCTGACGCCATTGAAGTATAACTTGTATCCACTACTATAAAGTTACCTTCCTCTTTAAATAGATGATGTGCCACCTTCAGGGCGTTGTTTACATTTTCCTGGTTTTCTTCAATTTGAACATCTATGATATCCACAAGATCATCTAGTTGTTCATTCATCCGTTTATCGGCATTTTCGATGATTCTGTCCTTATTCATATCATAAGTCCAAAACCCCAGTGCGCCGATAATAACCACAATTAGGACACTAAGAATAATACTTAGTCTTGTGCCTATTTTAAAGTCATTTAATGATTTCATAAGGTTTGAGGTTTATTGGTTTAATACTCTGGTTTTTATTGGTTTATTCCTGTTCAATTCATACTATTAATAAGTTTTGGGTTTATTGGTTTATAAATAATCTAGTACTTAAATAATTAAACTTTCTGACAATGTGAGCTATATTAGAATCAATATTTAATCGGATTATATAAAAATTATGTTATTTTTTACTCTGATTATCAGAAGCCTGCTCAACTTCTTCTTTTTGATTCATTCCTTCTGTTGAGGACTGAAGACTAGAAAGCTCCTTAGCAGAAAAGACCTTATCCATATCAAGCAGCATAATGAATTTTTCATCAATCTTTGCCATACCGTAAATGAACTCAGATTGATATTTACTGCCAATTGAAGGTGGGGGTTGTATCTGGTCTTCTGTAATTTCCAGAACTTCCTGCACAGAATCAACAAGAGCACCAACCTGGACAGAATCATTTCCCATTTCTACTTCCATTACTACAATGCAAGTATTTTTAGTATATTCAGTAGCAGTCATTCCGAATTTTATCCGGGTATCTACAACAGGTAACACCTGTCCGCGCAGATTAATAACGCCTTTCATATATTCAGGAGATTTAGGGACTTTTGTAATCTTTGTCATCTCCATAATACTCAAGACTTTGCTCACATGAGCCGCAAATTCTTCTTCCCCTAGTTTAAAGGTCAGGTAAGAATTTATTCGTTTTAAATCTTCTTTATCCATAATTAACCTCCAATATTTTTATTTTGCAACATCTTGTTTTTCTTTTTTTCGTCCGGAAAACTGATCAATCATCTTATTTGTATCCAAAACAAGAGCCACTGTACCATCACCCAGTATGGTAGCACCGGACACAGATTCCTGATTTTTATAGATTCTACCAAGCGACTTAAGGACAGCCTGGTATTCTCCAATCACAGTATCTACAACCATTCCTATGCGTTTATTTTCATATTCCACAACTACAATTTCCTCCATGTCCGAACCGGATTCAGGCAAATTAAACTCTTCTCTCAGGTAATAGAATGGCACTTGCTCCCCATCCAGTACGATAAGATTATTAAAGGTGTCCACCACATCACTGTGTTTAGCTGCATAGATTTTATCGACAGCAGACAAAGGAATAATATAGCTGTTCTCTTCAATTTTCACCAGCAATCCATCAATAATAGAGAGAGTCAAAGGTAATTTAACGGTTAAGGTGGTACCCACATCTTTTTCAGAATCAATTTCCACTTCTCCTCTTATCTCCGCAAGTTTTCTTTTTACTACATCCATTCCCACGCCTCTTCCGGAAACATCGGTTACATTTTCAGAAGTTGAAAAACCCGATTTAAAAAGCAATTCAAAAACTTCTCTTTTCGAGAGATCATCTTCACTTCTAATTAAACCTTTCTCAATAGCTTTTGCACGAATCTTTTCCGTATCAATTCCTTTTCCATCATCGTGGATCTGAATATGTACACTTGCTCCTGAATAGAAAGCTTTTAGTAAAATTTTGCCTTCCTCAGGCTTTCCTTTCTTTTTTCTTTCAGCAGGTGTTTCAATTCCATGATCAATACAATTTCTTAAAATATGCAATAAGGGATCGGTAAGCGTTTCAATAATATTCTTGTCCAATTCCGTTTCCACACCTTCGGCAGTAAAATTAACTTTTTTATTAAGACTCCCGGAGAGGTCGCGAACCAATCGTTTAAATCTTGTAAGCATGGTTTCTACAGGCACCAGCGCAATATCAAAAGCATTGTCTCTTAGCTGCCTGGAAAGTTTCTGTACATTTTCGGCAATCACTGATAATTCGCCATTATCAGATTCCTCAGCAAAAAGAGTTAAGCGGGCCTGAGTTGTAACCAGTTCGCTCACCAGGTTCATCATATGATCAATTTTTTCTGAAGCTACCCTGATGCTTGAAATTATATTATCTTTTCCATTGCCGTTGGCACCCTTTTTCTGAGTTTCCTTTTTTTCATTATTCCCATCCTTTGCTTCTACCTCTTTTACAAATGATTTGACCTGATCAACACCAATATCTTTATTGAAATCAAAATTATCACCAAGTCTTTTTAAAAACTTATCAGATTCCAGTAGGTTCCGTGGAGCCAGTTCATGTATTTCAATTTTCGACAGATCTTCGACAAAGATAAAAACATCATGTATTGCATTCTCATCTTCTGAGGTAGCCAGAATTATTTCCCAATGCGTATAACATTTTGAAGGATCGTAGTTCTTTAGTCCCGGAAGATTTGTAAAGCATGGAAGAGGCTTTATATCACCCAGGGAGGCCATTTCATCCAGCAAGAATAAGGGATTTGTACCATCATCAAAAATCTTTTCATCAGGCTCAAAATATATATAAAACGTTTTTATATTATCTGTTTGTTTTTGAGGAGCATTAGATTTTTCTTCCTGGCTTTTAGTATTTTCCTCATCAAGAAATTTCATTACCTGGATAGAAAGGTTTTTATGTGTGGTCTCAGTATTTCTTGATAATTCCTCACCTTCCTTCAACAAATCTTTCAAATGATCAACTGACTGTAATGTAAGGTCCAGAAGTCCCTTGTTAATTTTTAATGCCCCTTCGCGAACCCTGTCATAAATATTTTCAAGGTGATGCGTAAAATCACTCAGCTTTTGGAAGCCAAACATAGAACCTCCCCCTTTCAGGGTATGCATTGAACGAAACACCCTTTCGACCAGTTCGGGATCTTCCGGGTTGCTCTCAAGAGCCAGAAGTGCATCTTCCAGTTCAGCAATGTTTTCCGTTGCTTCTTCTATAAACTTTTCTTTGAATTTATCCATTATCTCATAACTTTTTTAAGTGCAGCCAATAGTTTTGCAGGAACAAACGGTTTGATTATCCAACCTGTAGCTCCGGCTGCTTTAGCTTCTTGTTTTTTAGCTGCTTGTGATTCTGTTGTAAGAAAAAGAATAGGGATTCTTTTGTATTCTTCCTTAGCCCTTATCTCTTTAATCAAAGAAATACCATCCATTTCAGGCATATGTAAATCAGTAATAACCAGGTCGATTGGAGAACCATCCAGAAATTTCAGGGCATCGGTTCCATCGTTGCCAATCATAACATTATACCCTTCATTTTCAAGTGTAAAGCTAACAACTTCCCGAATACTTTCAGAATCATCAACAATTAGAATATTTTTACCCATAATTATAATTTTTATATCAAGTTTTTAAAAGAGGATCAAATCCGGAATTCTCAACCAACGATTTTGTTCCATCGGTTAATTCTGCAGAAATTTCGATTTTCTTCGAATACTCCTCAGCAGTTTTTCTAAGTGATTCAATTAACTGGATAAAAGACAGATCAAGATTTTCAACATTCTTAATCTGAACTTTTAACTCATTAAATTTTTCAAGTGCATCCATGAAATATTCCTTGATTTCAAGAGCCGTGTATATTGTTAGCTCTCTCTCAATGGTCATCCTGGCCTTTTTCTCCTTCTTGCTTCCAAAAGGAGTGATGCTCACGTGATTGCTATTTGTTTTCATATCTGAGTAATTATTTATTTTGCATTAAAATAATTCAAGTTCTCCGCTTTCATCTTCTATATCCATATCCGGATTATTTCCTTGAGTAACCTGGTCATGGATGAGAAATTCTGAGTTCATGGTATAATTATCTTTTAAATGCTTTAAGTTTTTATTTTTATCTTCTACTTCATCTTCCCCTTCTTTAAGTTTGAAATTAATGGTATTCAACTGTTCAATGATTTGGGTAATTATACTTTCAAAATATTCGTAATATTTAATGTTTCCTACTGAGGTTTGTATCTCAGAGATTATTTTCTCACTTAGTTCGTTGTTCTGCTGGAGCTTTTCTAAAATTTTTGATTCAATCTTATTTAGTTTTTCAATATAATTTCCAATTTTTTCAGGCAAAACAATTGTTTCTTCATAATCATTGGGAGAAATGTTTTCCGAAACGCTGTTTTTTAATTGTTCATTATAACCCGAAAGCTTATCAATTACCTTTTTCAACAACTCTGCATTGGCTGAAATATCTGAAAACAACTGAAATATCTGAGATTTAAGATGATTATCTTTTTCGTTACTTTCTTTTGCATTTTCAATTTTGTGAATAAATTCATCAAGTTTTTCAACCTTAGAAGCAATTGAATTTTCGACTTTAACTACATTATCAAGAATATCTTTTATTGAACTGACATATTCCTGAAAATACCGATTAAAATCGCAGAATTTTTCAATTTGTGTTTTGGCTTGTGATAATTGTTTTTTGAGAGAGTCCAGAAACAATTTTTGCTTCTCTGCATCAAAAGAAGTATATTCTGTACATTTCTTTGATACAATTGTCATATTTTCACCTATTTCAAGAAATTTCCCTGAAATTTTCTGGATTGCTTCCTGGTAATTTTTATTTGTATGCATCAGCTGGGCAGCTTGCAGCCCGGCAATATCTCTTATTCTGATAAAATATTTAGCCTTTTCATTCAGGGTAGTATTATTATTTTGATTTTTAAATTTATCCAATTCTCCAACCAGCTCTTTATGGGTACCCTGGATATGTTGCATTTTCTGTTTAATTATATCCTGATACTGTAAATTGGTAATAATATCGCTGATGCTTTGAGATGTTTCATCAGTTCGCTTTTTGATTTCCGGAATATGATCACGTGCATTCTTGTAGTGTTCGGAATAAGTAGATAATTCGTCCTTTAATCTTACAAGTACCTCATTAATACGTATTTCATTATATCCTGCCTTATCTATCTGGTTCTCTTCTTTTATACTGCGTTTTAGTCTGGCAAATAATTTTTCCAGAAGATTTAATTCTTCTTTTATTCCCTGCGCCAATTCTGCCACAGAATGAATGTTCTGATCTTCCTCTGCATTCTTATCAAACTTCAGGTTTGTTTCAAGGAACATCAAACTGGTAAGGTTCTGTTTAAAATTTTTAATAGGAAAAAAAGAGTGTCTTATCCCGGAAAAAATATTCTGAAGAATATCTTCAGCCAGCTCCAGATTATAATCCAGTAGTTCATTTTTAGCATTTAATGCACTATAAAACTTTTCAATATCTTTAAGAAAACCATTATTCTCATTACTTGCTATATAATCAAATAGTGAAGAGGCATTCTCAGAAATCTGATTAGCTACATTATAAAAATGTTTAAAATCTTTATTTAGATTATAGAAGTCTTCGGAAGATGTATTATGGAGAGACAAAATTTTATCGTCTATTTCAGAAAAAATACTGGATATTTCCTTTACTGAATAAGTTTCTAATAAATTCTGAAGTTTAATTTTATTTTCATTACTGCTATCCATAATCAATAGGTTATTCGTTCAATGCGTTGTTTATTTTTAAAAGAAACTCCGGGATGTCTATAGGTTTCTCTATAATATCCTTGGCCCCCAGGCCTCTTGCTTTTTGTTTATTTTCTTCATTGGCATAAGCTGTAACTACTATTACAGGGGTAAGAAAGCCAGAAGAACCATTATCCATTTTGCTGAGAAACATGAAACCGTCTTCGTTAGGCATTAGCAGATCAAGTAAAATCAGATCAGGCTTCACTCTATCAAACAATGAATGCGCTTTTTTAGCACTCTCAGCCAATTCTACTTCATATCCTGCATCTTCGAGAACTGCCTTTAAAAGAACCAGGTTGGTCTCACTATCATCGATTACAAGTATTTTTTTTCGGCTTAAGTTTTTCATATTTGTTATTTATCAAATATCTTTATTATATTGCAGTCTAAGATTCTAAATATTTACTGATACAAATTTACGTAAAAGGACTACTATGGTACAAGCATTTGCTAATGATATGGATTACTAAAAAATGGTGATTTATATTTATCAGTAAGTTGATCCAAATCATTTTAACCTTATAAGAATCTTTAAAACAATAATTTACAGAAACAAGAATGACAAGTAAAGAAAAACACTTTGCAGAAAAATATGAAGAAAAACAGAAGGGATTGATTATACCCTTTGCAAATTTGTTAAGCAATGATGAAGTTAAACTAGTTGAAGAAAATAGTAATATTGTTTTTTATAAAGCCCAGGATGTTATTTTCAAGCAAAACACGCGTACTTCCCACATAATGTTTATAAAATCTGGTTTGGTAAAGCTTTTTACTGAGAACAGGAATCAAAAAACCAAAATTCTTAAATTAGGAACACCCAAGGAGTACTTAGGTCTTAATTCAATCCTGGGAGAGGAAACATTTAGTTACTCTGCGGTAGCTGTAGAAGAGACAGAAATCTTTATTATAGATTTTAGCATTTTCGAACAAATTGTTAAGGACAATGGAGAATTTGCGTATGCTTTATTAAAGTACGTTTCATCAAGCAATCTAAAGTTATTTTCAGGACTTATTAGTCAATCACAAAAGCAACTCCCGGGAAGAATAGCTGATATTATTCTTTATTTTTCTGATAGTATATATAATTCAGAAGAATTTTTCTTTCCACTATCCAGAATTGAACTTGCTGAACTGGCAAGCACGACAAAAGAAAGTCTTATACGTACACTAACTGAATTTAAGAACGATAAAATAATAAAACTGGATGGAAGAAGGGTTAATATTATAAGTAAAGATATTGTTAAAACCCTAAGCAGGCTTGGCTGATACATAGAATAGCCAAAAATTGATTTCCTTCATTTTTTTATTTAAGAAAAAATAGTAATCTTTAAAACAATAAAAAGAAGATAAAACAGATGGATCAAAAGAAAATTTCTTTCCTGATTGTAGATGATATTATCATGAACCGTATTTTACTAAAAGAAATTATCAGCGACCATGCGGGAAGCATTATTGAAGCGTGCAACGGAAAAGAAGCCCTGGAAATATTAAAAAACAATGATATAGATGTGTTTTGATGGATATTGAAATGCCTGTAATGAATGGGGTTGAAACGACAAGACATATACGAAATAAATTTGATTTTCCAAAAAGTAAAGTTATAGTTATCGCCTTAACAGCCCATAATCCTGATGATTTCTTTGATGATTATAACAATGCAGGATTTAATGAGCTCCTGACCAAACCTTATTCCTTTGAAAAGATAACCAACATTCTAGAATCGGTTGATATCATAAAAGAATAATACAAAAAAGGATACACCCGTTTAAGAATGTATCCTTTTAAAAAAATTATAGATTTTATTCAAATACTATTAAAGCTTTTGGTTCGAGAACCTGGAATGTAAAAGATTCTGTAAAATATAACTGCACTTCTTTGTCCGTATGAGATTCGTAGCCAATGGACAGATCTTGCCCCAGTGTCATTTTAAAATCCCCTCCACGTGTAGAAACAAGATAAGCTTCATCGATATTAGGATTTAGTATAATATCTCCACCCAGCAAGTCTTTAATTTGTTTATTCAGAGGGTATCCTTTTGAATTCGTAAAAGTTTTTTTCCATTTATCGATTCCGGTAATTAATTGATAAGGCCCTTCTATAGCACTATTTTTCATGATTCCAACCGCTTCAGCAATCTTTTCTATAATTTTATTGCTGTCAGCAGGGAATTGCATCTTATTATGATCTGAAGAATTTATCATGCCTGTAATACAACCTTTTTCAAATCCTTTATAGATTGCATCTTCTTCAAATTTAGCAATCTTTTCGGCAGCCATTTCAAGAGGCTCCAGGTCAACATCTTCTGCACCTCTTACAGCATTATCTAATTCCCAGATATTTATTTTAAAACTTACTCTTGATTCTGTTAATGGCTGGTAAGTATTAATACCATAGTTAACTTCTCCTTTTTTCTGATTTTTAGGGATCTCAAGACGACCTAATGAAAATCCTCCAAAAGACCATCCTTTTGGGCCCTCAATATCAGCAAATTTTCTGGCTGTAAGTTTATTCGTTAATACATCCTTTGCTACATCATATATTTCATCCCAGCCTTCCTGGGTAATGGGCGCTAATTCTTGGCGTAAAATATTCATAATACCTCCTTTTATTTTAATTTACCAATTCCTAAATCGTTACCAGTCTGGTTGTCATCTCCTTCATCCTCTTCGTGATCATCATGATGTTCATCCACAATATCTCCTTCTTTAAACAACCAATTTCTTAGTTCTTCATCCCATACCGGCATGTTCCTTCTTAACCATTCGATGGCCATACATGCATGTTCAATTTCTTCATCACGATTATGGGCCAGTACTTTTTTTAATTCTTCATCTTTTGTTAGATCAACCCGTTGATTATACCAATCAACTGCTTCAATTTCTTCTTTTAAACTATTAAGAGCTCTCGTAAAATTTTTTGCCTGTTCTGAGAGTTCATTAGCTTCTTCATGGTATTGAGACATATTAATCCTCCTTTTGTTTATATATTAACAATTTATCTTTAACACTTTAAATGACTATAAAGGTAAAAAAAAAAGACGAACTATTAGAAAGTCTGGAGAAGTTTTCTCTGGATAGTCAGGTTGGGTAAGTAGTTCAGAACATATACCGAAATATTTTCAATTCCAGTATCGTAATACCGCTTAAAAAACTGAAAATGAGAATGACATAACTCAGGGCGATAGGCATTCATGCAGGACTGGAATTCGTTTCCAAATTTATACATTAAATTGAAAAAATAGTAACCTACATCATACCCATGATACACATAATTAGTGGGTTCTCCTTTAAATTTATGTCTGTATTTCCGAATCACATTTTTAACTGTAGCATTCTTATAATCGACATAGAATGGAGTAAACAATGAAAGCTGCAGATTATAAAAATATTCAATTTCTAGATTTCTAAAATTAAGCCAATTGGAATAACCAAATAATTTAATATTGTAATCTTTTTTAGCCAGAGTATTTAAATTGGTTACTACATCAGTAACAAAAGCCTCGTTTCTGGAGGGTACGATTACAATATTTTTTTCCTTTAAATTCATAGCCTGTTCCAGGTAATAAAGACTATCCTTAAAAGCCACTTCTTTAAACCTGATATCAGCAATAGAGGTGTCCTGCGAAATACAGGAAAAGACCTTGCTTTTAAAATACTTAATTTCAGGGTAATACAAACTGTCTCCTGTATGCACAAGAACCATATTATGATTGCTGTAATCTGAAATATAAGATGCGAACTTTTCAAGTTGTGCATCCCTGGATGGCTGTATTTGTATAATGTATGGATTTTTGCTCAGTTGTTCAGTTACCTTTGAAAAAGGTGAGATAATATGAATTTTTTCTTCCCTGGCAAATTCAGAAACAATTTTGAAATTTTCTTTATACACAGGACCAATGATTAAATCTGTCTCACTAAAATCATTTTCATAAAGGATACTTCTCACCTGGAATGAATCGCGTTTTGTATCATAAACACTAAGCTTAACTGAGATTCCTGTATTTTTGATGGAATCAAGGGCTAACAGAATACCCTCGTAAAATTCAATAAAATTTTCAGAAGAAGGATAAATATAATATGGTGAACGACGGATTTTCTTATAATTCTTCTCTCCTTCTTCATTTACTTCGGAGCTATCAATATAAAATTTCTCAGCATTTTTCTCAATGTGAAAAGGTAAAAACAGTGCGGCATGAATTGTTTTATTTTTATAGAGTGCGGAACTGTCGCACCTATCCATCAATTGCTCATTTATTTTGTAATAAACAGGAACAGTATCTTTTAATCTTTCGAGCTCTTCTGCTTTTTCTTTTGCAAAAATATGTGATTCCTCTTCCGAAACAGCAGGAATTTTAATTACTGAATTAAACTGTAATTCTTTTTTTAACAAATACGGATTAAGTTCTTTAATTTTCTCGATGCTCACTCCATATTCTTTTGAAATAGAATATAAAGTTTCCTTTTTATCCACTTTGTGGTATATAAAATTTTTGTCTTCAGCAATACCCAGTGATTTACCAATAGTTGTATCTTTTGATGATATCTTCTTCCCTTCTATTTTTTTTAACTTCTTTAGTTTGCCGGTTCGTGGAATTTTAATAGTTTGCCTCGCCTTTAATTCCTCATCCATTAAAACCGGATTGTATTGTTTTATGGCCTCCTCTGAAACATTATAGCGTTTTGATAACGAATATAAAGTCTCTCCCTTCTTTACTTTATGGTAAGTATATTTCTCTTTAGCTTTCTCTGATTTTTGTTTTAAATCTTTTTCTGAAAATGGGATTTTCAGGGCCTGCCCCGGACGTAAACCCAGCAGGATATTGGGATTTTCACTTGCAATCTCCCTTTGTGATACATTATACGCTTTAGAAATTGAATAGAGGGTATGTCCTTTTTCCACAACATGAATATAATACAGATCCCCGCCTATTATAACTTTATTATCAGATCTTTCAATCTTTAAGGTATCTTCTTGTCCAAATGTGGAAGAAATCGAAAAACTTACAAAAATGAATAATAGTCCCAGCTTAAATATTTTGTCCACTTTCAAAAAATTGATTAATTAATATACAAAAGTAATAAAGAGTGAAGCAAAAAAAAAGATAAAAAAGTTAAATAATATAAAAAGCCTGTAGTCTTTTAGCTACAGGCTCTAAAACATTTGATATAGAATTTTTTTAATGTATTAGTTATCTTTCAATACATTCTCATCATACTCAAGTTCAAACCTGAGTTTATGTTTAGATTCTTCTTGTGCGAGAGATAAAAACAATTGCTTCATCTCTTCATTATTGGCTTTTTCTGAAAGATCCATATAAAGCCTGAAGGCAGCTTTTTCTTTATTCATTGCAAGTACTAAAGCATCCTGGTAATCCATATCCGGCGTTGGATCTACATGTACCATATAATCGCTAACCTTTAAGTCTTCAACCTGCTGTTTATCAAGCTTATATGTTCCTTCTTCTTTCAGTTTACGGATTTTTGCTTTATGTCCGATTTCTTCCTGTGCAAATTGGTTAAAAATCTGCTGCATCTCTTCATTTTTGGAATTAGCAGCAAGTTCATTATAAAAATCAACAGCTTCCTGCTCTGAATTCATAGCAAAATCCAATATATCATCAACTGTGTGAAACTCTTTCATATTATTCATATTTTTAATGCAATATAAAATTAATTTTCAACTTGAACAAATTCTTTCTTCTTTGCTTTAAAAGCATTGTCAAATTTATCATCAAACTTTTTTACAAGAATATCACAACCATGATTAAAGAACTGAGTTTCTTCACTGTCTTCCATGGTATATTCAAAATTATATTCGAACGCAACATTCTCTGGCAATAATTTAATGATCTCTTTTCTCACATCATGGGCATTTTTAAATTTATTTTTTACTTTCAGCATATCCATCATATCAAGGATTTGCTTATACCCTTCTTTTTCAACCTTACTTTTCAGTTGTTTTTCAAACTGCTGAATATAGCGCTGTGCATTTGTAAATGTTCCTGAAGTTTCAAGTGGGAATGTAGCTGGCAGAATTAAGTCTGCTTCCTGTGCTGTTTCTGTAATAAAGTAATCCTGAACCATTACAAATTCTGCATCGCTAAGCCATTTCATAATTCGCTCTTTATCGATTGCACATCCTAACGGATCTTCTCCAAAAATATAGTATTTTTTAATTTCACCCTTTTCCATGAGTGTAATTGGATCTTCCTCTGGCAATTCAGGTAAATTATCAACACCCCAAAGTTTCTTCAGTTTCTTTGCAAACTTCTTATCAGTTAAGTATTGATTTCCTACTCCTCTGTCAGATATTATTCCCATATCTATAAGTCCTTGTCCGTTATTTTTTTCTTTCAGGGAAATCAGACCGTTGGCTGTTTTTCCTAATTTGCCTGTCAACATTGCCAGGTTAAACATTTCTGCCCCTGTAGCAGGTGTTATATACTTCTCAGAAAAGAGAATTATAGCATTTTGTTCCTTATTATATTGCTCGGCAAAGTCGGCCAAATGCTCTTTACAGCATACGCCACTCTTTTCAATTAATTCATCAAAACTCTCCTCCAGCAATTTCTTCTTATATTCTTTAAAATCTTTGCATCGATCTTTAATAAATTTCTGATTTTCCATACCTTTTGAAAGGAGATAATGATTTACTGCTTTCACAAAATGGTAATAGGATTTTATCTTCAGTTTGTGATCGACTTTATGCTCCATACTTGATTTCTCCTGGTTGGTAACTAAATTTACAGGAATGTTATTTTTATTTCGGGCATCATTTACCATAAATCCAACGACGCCATTATCCTCATTTAATTCGGAGCCAATCAAATAAATTCTACTTGCCTTTTCAATTTCTTTAAAAGGAAGATTTGCTTTATAATTTTTATCATTTCCGTAAAATGAATTCAGGTAATGGAAACTGTAAATGTTGTTTGTATTAGCTCCAATCCTGGCGAGCTTTTGCAACAGATACATCTCTTCGTTAGATAACCTTGCACCGGCGAAGAAACTATTTTCATCCGGATCCACACCTTTTATCTCGTCCTGTATTATATCGTAGGCTTTTTCAAAATCTATTTCTTCGAATTTGCCGTCTATTTTCAGAAGAGGTTTGGTAATCCTGTCACCTTCGTTCAGATAATTATATCCAAATTTAGGATATTTGCATATATTTCCATCGGTATTAATTAACCCTTCTTTTCCTGTTGTTCGTAGTACAAATCCACTCTTATGGTGATAATTTACTTCACAGCCGACAGAACAGTAATTACATATCGAAGAAACCGTATCCCATTTTATTGGGGCAGGTTTAAACTCAGTGTGTTCCGTAATTGCACCTGTAGGACAAGCAGATATGCACAATCCGCATGATTCACAATTTGTTTCTGTCAGGGACAATCCCATAACCGGGGCCACATAAGTTTCAAATCCCCGATTAACCATGCCTAAGGCATTTGCTCCTACCACTTCGCTGCATATACGTACACAACGGGAGCAAAGAATACATTTATTGTTATCAATTTCGATGAATGGATGAGAAAAATCAACATCATGTTCATGAAAATCGCCATCAAATCTATTTTGTTCAGCCCGGTATTCACTGGCGAGCTTTTTCAGATCACAGGTGAACAGTTCACTGCAACCACACTCCATACATCTTCCGGTCTCGTTATCAGCTACCTGTTCGTTTTTGTAACCCAGTTCAACTTCCTTGAAGTTCATCCGGTTTTTGGGATCAAGCGTGGGCATTTCTTCTCTCATTTGTTGCTTATAACGTTCCGCAAAATCATCCTTGGTCAGTTCCCTGAAATTGCTCTTGCGGCTGATAAATTCTTTTGGTTCGGGCTTGATTTCTTCTCCCTGAAGATATTGGTGACAACTTCTGGAAGCTATCTGTGCCTGCTGCACTGCTTCAATTATTGTAGCCGGGCCAGTTACACCATCTCCTGCGGCAAATACATTTTCAATGCTTGTTTGCAAGGTTTGCTCATCAGCATCGATATCGCCCCAGCGATTGAGTTTCAGTTCACCCTTTGAACTGTTTTTATTAATGTCATCAAGAAAATTCACATCTGTCTTCTGTCCAATAGCAGCCAGGACATAATCAAGTTCCATATCAAACTCTGAACCTTCAATAGGTATGGGTCTTCTTCGGCCCGAAGAGTCCGGTTCACCTAATTCCATTTTAATCAGAGTGAGTGACTTCAGCTTCCCGTTTTTATCTTTATTAACCCTTACTGGATTTGTAAGGAACATATATTCAACGCCTTCCAGTTTTGATTCATGCACCTCTATTGGATTTGCAGGCATTTGCTCCTCTGCTCTACGGTAAATCACGTATACTTTTTCAGCACCGCACCGGAGAGAAGTTCTGCAACAATCCATAGCTGTGTTACCACCGCCTACTACGGCAATCGTTTTACCACTGAAATCATATTTTTGGCCGGTCATTTCCATGTTTCTCAGGAAGTCAATTCCTGAAAACACATTTTCAGCATCTTCACCTTCTGCTCTTATAAGCGTCCCTCTTTGTGCACCGATTGTTAAGATTACTGAATCATATTTCTTTTTTAAATCTTTATAACTCAGATTGTCTCCTAATTTCTGATTGCAAAAGATATTAACGCCCAGTTCAGTAATGGTTTCAATTTCTTTGTCAAGCACATCATTAGGCAAACGATATTCCGGTATACCGTATCTGAGCCAGCCTCCCGCATGAGGAGCGGCTTCGAAAATATCACATTGGTGTCCTTTTTGCTGCAAGAAATAAGCAGAAGAAAGCCCACCCGGGCCGCCACCAATAATAGCGATTTTTTTGCCTGTTGCAGGTGCAACTTCCGGTTTAAAATGATCTGTACCATTAAGAAGGTCTTTATCTGCTGCAAAACGCTTAAGATAATCAATTCCCACGCCTGTTCCTTCATCGAGATAGTTTCTCCTACAGGCCAGCTCACAAGGTCTTACACACACACGTCCACAAATAGCCGGCAAAGGATTGGTTTGTTTGATCAGTCCAATAGCTTCGCTATAAAGACCTTTCTCTATCAATGAGATATATCCCTGAACGTCAACACCTGCAGGACATTCTTCTGTACAGGGTGCCACACAATCAGCAAAGTGATTGCTGACCAAAAGATCTAAGGCAGTTTTCCGGGCTTTTTTTACAGCTTCGTTTTTCGTGTATATTTTCATTCCCTCTTGTATCTCTGTAGAGCAGGAAGGCTGAGTTCCTTTGCCCTCAATTTCTACTACACATACAAAACAGGAAGAGTAAGGTTTTAACCTGGGATCGTTACAAAGAGTTGGAATTTCAATTTCTTCTCTTTTTGCTACCTCAAGTATTGTTTCACCTTTATATCCTTCTATATTCTTATCGTTTATGGTTATATTGAGTTTTTCTTTCATTTTTCAAGGCTTTTCTTTTAACAATCTTTAAAATAATTACGACAGGATTATTGCATCAAAATTACATTTGGAGTAACAAACCCCACATTTTATGCAAACATCCTGATCTATATGATGAACTTCTTTGCGTTCGCCTGAAATGGCGTCAACGGGGCAATTTTTAGCACAAACAGTACAGCCCGTACATTTTTCGGGATCAACAGTGTAGGTAATTAACTTCTTACAGCTCTTGGCCGGGCATTTTTTATCCTTAATGTGAGCTTCGTATTCATCCCTAAAATATTTAATGGTTGTTAATACAGGATTGGGCGCTGTTTGTCCGAGTCCACAAAGAGAATTTTCTTTAACCTGATGAGCCAGTTCCTCCAATTTTTCAATATCACCCTCCTGTCCTTCTCCTTCAGTAATTCTTTCAAGAATCTCCAGCATTCTTTTAGTACCTATTCGGCAAAATGTACACTTCCCGCAGGATTCTTTTCTGGTAAAATCGAGGAAAAACTTTGCAACATCAACCATACATGTGGTTTCATCCATAACTACCATTCCTCCTGATCCCATAATTGCACCCGTAGCATTCACAGAATCATAGTCAATGGTAGTTTCCTTCAGGTATTCCGGGATACATCCACCTGATGGGCCTCCCAACTGGACAGCTTTAAACTTTTTATCGTTTTGTATGCCACCTCCCAGTTTAAAAATTATGTCATTTATTGTAATCCCCATGGGCACTTCAACAGAGCCACCATGATTTATTTTCCCTGTAAGTGCAAATACTTTGGTTCCTTTGCTTTTTTCGGTACCATATTTATTAAAGAATTCAGCACCGTTTAAGACTATTTGCGGAACATTGGCATATGTTTCCACATTATTTATGTTGGTAGGTTGCTCCCACAATCCTTTTTCAGCAGGGAATGGAGGCCTTTTGGTGGGCATTCCCCTGTGTCCTTCTACTGAGGCCATTAAAGCAGTTTCCTCTCCACAAACAAAAGCACCGGCACCTTCCTTTACATAAAGATCAAAGTTGAAACCTTTCTTTCCAAGGATGTCTTTACCCAGGTATCCATTTTCGCGGGCCTGATCAAGAGCAATATTCAATCTTTTAATGGCCAGGGGATATTCAGCCCGGCAATATATAACTCCTTCGGATGCACCCGTGGCATAGGCTCCAATAATAAGACCTTCAATAACAGCATGGGGGTCTCCTTCCAGCAGTGACCGATCCATAAATGCTCCCGGGTCTCCTTCGTCGGCATTGCAAATGATATATTTTTTATCAGCCTGATTTTTATAAGTAAACTTCCATTTCATTCCTGTAGGGAAACCACCGCCACCTCTACCTCTGAGTCCTGAATCGAGTATGGTTTGAATCACATCTTCCTGGGAAATATCATTGGTAATTACTTTTCTGATAGCCTGGTAACCATCCTTTTCTTCATACTCCTGAATTTTCTCCGGATTAATCACTCCGCAATTTCTTAAAGCTATTTTAGATTGTCCTTCCCAGAATGAATCATCTTTTGTTTCAAAAAGGTCTGTTTTCACTACATAATCCTTTATAGGTTCATTGCTTCCTATGTGCTTATCCAGAATTTCCACAGCTTTTTGTTCGTCTATCTCACCATACAAATAAGACCCTGAGTCGTCCACTACCTCAACAAGAGGCTCGCGATAGCACATTCCTATACAACCTGTTTTTGTAAGTTCTATATCAAGTTTATCGGCTTCTTTCAGTTCTTTGATTTTATTGTAAACTTTATCAGCTCCGGCAGCAATACCACAACTTGCCAGACCGACTAATATTTTAGGTTTTTTCATAATTATAAGATTAGTTGGGTTCAATAAGAAAAAGAGCCTAATTGCTCTCTTTAATCTTTATTTCTTTTATAATTTTAACAGCTTTCTTTCCGGTTAATTTTCCATAAATGGTTCCATCAACCATCATTACAGGTGCTAAAGAGCAACAACCCAGGCAAGCCACCGACTCCAGTGTAAATATATTATCCTCAGTTGTTTCTCCATCTTTAATTTTTAATGCATCCTCAAGCGACTCGGTAATTGTTCCTGCATCCTGTACATGACATGCAGTACCATGGCAAACTTTTATTATATGCTTCCCTACAGGGTTTAATCGAAATTGGGTGTAAAAGGTTGCCACCCCATACATTTCGTTTAATTCAATACCTGTCTTTTCAGACAATTTAATAAAAACATCATAAGGCAAATACCCGTAGATGTCCTGGGCACCCTGCAAAAGAGGAATCAGGTTACCTTTTTTATTCTTATACTTTTCAATAAGCGGATCGAGCAGACTTAAGTCTACTTCTTCCTGATCTGCAATGTCTTTTTGTTTGGGAATTCTTTGAACTCGCATAGAATGAAAACTTTAGTTATAAATAACCAGAAATATTTAAATAAGGGCTTAATTTATAATATGTATTTATAAAAACAAAATGTAGAAAATATGCTATACAATAATCTCGTTTAAATTTTACACATAATGGAACCTCCAATCCTATTTAGAATGATTCTTAATTGCAAAATATCGTTTTAAAGAGCCAATAAAAATCAATCATTTACGAAAAAGGCGAAGTATAAATCCCGGAGAATAGATATGATAGAAAATATAACCTGAATTATAAATAATTTTCAAGTTTTTTAAAAAGTAATTCAATATCTACGGGTTTGGTAATATAATCATCGCATCCTGCACTTAAACATTTTTTCTTATCATCAGTCATTGCATAGGCAGTTTGGGCAATAATTGTGGTTTTTTTGTCTTTTTCTCTTATTTTCCGGGTAAGATCGAGGCCTGTCATTTTTTCAAGCCTGATGTCCATTAATATTATATCCGGCATTTCCCTGGAATAAATTTCCCAACCTTTCTCAGCATTTTCAGCATGTAATATCACCGCATTTGTAGGTTGCAGGAGATTTTCAAAATACAGATAACTGGTATAATCATCCTCAACAATCAAAATTTTTCTGTTTTCCCAGTTATAATTGGCTGTTTTAAAAGAGAAAGAATCAATATTTTTATTTTCTTTTAGCTGGAAAGGAAAAGAAATACCAAAAGTACTTCCTTCACCCGGACTTGAATCTATATGAATCTCTCCGCCCAAGAGTTCTGTAAGTTTTTTTGTAATAGCCAGTCCTAAACCTGTTCCTCCATATTGCCTGGTATTTGTTCCATCAGCCTGGCGAAATTTTTCAAAAATAATTTCATGCTTATCTTTAGAAATCCCTACTCCAGTATCTTTAACATAAAACTCAACTGAAGACTCTTTTGTTAAGTAACCAATTTCAATATAGCCTTCATTGGTAAATTTAAGGGCATTTTCCATAAGATTAGATAAAATCTGTTTCAGTTTTCTCTCATCAGAAAATATGGTCAGTTCTGAATGTTTTCCAGGGGTTCTGGCATGAATATCAAGATTACTTTTCCCGTAGGTTACTTTTTCTTCATTAAACATATCCCTGATATTCATTATAAATTTATCAAGAAATATTTCATCCTGTTCAATTTCAAAATGGCCGGCCTGTATTTTAGAATAATCAACAATATCATTGATTATTCTCAATAGCTGATTTGAACTTTGGTAGATAATATCAACATAATGTTCCCACATATCATCAGTCGCTCCTTCGCGCTTTAACAATTTAATGAAACCCATAATACCATTCATTGGAGTTCTTATTTCATGGGACATATTTGCCAGGAATTCGGATTTAAGCTTATCCGATGCCTCGGCTTTTTCCTTTGCTTTTTTAATTTCTTCTTCTTTCTCTTTCAGCGGCCTAATATCAGTAAGTACAACAATAATACCGTTAAAATTATCATTTTTAAGAATGGGACTTGTTGTGACATATACAGGAAGTCTTTTGCCTGAACTTGCCTTTACCTGTGCTTCATAATTATCGGGTAATTTATTATCTCTTTTTTGAATTATCTGGTCAATCTCATTTTTCATCCCTTCTGGCACAAGTACACTCCAGTTTTTGCCAAGAATATCATTCTTTTCATAACCTGTTAATCTATAAAAAGCGGGGTTGGCAAAAATGATATTTTGATCTTTATCCTCAACAATGATGCTCTGTTTCATTGTATTCAGAATCGTCTCATTGAACTCTTTCAGCTCCCTTATTTTATTTTCTGCTTTAATTTGCTGTGTAATATCTTCTTTGAGACAGATGAAATTTATTATTTCTTTTTCTTCATTAAAAATGGGTGCTATAGTTGCTTTTTCCCAATAAACAGAGCCGTCTTTTTTTACATTTTTAAAGGTTCCCCTCCATTCCTTACCCTCCAGAATTGTATTCCACAGTTGTTCAAAAACTTCTTTATCAGTATCTTCAGACTCAAGAAAAGAAGGGTTCTTACCAATAACTTCTTCTTTTGAGTAACCTGTTGTCTCTTCAAATTTTGGATTTACATATTCCAGGCACCCTTCTTTATCGGTTATCATTACGGAAGAAGGGCTTTGTTCCAGTGCTATTGAAAGTTTACGTATTTCAGATTCAGCCTCCCTTGTTTTATCTTTTTCCGCTTTTAGTTTCATTGCATTTTTAAGGGCAGGCCCAAGACGCACCAGTCTCTCTTTCAGAACATAATCCCAGGAACCTGATTTAATGGTATCTACAGCAGTTTCTTCGTCCAATGTTCCTGTAACGACAATAAATGGGATTTCTGGCTTTATTTCCCGGACTATTTCTAAAGCAGAAATAGCATCAAACTGTGGCAGGGTGTAATCTGAAAGAATAATATCCATTGAAAATTCTTTCAGTTCTCTTGAAAAATCTGTCTTGTTATCAACTACATGAAATTGTTCTATATTAACCTTAGCCCTTTTTAGTTCAGCTTTAATTAACTCAACATCAGCAGGATTATCTTCCAAAAGGAGTATGGATAGTTTTTTTTTCATTTAATTGATGAATAGTAAGAAACCGTTTTGATTTTATTAATATAAACTTCTGTTCAGCAGCAACCAATAGTAACCAACATCGGATACAGCCTTAATAAATTTATCAAATTCCACGGGTTTTTCTATATAGCTGTTGACACCTAACTTATAACTTTCCACCATATCTTTTTCTTCGTTTGATGATGTAAGAACAACCACCGGGATAAACTTTGTTCTATCATTACTCCTGATCATTTTCAGGATCTCAAGTCCATCAACCTTGGGTAGTTTTAAGTCAAGAAGAATTAATTTGGGCTGAACTTCCATTTTTCTGTCGTTGTATTTTCCTTTGCAGAACAGAAACTCCTCAGCTTCTTCTCCATCAGAAATATGAATCAATCTGTTTGTCAGTTTATGTTTTTGTAAAGCCCTTTTAGTCAATTCTGCATCATTCGGGTTGTCTTCTATCAGTAAAATTTCTACATTATCATTTGCCATAAGAAGAAATGTTTCATTATCGAATTTAAATAAATAAATCAATTTTTACAAGTTAAACTGCATTATTCATAAATTTTTATAAATATGAATAAAATGCAGATTAACCCCGACTAAGGTTCACTAAAATTTTTAAAAAATTTTAGTGAACCTTAGTCGCTGTCGAAGCCAGGAATAATTTTTGAACGGCGAAGCCCTCAACGAAGTTAATTATTCGGGTTCACATAAAAATAAAAAATACTCCCCTTACCAGGTTCTGATTTTGCCCAAATCTTTCCTCCATGCTTGTTTACAATTCTTTGCACAATACTAAGCCCTATACCCGAACCTCCATATTTTTCATCATTGTGTAGTCTCTGAAAAGCACCAAACACTTTATCAATGTATTTCATATCAAATCCAACGCCATTGTCCTTCACATAAAAAACCTGTTTCTTCTCTTTCTGTTCAAATCCAACTTCCACATAAGCAACTTCCTTGTCTATTGTATATTTAAAAGCATTAGAGATAAGATTAGTAAAAACAATCTCTAACATCCGTTTATCTGCTACTACTTCTGGTAAAGGTTTCAATACAAACTGATGTTCTCTGTTTGTAAGATTCACTTTCTCATGTTGGTAAACTTTCTTAACCAGTTGAACTGTGTTTACCTGTTGTTCTTTTAGTGCTTTCCGCCCCAAACGGGAGAAAGACAACAAATCTGTTATTAACTGGTTCATTTTTAACGCATTATCACGAATAATCTTAAGATATCGTTTGTTATCTTCAGAGATATCTTGTTCAATCTCTTCCATCAGTATTTTAGAGAACCCATCTATTGCTCTCAGTGGCGCTTTCAGATCGTGTGAAACAGAGTAAGAAAAAGATTCAAGTTCTTTATTTGTTTCCTGCAATTGTGCGGTTCTTTCCTGCACTCGGTTTTCCAATTCCTTATTCCAGTTCTTCAATTGTATTTCTGCTTTTTTTCTTTTAGAAATATCCTGGTGAACGCCAATAACTCTAAGCGGGTTACCTTTTTCATCTCTTTGAACAACTTTCCCTTTGTCGGAAACCCATTTCCAGTATCCGGATTTTGTTTTCAACCTGTGTTCCGTATAGTAGCTTTTAGTTTTTCCATCCAGATGAGCTTTAAGTTCTTCATAGACTCTTTTTTCATCCTCAGGATGCAGCATAGTTTTCCAGGTATTCACATGAGGTTTAATTTCATTTTTCTTATAGCCCAGCATTGAAGCCCATCTTTCACTAAAAAACACATAATCTGTCCTTGTATTCCAGTCCCAAAGTCCAAGCTCCCCTCCTTCCAATGCCAGGGCAAGTCTTTCCTGGTTGTTTTTAAGTTCTTCCTCTGTTTCTTTCAAATCTGTTATATCAAGAAACGAAGCTATTCTCTCTTTCGAATCAGGAATCATCTTAATTGTTATGTGTATATACTTTAGAGTATGCTCCTTATCAACAAATCGAAAATCGTATTCACGCGGAACATCATTACTATAGGGTCTGTTCTTATGGTACCATAACATACGTGACAAATCATCTTCATGCACAAAATCCGACCATTTCATATAGTTGATGATTTCCTTCTTAGAATATCCGGATAATTTTTCGAATCCCTCGTTACACATTGTAATTACCTTATCATCTCCAAACACAAAGGTAGCTGTTCCCGTAGTTTCAAAAAGAATTCTGTACCGTTGCTCTTTTTCTCTCAATTCATTCTCATATTCTTTTCTTTCAGTAATATCCCTGGCTACAATTAATACGCCACTACTACCTGTGTTCTGTATAATAGGAGAAGAATTTACTTCTACAGGCATTTTTTTCCCTTCCTTATTGATAAATTCAGTTTCATAAATAAGTCTTTCTTTATTTCCCTGTTTTCTTTTTGCTTTCCGGAATTCCATTTTATTCCATACTTCCACAGGCAAAAAATCTTTAATATATTTTTTTTCAACCTCTTCCCTTCTTAAACCAAGAAAGTTTAAGGCAGCCGAATTCAGATACCGGATTTTTCCATTCATATCATGAATCCCTATTATATCGCGGGCGGTCTCTGCCAGGACCCTGTACTTCTCCTCACTCTCTATCAATGCCTGTCTGTCATATTTCTCCCTGGTTATATCCTCTACGAAACCTTCAATACGAACATATCCTTTTTCATCTACAAGCACAGCCTGGCCTTTTTCCCAAACCCATTTTTCCTTTTTATCTTTTGTAATAATTCTGTATTCAATCTCAAAAATTTTCCCAATTTCAATATTTTTCTGAATATGATTCCAGACATATTCCTTGTCGTCAGGATGTATGATATCACCATAAGAAATAATATTGTTATCAATAATTTCATCTTTTTTATAACCCGTCAGACTTTCAATTCCGGCGCTTAAATATTTCATCGTCCATTCCCGTTCGTTAATGCATCTGTATACCACGCCAGGCAGGTTAGATATTAATATTTCGAGTCTTCTCCTGTTTTCAAGGTTGTTAAGCTCAGCCATCTTTCTGTCTGTAACATCTATAACCTGGCCAATAAAGAAATCAGGTTCCCCCTTTTCATTTCGAATAAGACTTGCGTTTAAGATTCCATAAACAGTATGTCCTTTTTTATGTATAAACATTTTCTCGATCCGGTAAGAATCTCTTTCACCTTTTACTAACTCTTCCTGTTTTTTCATGTTCTCTTCAAGGATCTCAGGGTGTGTAAATTCCCATATTTTTTTTCCTTTCATTTCATGTTCATTATAGCCTAACATGTGGCAATAAGCCTGGTTCGCCTCCACAATTTCAAAATCCAGCCGGACAAATGCCATCCCTACAATAGAGTTATGATATAACTGGCTAAATTTTTGCTCACTCCTTTTGAGTTCACGTTCTATTTTAAGTTTATTCGTCACATCAACAGCAATACCACCCAATAAAGGCTTTTTGCCCTCCCTGTCAATTCTGAATTTAATTGTCTCAAAATCATCGGTTTTCCCTTTCTCATCGGGTAATGACTGATAAAACCTTTGAAATCCCTCTTTAAATACCAGTGCATCATCTTTGCTTATTTTTTCTGCATATGATTTTGAAAACAGTTCATCATTCGTTTTGTTTTTCCAATCAAAATTTCCTAATCGCTTTTGAATAAAATCATTGACGTAAAGCAACCGAGATTCTTCATCTTTAATAAACACTCCTCCGGGGAGCTGGCTCATGAATGCCTCAAAAATTTCCTGGTTTTCTTTCAATTCTTCTCTTGTTTTATAAAACTCAGACACATCTTCCAGGGAGGCAACTCGTTCTTTAGTATCCCCAATAAGTCCTATTTTTAACCTAATTCTTCTTTTTTCTCTTTTTTTATTCAGGAAAGTAAATTCATATTCGGTGGGTGGATTTCCTTTTTGTTTATTTCGCTGTTCATGGTATCTACTCATTTTTTCAAGATCATCCGCAGAAACAAAATCAGACCATTTCAATTGGTTTTCAAGCTCTTCCCTGCTGTAACCTGATAATTCTTCAAATTTTTTATTTGCCATTCTGATGACACTGTCATCTCCAAACAAGCAGGTTGCAGTACCTGTATTTTCAAAAAGTGTTTTGTATCTTTTATGTTCCTGTTCTAACTCGTGCTTCACCTTGTAATAATCACTAACATCAAAAGCGATTCCAAGCATTCTTACAAGGTTTTCTTTTTCATCAAATACAGGATAAACAGCAAGTCTGGCAGGAAATTTCTCTCCATCCTTTTTTACAAGGCACAAATCATCATGAAAGCCCTTTTCCCCTTTGCTCATTTTTTCCATTAAAACCGGAAAATTTTCCTTGTCTTTCTTCTCATGTAGTTTAATTATCGGGGTTCCTATCAATTCATCTTTTGGATAATTGAACAAATTCTCTGTTCCGGTATTACAATCCAGAATTCTTGAATTTTCGCCGTTTATATCGGTTACAATAAAAGCAGTATCTTTAGTAACCGAAAACAAAGTTTGTAAAACCTGGTCTTTTTCTTTCAACTCCTTTTCCAACTTTTGAATTCGTTCTTTAAGTTCTGCGGGATCGTCTGTTGTTGGCATGATTGAGGAATATTAAAGTTACACTTTTTAGCCTGAATTATTCATAACCCCGCCTTAAAAGAGGGGGTAGTAAAATAATATCTTTAAAATTTGATGAAATAAAGTTTTAATAAAATCAAAATAGTTTTTTAAAGTTAACTGATTCAAAAATTGAAAACAAATTTCAGGGAAGGTTTTGAAAAGAGAAAATTCAAAAAAGTTGATTTTATTGAAATACAAGCTTAACAGAAAAATAATCATCACAGATAGATAAATTATTGAGTTAATTGTATTTTTGCAACTTAAAATTTCAGGGTTTGAAAAAATTTATCATTGGCATACAGGAACATGAACTGCTGGGTGTTATTGCCCAGGCTTATATTATTGACTTACTGCCCAATAAAGGTTTCTACCCGATTGTAGCCAAACTCAACAGCCTGAATATTGATTCCTATGCCTCTCTTCTAAACACTGATCAAATTGAAATGGTGAACATCATTGATAAATATAGTGATACCAATCTTTTCAAACTATTTTCAAAACAAAAAAAAGCAAAAGATCCAAGGAACTTTTTAGCAAATATAACACAGGAATTTGCCAGGGAAAAAATTCGTCCATACATAGAAAAAAGACAGGCTGAGCTTGCAGAAAAAATATTTAAAACAGACACCCAGCTATATTTTAAAGAAAAACACAAATTCTTTAACAAGGATCATCAGATAAAGGTCTTAAAAGAACCAGCGGAAACAATATTTAACATCATCAGGCAGGAAGAGGGAACCCGTTATTTTCTCTCAATTCGTCAGCAATCAGAAGAGTTGAAACTTGTTGACAAACCTTACCGGATTTTGTCTCATAACCCTTGTAATATCATTATAGAAAACAAGTTGTTCCCTTTCATAGATCTAGATGCCAAAAAACTAATTCCATTTTTTGATAAAGAATCGATTACAATTCCTAAACAGTCAGAAAAAAAATGGTTTGAGACCTTTGCATTGCCAAACATAAAAAAATTCCATGTGCATGCAGAAGGTTTCAGCATTAATGAAATAAAACCAGAACCCGGGGCTGTCTTATCCCTGGAGCATAATTTACAGGGTTTTCCCTCCTTTTTACTGTTGTTTAGATATAACCAGGAAGAATTTTATGCCAACCAGGGTCAAAAGATAAAAGTTATCCTGGATGATCAATCGGGAACTTACCGTTTTTACAAAATAACAAGAGATATTGCCTGGGAACAAGATATGTATAAAAAATTAGAAAAGCATGGTTTGATTCCCAACAACTTGTCACACTTTTCATTATTTAAAATCCAACAACAAAAAGATTATGACCAGGTGCTTCACTCACTGATAAGATGGATATCTGAACACAGAGAAGAATTAAAAAAAGAAGGGTTTCAGATTCGTCAGAATCAGCTGGAAAAAAGATTTACACTTCAATCTCCCGAATTACAAACAAAGATTAATGAATCAACGGATTGGTTTGATATAGAAGCCACTGTTCGGGTGAGAGAATTTTCAATTTCTTTTACAAAACTAAAAAAACATATAAAAAAAGGGATCCGGGAGTATCAATTACCAGACGGCAGCTATTTTGTAATTCCTGAAGAGTGGTTTTCAAAATTTACTGACTTGTTTAAATATGGAACTACAGTAAATGATACCCTAAGAATCAAGAAATATCATTACAAAATACTGGAAAGCAGCCTGGGGAAAAGCAAAAATGATTTTGCCAGGCAGCTTAGTCAGCTCACGAGCGAGATTCAGAATGAAGTAATACCTACTCCGGAAGATTTCCGTGCTACACTCAGGCCTTATCAATACAAAGGCGTTCAGTGGATGGCCCTTTTAAAGAAACATCAATTCGGAGGCTGCCTTGCAGATGACATGGGACTGGGAAAGACCATACAAACACTCTGTCTTTTAACACATGAACGAAAAAATAAGGGTGAGCTTAAAATTTCAAAAAACAGAAAAAAGGATGAAGAAAAACAGCTTAACCTTTTTGAACCTGAGGATGAAGCAAACACAGTAACTGTAAATGGCAAAGCTCCTAACCTGATTGTACTGCCCACCTCCCTGATTCATAACTGGGAAAATGAAATCAACAAATTCTCTCCCAAATTAAAAGTTTATAAATTTATCGGGGGTAACAGAACCCAAAAACCCGAAAAACTTCTTGACTTCGATATAATTCTAACAAGCTATGGCATCGCAAGAAATGAATTTGAATTTTTAAAAGAGATCCCTTTTCATTACCTGATCCTGGATGAAAGTCAGTACATAAAAAACCCCTCTTCAAAAATATACAAAGCTGTTAATGAAATTAATGCTGAAAACAAACTGGTTTTAACCGGTACCCCAATAGAAAACTCTCTTTCTGACCTGTGGGCGCAGTTAAATTTTGTAAACAAAGGTATGCTGGGCTCATATAACTTTTTTAAAGAAGAATTTCTCACTCCTATTGAAAAACATAAAAACCAGGAAAAAGAGGAAAAACTTAATACTATGATAGAGCCTTTTATCCTGAGGCGTACCAAAGAAGAAGTGGCAAAAGAGCTTCCGGACAAGACTGAGCAAACCATATATTGCGATATGACCGAGGAGCAAAAATCATATTATGAAGAAGAAAAGTCAAAATACAGGAATGCCATACTGGAGCAGATTGAAAATGTGCATGAAAATGGAAATTCAGTAATAAAGGTTCTCGAAGGACTTAGCAGGCTGCGGCAGGCTGCTATTCACCCGGCAATGGTTGAAGAAGATTATTTCGAATCTTCAGGAAAATTTCGTGAGATAATTGAATCATTAAAAAATATAGTTTCTGAGAAGCACAAAGTATTAATATTTTCTTCCTATAAAAAGCATTTGAGAATCATTGAAGACTATATCAAAGAGAACAACTGGAAATATTCTATAATAACCGGAGAATCGAGGAAAAGAGAAGAACAAGTAGCGCAGTTTCAGAATGAAGAGGATACGCGGATATTTCTTCTGCAAATTAAAGCAGGAGGTTTTGGACTAAATCTCACGGCCGCTGATTATGTGTTTATAACCGATCCGTGGTGGAACCCGGCAGTGGAAGAACAGGCCATTAACCGGGCTCACAGGATCGGCCAGGATAAAAAAGTGTTTGTCTACAAATTCATTTCCAAAGATACTGTTGAAGAGAAGATAGAAAAATTACAGCATAAAAAAGCCCGGCTGGCAGAGACTTTTATTAAGCCTAACCAGGCAATTAAACATCTTACCAAAGACCAGATACTGGATTTATTTAATTAATGTGCGTGTTTCGTTTCGGGCGAATGAAGCAGAGATATTGGGCTTGCTTAAACACGGTTTGAATATTTATAGCACAAAGAATGAGGTACCGTCCACTTTAGTGTTTCTGTGGGAAAAGTTTTGATTGAACTACAGTCGATTGTTAGATTTCTGTATAACCCGCGGAGTTAGACGGTAATCTTTTTTTGGTGCAGTCAGAGGCCTGCCCCGCAGGAAAATTTATTTATCCCGTGAGAAAAACTTCCTGTAAATAAAGCACATAAAGGTTTATTGCTTAAAATAATTATCAATTAAACTATAGAGAGATTTTATATCAATTGGCTTGGTAATATAATCATTGCAACCCGCATTAAGACATATCGACCTGTCATCGCCCATAGCATGAGCGGTCTGGGCTATAATTGGAATTTCTTTATCTTTCTTCCTGATTGTTTTGGTTACTTCTATTCCATCCACATCGGGTAAGCTGATATCCATTAAAATCAAATCAATAGATTTCTGCTTTTCGTATAACTCCAGTCCTTCTTTTCCATTATTAGCAACTAAAAGGTTCACTTCTCTAGGCTCAAAAGCCTCCTGGAAAAAGCTGCAACTGGCAGGATCATCTTCAACCAACAATATCGTTTTATCCTTCCATTCAAACTCATCAATATTATCAGCAGGTTGCTTATCTCCAATATTCTTTACCGGATTATAAGGAATGGTAAAATAAAAAATGGTTCCTTTTCCTTCGGAGGATTCCAGCCATATTTCTCCTCCCAGCGCTTCTGCAATATTCTTAGAAATAGCCAGTCCAAGACCTGTTCCTTCATAATTCCGGGTTGTAGAACCATCCACCTGCCGGAAACGATCAAAAATAAATTCGAATTGTGACCTGGGAATTCCAATTCCTGTGTCCTTCACATAAAACTTGAGGAGATTATCTTCTGATTTCTCATACCCAAATTCAATCTTTCCCTTTTCTGTGAATTTAATGGCATTGTTCAACAAGTTGCCAAGAATTTGTTTCAGTCTTACCTGGTCTGTGGTAATATAACTTTCCACCCTTGGCAGATCCCAGTAATGCTCCAGTTTTATTTTTTTCTCATCTTGATTTTGCAGATTAAACCCGTATTGATTATAAAGATTGTTTAAGGTATCATTCAGGTAAAAATTGCTGTAAGTAATGTTTAATTGTCCTGCCTCAATTTTGGAAATATCGATTATATCATTAATAACATCAAGCAGATGAACAGACCTTGAATGAATCACCTCCAGAAACTGCTTTTGTTTATTCCTGGGAAATTCCTTTTCCATCAATACCTGTGAGAAACCTATTATTCCGTTCATCGGTGTTCTGATTTCATGAGACATGTTAGCCAGGAATGCTGTTTTTAGCCGGTCGCTCTCCTCAGATTTTTCCTTGGCTACTTGAAGGGCCGCTTCTGCAGCTTTATGTTCAAGGTTTACAGCAGCCTGTTTAATCATATTTTCGAGCAGGTTCTTTTTATGGAGCTTTTCTCCTTTTTTAATAAAAATTACAATACCTCCCCTGGGATTGGTTTTATGCGAAAAGCCCATTGTATATACTTTTTCAACCCCCAGTAATTTTTGAATCATGTTTGCCGTATTGTTCGAAATTTTCCCGTTCATTAACTGATAAATACCATTGTCAAGAAGCAATAGTTCTCCTGCTGTATAGATCTGTCTATCCTCTTTGGTCATTTCAGAAACACGAAACTCTGAATTTCTCGGATCTTTTCCGATTATTTTAATTAATCTATCTACCATACCTGAAAAGCCATAGTAATCGCGTATTCTGATCACATCAGGATTGTTAATATCACTGTAAGTCAGGATAATCTGGCTATCCGGATTCAGCATATAGGCCATTTCACCAATAACCTGAAGCGTTCTTTCAATTGAATTTGACTGGTTAAGCTCGGTTGCCACATCTGAAACGATTCGCAATTCTTTGATATAGTCATTAATAGATTCTTCCGTTCTTTTTCTTTCACTAATATCCCTTACAATGCTTAAAATATATTTTAATTCATTGTTCTCGTTTTTTACCGATGAAACAGTAATTTCAACCGGTATTTTCTTCCCGTATTTGGTAACAAAAACTTTTTCATAGGTACTGAATCTCTTGCCTTCATTCAATTCTTTTATTTTAATCTGGCTGTCTTCTGCATACTGGTCATCAACAACATCCATATAAGTCAATCCCATTAATTCTTCACGGCTATACTTCAAAAGTCTTTCAGCCTCATAGTTTACTTCAACATGCTCACCCCTTGGAGAGAGAATAAAGATTGCATCCCTGCTTTGTTCAATAAGGCTTCTGTATTTCTCTTCGCTTTCCTTTATCTGTTCTTCCGCCTTTTTTCGTTCGGTAATATCTTCTACATATTCCATCACATGACTAACCTGTTTGTTTTCATCAAATATAGGGCTCACGAAAATCTCTTTGTAGCTTCCATTTATGGGATTCTGATCAATAAAGTTACGAGGTTTACCATCGCTGAAAGCATCCATAGGAGGACAATAATTACAGGGGGTTTCTCTGTGCTTAAAAACTTTATAACAATAGGGGTATTGACTTAATTTTTCTACCGGATGCAATTCATGCTTTTTCCAATTGCTCAGGACAACCTTTCGATCCTTGTCGATAACCATTATCATATCTGGTAATGACTCTAAAGTAGTAGAAAGAAACTTTCTGGACTCTTCAAGTTCCTTTTTTGCTTTTACCCTTTCTGAAATATCTCTAAAAACTCCGTAAACATAATTTATCCCTCCTATTCTAATAGTTTGAGGATTTATTTCTACTGGTATGCGTTTTCCGCTTTTATGTTCTACATCAAAATATTTTGTATTGGCCTGATTTCCTTTTTCAGTATCATCTTTAAAAGAATCCTGAGCTTCTTTTCTCTGATCTTCAGGGTGTAATTCAAGCTGATGTTTTCCAATTAATTGTTTTTTGTCATAGCCGGTTAAAATTTCAGCGCTTCTATTCACATCCACGATAATTCCGGTATCTGCACTGGCAATGAAAATAGCATCTTTTGCTGCTTTAAAAAGTGTAAAATATTTTTTCTCGCTTTGTTTCAGTTGAGACTCTATTTCAATATCGTGCAGGGCAAAAGCCAGGTCTCCTGCAATTTCCTTAACCAGTTCCTGTTCTTCCTTTAATTCTGCAAAATCTTCCGGAACATTTACAGAAAGAATTCCATAGATTCTTCCGTTTTGCTCCAACCTTGTAGTAAGTGCCCTGCTGTTATTTTCTTCTTCAATAAGCGGGCAACCGGTGCAGCTCTCTTTCGTATTTTCTATTAAAATAACCCCTTTGGATTCCAAGGCCCTTTTGCAACATTCAGGCAGAGGTCCTCTTTTCATTTGATCTTTAAGATTTTCTCCTTTTTTCTCCCAGCCAGATTCCTCTACTTTTTCCACCTGCATATTTTCATCTAAAAGCACAATGATTGCCCCCCTGTAGCCCCGCGTTTCAGTCAGCATATTGCAAGCCTCTTCAACCATTTTATCCCTGTCTTTCTGCCATGTAATCAGCTGATTCACGTTTCTAATGGCTTTTAAGACATTGTTTAGATGATCCGTTCTTTTTTTTGCTTTTCGATTCTTTTTCAGTAAAATATGGATTCCCACGCCTAGTAAAAAGATCAGCATTACAGCAACCAATCTCATTCGAAATTCATGCAAGGATAAATTCACAATATTATGATATAAAGAGTTCCCCTCGTGAGCGGCATCAAGCCAGGACTCCAGTAGCCATAAAAGAGCTGCAATAAATACAGCCAGGAGAATTGCTTTATATCTTCTAATAAAATTTAACATACTTATTTTTCTTTCTTCAAAAAACCATCAATTAAGTTAAGTAAACGATTTGAATTCAATGGTTTGGTTACATAGTCATTGCATCCTGCTTTTATGGCCTTTTCCCTGTCTTCAGCCATAGCAAAGGCGGTTTGGGCAATAATCGGTATTTTTTTATTTTTTTCCCGGATTTTGCGTGTGACCTCCAATCCGCTCATATCAGGTAATTGAATATCCATTAAAATCAATTTTATATCGTCAGTATTCTCAAATGTTTCCAAAGCTTCGTCGCCATTCTTTTTAACAATTATATTCAGATTGGCAGGCGACAATATCTCTTTTATAAAATCCTGGCTTACAGGATCATCCTCAACTATCAATACTTTTTCATTTTCCCAGTAAAATTTTGTTTTAAAACGTTCTTTGTTATTGTCTATTTTTGGTTCTCCTTTCTCAGAGTTAACTTCCTCCAGCGGAATTGTAAATGCGAACCTTGATCCTTTGCCTTCTTCAGATTCCACCCAGATCTCACCCCCTAATAAATCTGTTAAACTTTTTGAGATGGAAAGACCGAGTCCTACACCTCCATATTTTTTAGTACCTAAATTTTCAACCTGTTGAAACCTGTTAAATATTTCTTCCTTTTTCTCTTCCGGTATACCCATTCCTGTATCCTCAACAAAGAAGGTTAATTTGCCATTATTTTCTTCTTTTGCCCCAAAGGTAACAGATCCTTTATCAGTGAATTTAATCGCATTACTCAACAAATTGGTTAAAATCTGCCTGATCCTTGTTTCATCAGAGTTGAGCCTGAGATTATGTGAACTCAGACCATTTTGCATATATAACTTAACATACTCTTTTCCCCTGGTACGGATTTCATTTTTAAAAACTTCTTCCAGTTCTTTCAGCACATTATTCACAAAGAAAGGTTCTTTATCAATTTTTATCTGGTTGGCTTCTATTTTAGATATGTCTATAATATCGTTAATCAGTTGTAGAAGATGTCTGGATCTTTTATCAATAATGTTTAAAAATTGTCTTTCTTTATCGGGATTTACCTTTGTAGTTCTTAACAATTCAGTAAAGCCAATAATGCCATTCATCGGGGTTCTTATTTCATGAGACATATTGGCCAGGAAAGCTGATTTCAGTTTGTCACTCTCCTCTGCTTTTTCTTTTGCTTCCAGGAGGTTGTTTTTATATTTTTCCTCCTGCATTTTTGAATGAAGAAGTGGCGCAATATAATCACACAAATTATTGATTAATTCTTTGTCATCTTCAGAAAAACCATCTTTTTTATTTGCAAGAGAGATCTGTCCAATCAGGCTGTTTTTCAGCATTATAGGGGCAGCAATTGCCGATTTTAATTCCACATGTCCTTTGGGTGGATTCAGATTTTTGTTTTGATATAAAGTCTTTTGTTTTTTTAGCGACTCACCCCACAGTCCGGCCCATTTGTTTTTAGGAAACACAATGCTTTTGTTTTCCACCTGGCATTGTTTCCATACATCCCTTGTGAGAGAAGGAGAAACTAAGTTGCCTTCTTCATTTATATAACCAAAATAGCCATAGTGAGCCTCAAAGACTTCACGGAAAATATCCAGGATATATTTATAAAAATCGTCATGATCACTATTAATAAAAGAATTGCTAATTCTGTTCTTAATAAGCAACTCCCGTTCAGCCCTTTTGCGTTCTGTTATATCTCTTGCTATTTTAAGAACAGCTTTTTCCCCGTAATATTCAATAAGGGTAGAATTAATTTCCACCTGTAAAACTTTCCCGTCCTTTGTTATGTGTTCAGTTTCATAAGAACTAAAACCTTTATCAATTATTCTTTGTAATTCTTTATCAAACTTTTTGGAATTTTTTGGAGTTGTCAGTTTTTTAGGGGTCAGTTTTAATAATTCCTCCCTGGAGTAATTTAGTTTCTCACATGCAAAATTGTTCACCTCAATAATATTCCCGTTGAAATCATGAATAAAGATTGCATCAGAAGCGCTGCTGAATAATGTTTTAAATTTCTCTTCACTTCTTTTCAATGATTCAATTGCTTGTTTTCTGGCTGTTGTAACCTGGAAATAAACAGAAAGGCCGGTATCAAAAGGATAAATCCTGACATCATACCAATTTTCATAAGGAGATTCTCCGAAATAAGTTTCAAAGCGAAGATTTTCTCCTGTTTTTAAAGCTTCATCATATTTTTTTTCAAAGATTGAATTTTTTGCCTCAGGGAAAGCCTGAAATATATGCCGATTTATGACTTCATCTCTGCTCTTATTCACCAACTCCTCGGCAGCTTCATTAAAATAAGTTACATTTAATTTTTGATCCAGCACATAAAAACCATCACTTATGCTGCTTAAAATGGAATCAAGCTTTTTATTGGTATCTACAATTTGCTTTTCTGCCATTTTACGCTCTGTGATATCTAAAATAATACCTTTAAAATGCGTAATATTTCCTTTAGAATCTCTTTGAATCCAGGTTCTATCGTCTATCCATTTAATTTCTCCCTTTTTATTTTTAATTCTGTATTCCTGTGTAAATTCTGTTCTGTTTTCATCTTTGGAATAGTCCTTAACTTCTTTCATAACCCGGTTCAGGTCATCTTTATGAATAAAATCAACAAAATTTACTTTTCCGGAGATAAATTCAGAATCTTCGTAGCCAAAAATTCTGTACACATTTTCTGAGACATATTCCACGGGCCATCCTTCCTCATTTTTCCATAAAAAGGCAACGGCCGGACTTTTAACAATAATATCGTTTGCTTCTTTTAATTTCTTCTCTGCAATCTTTCTTTCTGTTATATCCGTATAAAATTCAATAATCCGGTTTTCTGAAAGCTTCACCGAATTAACGATCACATCCTTAATCCTCCCTCTTTTTGTTTGAATCTGGGTTTCGAAATTATTAAGATTCGTATCTTCTTTTATTTTCTCCCGCTCAAGCTTAATTCTGTCAATTTCTGTGGATGGGTGTATATTTTTTACTTTCCTGGAATAAATCTCTTCATCGGTATATTCAGTTAACCTGAGTGCTGCGGGGTTCAGGTACTGAAAATTCTCCTTGTTATCGGTGATAATAACAGCCGTGGGTGAGGATTCAATATAATTTCTAAATTTTTCCTCACTCTCTTCCAGCATGGTTACAGTTTTCTTCAGCCTTTCATTGGCTTCATTTAATTCTTCATTTAAAGCAGCATATTCTTCGTTCTGAGCCTCGATCTCTTCATTTTTTTCTTTCAGTTTATTCTGGTATTCAACTTGCTCTGAAATATCATGAATAACTGCAAGCAGATGTTTGCCTTTTACTGTATTTACCAGGCTCAGGGTAATTTCTGTATCAATTAGTTCTCCCTGTTTTGTTTTATGTTTCCAGTAAAACTGTTTTTGTTTTCCTGCCAGCGCTTCATTTACATATTTTTCCCCTAATACCTCTGAAGAATCTCCATTGGGTTGTTTCTGCGGTGAAAGATCGGAAGCCGGATTCATTCCCTTTAATTTCTCCATAGGAAATCCAAACATTAAAGCTGCCTGCTTGTTGCAATCCATAATTTTATCCTTCATAAGAAAAAAACCATCGCCTGAATTCTCAAAAATGGCCCTGTACTTTTCCTCACTTTCCTGGAGAATCTTTTTTTGTTTTTTCCTGGCTGTAATATCTCTTGCTACAGTAGCAATACCTATAATTTTATTCTCATCATAAATTGGCGAAACAGAAAGCGAGACATCCACTTTTTCTCCGTTTTTCTTTACTCTGACTGTTTCATAATGATTCAGGAATTCTCCTTTTAATACAGTTTCAAAATAATTATCAACTTCTTCATTTTTATCTTCTGGCAAGAGGAATTCAGGTGTCTTACCCGCCACTTCATCTTCGGTATATCCATAAATTTTTTCAGCCCCCTTATTCCAGGAAAGAATCTTTTTTTCTTTTGAAATACCGATAATTGCATCATCCGTTGAATTAACAATTGTGCTTAACCAGCTTTCTATCTTATGTTTTTCCTTTTGAACTGAAATATCTCTTACTGCCGAGCGGACAACTGAATAATCTTTATTATCCTCTTCTTTCTCGGGAATACTTTCCATTGCTGCCCAAAAAATATTTCCATCCGGTTTTTTCAGAAGCAATTCACAGTACTGACTTTTACCTGTTTTTAAAGCCTCTTTTAAATGAAAATAAAATGTATCCTGGGAGTCAGGGTGAATATACTTAGTTATAAGCCTGTTTGAGAGTTCATTTTTGCTGACTGAAAGCAACTTTAATCCTGTATCATTCACATTGATGATCTTATAATCTTTTTGTATTATAAAATAACCAACAGGAGCCTTGTTAAACAGATCAGAATACCTGTCACGTGACCGTTCCAGCTCATTCTGAATATTTTTCAGCTCTTCATTTTGCTGTTCCAGTTCAATCTGATGAATACTAAGTTCTTCAACAAGGGTTTCCAGGTCCTTATTGTACAAAGAAGGATCTTTAACTCCTTTATTCTGTAGTATTTTCTCGGCTTTTTTTCTCAGCCATGAACTCTTGTTTTCGTCCATTTGCTTAAATAATTAATTCTTATTATTCTTTATATTTTTTTCGGCAGAAATATCCTGAATTTTCTCCACTGCAAATTCAAAACTTCCGCCCTTTCCGTATACCGGGTCTATTGATATCCGAAGGTATTTTTTCAGATGAGGTTCCCAAAACTCATCATTGGTAATTTTCTTATCAGATAAACCTTTGCATGTAACACAATATTCAGGGGGATTATCAGCTCCATGAATGAGTTCATACGATTTTTTCCCCTTAATATCCTCTTCTTTTTTATTCAGAAGATCAAGAAAAGCCTGGTTGTATTGCAAAATATTATATTCCTCATCCAAAAGAAAAATTGATTCGCTGATTGAATTAACCGTGTGTTCCCACATCTTCCTTCTGCTTTCTGCCTGCATCCTTTGGGTGATATCCCTTATCAGTCCAACATTTGCTTTTACTTTTCCATTGGCATCTTTTAACTGAAAAGCGCTGGTCTCGCCATAAAAGATCTTTCCACTTTTGGTTTTGTATGAAATCATCTGAACAAACCCTTTGGAATAATCTTCTAAATATTCCCCCATATCATCAAAATCATGAACCTGGGCATACAGGTAAGAGGTTTTTTTACCTTTGATTTCTTTAAGTTGATAACCAAACATTTCTTCCAGGGCCGGATTGGCATCTATTATCTTTCTGTTTTCATCAGCAACCAATATGGCATCCATGTTAGAATTAAACAAACTCCTGTATTTTTCTTCACTTTCTTTTATCGCAATTTCAGCCTTTTTAAGTTCGGTAACATCTTCCAGGGTAAATACAACCCCATTTACTTTCCCTTCCTGGTTATACATTGGCGCTCCACTAATTGACAAGAGGCGCTTTTCTTTTTGGGGAATTTTAATATAATGCTGATACCTGTAGATCGGTTTATGGGTTTTCATCACGCGGCTGAAAGGAAGGTCATCGCTGGGTATCTGATTTTCTTCCATATCTGTGATTTCCCATTTCAGATCATCAAAATTTCTTTCTCTGATTTGTTTTTGAGTAATGCCAAACAAACTCTCTGCTTTCTTATTGGCAAAAGTGATTGCTCCGCTTTCGTCAACGATCGTACTGGCTACAGGATTATATTCCAGCGTCTTGTAAATGAGTTCATAAGTAGTATCTTTTTCCTTTTCTATCTTTTTAAGCCGGGTAATATCAATAAAGGTAACAATAATGCCATCTACAGCATTTTCTGCTGTTCTGTAGGGCAATATTCTTAAAAGGTACCAGGTGCCGTCCTCTTTTGTTATTTCCGTTTCTTTTTGCTGTAGGTTTTCCAGTACCTCATTTATATCTTCAATAAAATTTTTGTATATGTGATCAAGAGAAATATGATCAATGGGCCGTCCCACATCAGAATCTCTTATATTCGTAATTTTAGCGGCAATATCTGTAATTTTTCTTATCCTTAGCTGACTGTCAATGAACAATGTCCCTATATTTGTATTTTTCAGGAGATTATTCATGTCATTATTCAGTTGAGTAAGCTCTTCAATTTTATCCTGATGTTCCGCATTAACAGTGTATAACTCCTCATTAACACTCTGCAGCTCCTCATTAGTGCTTTGCAGCTCCTCATTAGAAGCAATTAACTCCTCATTAGACGACTGAAGCTCTTCATTAGAAGTTTCCAGTTCTTCAACAGTGGCCTGTAAATTTTCTTTGGTATACTGCAACTCTTTTTCCAGTTCATTAATCCGCTCCTGGTACTGGCTGTCTACATCCACTTTTTCAATCGTGGTATCATCCGCTTTCGCTTTTGTTTTCTCTTTAACCTGGAAACTAATGATGTAGTAAATTTCTTTGAATTTTTTGTCATTCAGCATTCTTCCGGAGACTGTCATCATCTGTCCATCCAGGCTCTGCAGTCTGATATTCTCGTAAACAACCTCTTGTTTATTCTTACGGGCCCTTCTCATGATGCTGCTAACCATGGTTGAAAGCTCGTCGGGTAACATTTTCAATATATTAAGACTAATCTGTCCTGTAGGAATGTTCAAAAACTTATTCACATTGTGAATGGTATGCACAATGTTGTAGTTTTCATCGACAATGACAGAAGGAGGAATGAACTCACTTAATAATTCATCAAATATGTTCTCTAATTTATGAACCTTTGGTTTTGCTTTATCAAAATAGGTTCCCACACTTTTCAGATCGCGCTGTCTTTTTTGAAGATTGGGCACCCTGAAAAATTCATTGGCCGGCGGTTTATAGCCCGGCAGAATTTTATAGATCTTTGCCTTTGTATCCAGAGCATTAAAGCCACCGGAAATTTCACCAACAGATTCACTGCTTCCTAGAAATAAATATCCATCCTTATTCAATGAAAAATAGAGCATTGAAAGGACTTTCTGCTGTACATCATTGTTCAGGTAAATCAGCATATTCCGGCAGGAAACCAGGTCTATTTTTGAAAATGGCGGGTCTTTCAGGATGTTGTGAGAAGCGAATACAACCATGCTTCTAATGCTTTCGTTAATTTGAAAACCGTCTTGTTTACGGGTAAAATATCTGCTTAAATGTTCAGCAGAAACATCAGAAACAATGCTTTCGGGGTAAATTCCTGCACCGGCGAATTCAATTGAATCTCTGTCTATATCTGTGGCAAAAAGTTTTACTTCCCGATTGATACTATTTTCATCCATAAACTCTTTCAGGTAAATAGCTAATGAGTAAGCCTCTTCCCCTGTAGAACACCCCACACACCAGATACGCAGAGGCTCCCTCTTTTTTCCATTTAAAAGTTCCGGAATTACTTTCTCTTTTAGCTTTGCAAAAGCCTCATCATCTCTAAAAAACCGGGTAACCCCAATAAGTAATTCTTTATAAAGGATATTAACTTCCCGCCTGTTACTTGAAATAAAATCCACATAATCCTCAATTTTATCATAGCGGTTGATGCTAATCCTCTTCTCCAGTCTGCGAATTATGGTACTTTCCTTATAATTTGAAAAGTCAATTCCCGTTACATCCCTGATGATCATAATAATTTTCGAGAGATAATCTTCATCTTTAGTGATCTGGTTCTCGATCTTTTCGGTTTTCTGAATAAAAGGATGTTTAACGTAGTTGATCAGCGCTTCAGCCATTTCTTCAGGCGTGAGTATATAATCGACCATACCAGTGGAAATTGAACTACGGGGCATTCCGTCAAATTTTGCCGACCGGTCATCCTGGGCAATAACCATTCCTCCATTCTCTTTAATTGCCCGGATACCTAGTGTGCCATCGCTACCAGTGCCCGAGAGAATAACCCCGATTGCATTTTTTCCCTGATCCTGTGCCAGTGAACGCATGAAAATATCAATGGGCATGTTAACTTTATGAGTATGATCCTGTTCAGTAAGAAACAATTTACCCCGAAAAATAGTCATGTTCTTTCGGGGTGTAATTAAGTAAATGTGGTTTGGCTGTATCTCCATACCATCAGTGACACGGTGGATTTTCATCCCGGTATACCGAGCCAGCAGTTCATCCATAAGGCTTTTGTAATCAGGGGACAGATGTTGTACAAGCACGAAAGCAACGCCGGGATTATCAGGTGTATTATTGAAGAATTCCTGCAAAGCCTCCAGGCCTCCGGCTGATGCTCCTATTCCGACAACTGAAAAATCAAGTGAGTATTCATTCTCCTCCGATAATGGATTCTTTTCGGCAAAATCCTCATTTGGTAAGATTTGTTCCTGTTTGTTTTTTTTGTTCATGATCTGTATTTATTTCCCAAAACAAGCCATTTAATATACGAAAGAATTGAATTTCTGACAGTTTATTTTTTCTGATTGTGAAATAAGAAATTGAGAAAAAAGATCGTAGGAATTTTCCTACAATTTAAGTTCTATTACCAGGGGATTTCTTTAAGAGAAATAAAAAACCATGCGCAGATAAGTACTGAGATTTTTCTTAATGAATATTCGCTTGTTTTTCTTTTTTCATTGTCGAAAAAAAAATTCTGTCGGGCATTCAGTAAAATCAACTGATATAACTAAAATAAAGGAGGTTTCCCGGCTAAAAGCCCAGGTGAAGCAACAGTCGGCAATCACCGTTATAAATGGTAAAGTAATTTACTAAAATTTCGCATTGAGAAACCGTTTTGATTTTTTTACTTCAATAAAATAGTTTTGTGTGATTCCTAGCCCAATCCTTTAGGGCGGGGTATTTTAAATGCCTACCCCGACTATGATTTCTATAAATTTTGTATTTTAATTTACAAAATTTATAGAAATCGGATGTGTATCAGGTTTAACCTAAACCCCGCCCTAAAGGACTGGGCTAGGAAAATAAAACCTTTTAAATTTGCTAATGTGAAATTTTTAAATAAAATCAAAACAGTTTCTGAATTTTAACTCAATCATTACTAACCCTCAATAGTTATGAAACCAGCCAATCAACCCTCCCAGCCCACTTCAGTGGGCTTTTAAGAATCAGGAAGACGGCTTTAAGCCGATTAAAGACAGGGTGTTGGTGATATTTAGGTGACCCCGGTTTCTCAGATCAAAGATATTTTTCTATTGTTTCTTCCATTTTTTTGAGTTCAATGGGTTTTCCAAGGAAATCATCAAATCCTGCCTCAAGACATTTCTGCCTGTCTTTAGCCATAATGCTCGCTGTTTGTGCAATAATTGGCAGGTCCGGATACTCTCTTTTGATCTCTTTGGCTAAAATATTGCCACTTATATCAGGCAACCTAATATCCAGCAATACAAGATCAACGTCCTCCCCGTTAATCAGGTATCTCATTGCATCAAACCCATTGTTGAAAATCTCCACTGTATATTTATCATCCAGCGCTGTTTTAATTAGTTCACTGCTTGCCGGATCATCTTCAATTACAACAATCTTTTTGTTTAAAAGTAGTTTTAGTTTCTGACCTGAGGATTTTTTGAGTGTATCTTTCAAACTTGTGTTGCTTTCGGGAATTTCATAAGGGATAGAAAAAAGTACTGTGGTTCCTTTATTTTCGACGCTTTTCACCCATATCTGACCTTTCATCAGTTGAATAAGTTGCTTTGCGTAACTCAGTCCCAGACCTATCCCTCCATATTCACGGTTTTTCAGATCTGAAGCCTGGCGAAACTCATTAAAGACCACCTGCTTTTTTTCTCTTGAAAAGCCGATTCCGGTATCGCTAACAGCAAAAAGAATATTGCTGTTTTCAATATTGTAAGAAATTTCTATCGATCCTTCTTTAGTAAACTTAAAAGCATTATCCAGCAAATTATGGAGTACCTCTTTAAGATTTATCATGTCAATTAATAGATGATCTTCTTCATCTTTCAGGGCATATTTTTCTTTTACTGAAATGTCCTTTTTACCATGCAGTTCGTGCCAGTTTTTATATTCACTGACAATACCTGCTATCTCCTGGTTTAAATGACTTTCCACATTATAACTCTCAAGCTGATTTGACTGTACTTTTGAATAACCGATGATGTTGCTGATGATCCTCTGCAGATTGTTACTGCTGTTTATAATAATCTTTAAATATTCAGTTTCTTTGGGATCCTTATCTTCATCTTTCAGCAAAAGCTGCGAAAAACCCACAATTCCATTAAGAGGAGTCCTGATTTCATGAGACATATTAGCAAGAAATGCCGACTTCAGCCGGTCGCTTTCTTCTGCTTTTAACTTAGCCTGCTGAAATTCCAGGTTTATCTTCTTAAGTTTTTCATTTTTCTTCTTTAATTCTTTATTCGTTTTTATGAGTTCCGAATAATACTTTTCCACATCATCTTTTGTCTCGTATTCTTTATGATGCATTAGCTGGTTATAAATTTTGGCAGATAAGCAAGAAGCAACTTCGTGCATCATGTCATATTCAAAAGTGGAAGGATTATTTGCTGTCTGTTTTTTTACAATCCAAAACCCATAAAGGTTATCCATATACCGGAGAGAAATAATAAGACCGGGTTTCAGATCACAGACTGAAGTTTCAATACAATCCCTGCAAATCCTGGAATGAGTATTCACCTGGTAAAGAACACTCTTATCCTTTAATTTCTGTAAACATGGGTATCTTTCAACAGAATCATTCGGGATTTCTTTAACAGGATATTGATGACTTGAGCCGTTTAACAATTGCCTCAGAAAATCTTTAATTATCAGAAAATGGCTGTCTTTGTAACCAAGTACTTCCTGAAGCGTTTTTTTAATTTCAGAAATTGTCTCTCCAATGTTTTTCTGTCTGGCCAGGGAAGAAAGAATTTCATTATAAGCATAAAGTTCATCATTTTTACTCTTTTCATTTCTGTAAATTTTATACAACTCACTAAGATCGATGAAATCCACTTCTATCAAATTGTAGGAAAGAGGTTTAATAAGAGTTCGCAGGTATTTTTGTAATCCTGAATAATAATGATCGAAATTAATATCTATGTCTTCAGCCAATGACTTTTTTATGTTTGCCAAAAGGATATTCTTATCGTGATTCATTAATTTGAGGAGATCCTCACCAACATTCTGCCGGGTTTGTTCAGGATTTAACAGGTTGTCAAAGGTTTCGTTTGTATCATCCACTTCTATTTTTGTAATTTGCTCTTCAGTGAAATGAATCCGACCTAGCAACCGGGCAACCGAGTTATTCTCATTAAGATCAGAATCAGCGTTTATCCACGTTTCACGTTTCATATCCGTATTAGTTTTTATATTTTATCAGAAAGTATGCAGGTAACCTAAAAAAATGAGACAGCTGTATTTTCCTGAACAGTTCACTAAAAAGGGTCGAAAAGTCTAAATTATGGTCTTGATAAAAACTGTTCATAGCCTGCATACTTTCTGTAGTTTTCATTTTTATATACAATTTCTGTTTTTGTTTTGCTTCAGGTTAATTTCAATTTTATTGATCAGATTATTAATATTATACGGCCTGATTATATAGTCTGCAATACCAAGGTCAAGCGCTTTATTAATTATTGAAGTCATTTGTTCCTGTGAAATAACAATTACCGGAATGGTTTTTATATAATTCTGTTTATGACAATATTCTAAAAACTCTATTCCCTCATCATCAGATAAAAGTGGATTAAGTAAAATAAGATGTAATTGGTATAATCTTATGAAAGCTTTGGCTTCTTTTATATTATTTGCTGTATATGCCATGTAATCCTTATTTTGCAATATCCACTTCAGCAATAGCAAATGACTGTCTGCTTTGTCTACAATAAGTATGTTAGATATTTGCATTTTTACTTTCAAAAATACCTGATATATATTATCGTGGGTAGGGTGTAAATACTTATTTTGGCAAATTAAGTATTTCTACGCTGCTATATCATAAAAGAAAGCAATATAATTTATTGATTTACAGTGTATTTTAATTTTTATACAAGAATTTAAATAAAAAAATTGCTGTTTTCAGATTATACTTAGCGAAAAAATAAGTATCTAAATATTAAAATCATACACTAAGGAAACGAGCAAGATCATCAAAAAAAACTATATTTCAACAACTTACAATAACGAGTTAATTACGTATTTATACCTAAACAGCATCAAAATATAACTTTTTAAAAATAAGGATTTTATATTTTAGTCTGATAAATTAGATTTTTTGTCAGCGTATAAATACTTGTTTTAACCAGGTCTAATGTAGTAAATAATTTTGTTTTTTGCTGGTATTCAGATTAATACAGAATATAGAATTTAGAATTTAGAATCTGGAATACAGAATTAAGTTGGCAGAAATCAGTAAACAGCAACATGCCGGATTTTTGTTGGCTGAGTAAACTGAGTTGATTAAGATCGTTTTATTACCCGCAAGTTTCTTAAGAATAAAATTTAAATGTTAGATGTTTTAATCATTGTCCACTTCGTTCATAAATAGACATTTTTCAGGACGGGTCAATTTTTCATTCTTCATTGTTCATTTGACCCGTCCTAAAAAATGACAAACCCGTAAAACGTTATAGTGAAAGTTTTAAATTAAAAGCATTCTCTGAGTTAGAAAACAGAATTAAAAAGGAACATGCCTGAAGCAGAGAAACTGCTTTGGTAACTACTGCATAAAAACAACCTGGGGTTCGTTTTAAAGTTCAGCAACAGACCGGGTTTTATTATAGCTGATCTATATCTTTAGCCACAGCATAATCTTTTTCAGTAACTTTTCCTTCAGAATGTGTTGTTAAGGTTATTTTTACTTTGTTGTAGGAATGAATAAATATATCAGGGTGATGCTGGTAAGATTCAGCAATATTCTTTACCTGGTTTACAAAATTTACAGCCTCTTTAAAATCCTTAAAACTAAAAGTTTTTGATATTTCTTCGTTATTTTCTTTCCAGTTTTCCATAGTTTGTTTTATTTTATCTTATTTTAGTTATTTAATGAAACAAATCATTCTCTATAATGTTCAAAATGAATACAATGTATAAAATTGACCAATGTTTGTTCTTTTCTTATATTTAAAAAAGTATGTCAAATAAAGGGTTAACTTTCATCCCAATTTAGAAACTCAAAGAAAAAATATGTTTGTTATCCAATTAATATTAATCACTTCTATTCTTTTACAGGCAACCAGTGCCGTGATGGCTTTACAGCTCATAAAAATTACAAATAAATACTGGGCGTGGATCTCACTGGCGTGTGCTGTTTGTTTAATGGCCATCAGGAGAATTATCTCCTTACAGGATTTACTTATTGAAAACAACCCGGAATCGGTCAATTTTTCTGCTGAAATAGTGGCTCTCATAATTTCTGCCCTGGTTTTAACGGGTATTATTAAGATCAGACCCATTTTAAAAAATCTCTATGCGGCCAGGGAAAACCTTGAGAAAACAAATAAAAAGCTGAATAAAGAAATTGAGCAGCGAAAAATTATTGAAAAAGAGGCCCACCTAAATGAGGAAAAATTCAAAAGTTTGGTAGAAGCTTCTCCTGTACTCATCTGGATGTCTGATACAACTGCTAACTGCACTTATTTCAACCAACGGTGGCTTGATTTCAGGGGACGGACCCTGGAGGAAGAAAAAGGCATGGGGTGGACAAAGGGCTTGCATGAGGAAGACAAAAAACAAACCATCCATAAATTTTTGGATTCATTTAAAAAGCGAAAATCTTTTGAGCTTGAATATCGGTTAAAAAACAAAGACAATGAATTCAGATGGATCTATGATATTGGAAATCCGATGTATGATCAAAACGATCAATTTATGGGTTACATCGGGTCGTGTATTGATGTAACAGATCGCAGAGAAATGGAAAGGGCTCTTAAGGAAAGTGAAGAAAAATTCAGAACCATTTTTGAAAACTCGCCTCTTGGAATATTTCGTTCAACACTCCAGGGAAAATTTCTTGAAGTCAACCCGGCCCTTGCACAAATGTTGGGATACAACTCTCCAAAGGAGGTAATTGATTCAATTGATAACATTGCTGAACAGATTTATGTAAAAAACCAAAAAAGGGAAGAATTTTTAAACACTGTCAGAAAGGAAAACAAAGTACAAAAGTTTGAAGATATTTACAAAAGAAGAGACGGAACACATTTTACAGCAAATCTTCTGTTAAATAAAATCACTGATTCAAGAGGAAATATAAAATATTTAGAAGGAATTGTTGAAGACATTACGGAACAAAAAGAGGCCGAAAATAAGCTGAAAAAATCCGAACAGCAGAAGTCTCTGATCCTCCAATCAATGAGCGAAAAACTTCTTTACATAGATACTGATCTTCGCGTACAGTGGACAAACAAAGCTGCACTGGAAATTATAGAAAAAACAGAAAAAGACATCACGAATTTATATTGTTATGAAATCTGGCATAATAAAAATACTCCCTGTGAAAATTGTCCTGCATTAAAAGTTTTAAAAACACAAAAAACAGAGTCTGCTGTTATTTCATTAAAAGACAGAGTCTTTAACATCCATGCTTACCCTGTTATTGAAAACGAGCAAATTGTTGGTATACTGGAGGTTGGAGAAGATATTACAGAACAGAAAAAAGCTGAAGACGAGCTCAAAAAAAGCGAAAAGAAATTTCGCATGTTTTTTAATGAGAACAATGCAGTTAAATTAATCATTAACCCGAAAACAGGTGCCATACTCACAGCCAATAAAAGCGCTAAAAATTATTACGGTTATGAAGACCTGGAATCCAGATTTATTCAGGATATCAATCAATTAAGCAAAAAAGAGGTTGTACAGGAAATGGAGAATGCATTTCGCAGGCGAAAAAATTTTTTCAATTTCAAACATAAACTTGCCAATGGCAAAATAAGGCATGTTGAAGTTCATTCAACACCCCTGAAAATTGATGAAAATCAATATCTCTACTCAATAATACATGACATCACAGACCGGATTAAAGCAGAAAAAGCTCTTAAACAAAGCGAGCAAAAATTTAAAAAAATTGTAAACACACTACCACAGTTTGTGTCTTATGTAGACAGAGATTTAATTTACCGGTTTGTAAACAAAACTTACCTCGATCGATTTAATATAAAAGAAAAAAATATTGTAGGTAAAAAACTAATAGAAATAATAGGCAAAGAATCTTTTGAAAAGGCCAAACCTCGGTTAAAACAAGTTTTAAAAGGAGAACGAGTACATTACAAGGAGTATTTTCGATATCCTAATAAAATGAGTGCTCATATGGAAGGCACATTAATTCCTGAGTTCGATATTAACGGAAAAGTTCAGGGCTATTATGCAATTTTATCAGACATAACACATCATATGATTAACCAGCAGCTTTTGGAGATATCAAAAAATCGTTTGCGGGGCTTTTCTGAACACCAACAGAACATTCTGGAGAGGGAAAGAAGTTATATAGCAAGGGAAATACATGACGAACTGGGACAGAATCTTACAGCCATCCGGATGGGTTTGTCTATGATAAAGCAGCAGATATCAAGAAAAGAACGAAATCTCTTTTCAAAAGTACAGGAATTAAGCCACATCACACAAACAACCCTGGCAAAGATCAAAAAACTGTCAACAGAATTACGTCCTCAATTGATTGACGATATGGGATTAATTGCAGCAATTGAATGGTATGTAAGCAATTTTGAAAAAAGAAGCGGAATTACCTGCCACCTTGAATTTCCTGATGAAGAAAAAGAAATTCCAAAGGATAAGGCCATACATATTTACAGGATTGTGCAGGAAGGATTAACCAACGTCTATAAACATGCCGATGCAGATTCTGTGGAAGTTATTATCGAAACAAGGAAAAATGAGTTAACTTTAGAGCTCAAAGACAATGGCAAAGGGATTGAAGAAAAAGAT
>Ga0102938_10000121_pt1 | contig 49400 bp, 28 predicted proteins | sample SalPonR2_B_D2_MG_FD_84516 | JGI IMG/M metagenome (GOLD analysis project Ga0102938, IMG submission 84516) | Salt pond soil microbial communities from South San Francisco under conditions of wetland restoration - Salt Pond MetaG R2_B_D2_MG | ecosystem: Environmental > Aquatic > Marine >...
AAGGCAAAATGGGACTTTCCAATGTCCCCGCACCCTGCGGGCCGCCCAACGCCATCGCACGAACCGGAGCGACCGGACCGCGCGAACCGTCAGGCAACAATGCAAAGGGATCCGCATGGTTGGGCAGGGGGATGAAGTCCACCGGCGCGCCGTTGACAAAACCGTTGATGGCACCGGAGATCGCCAACGCCATGTCTGCCGGCAGATAGTTCGGCCTGTACAAAATGGGAAGATTGCCCGCTGCCACCGGATCGCCCTGCGTGAACTCAAAGGTCACCGCATGAGGAGCGTTTGGATCCGAAGGGACGCGATCGGTCGGCAAGTTCGCGACCTGCTCGATCGTGAACGTCGAACCGGCAGGCGTTTGGGCGCCACCGCGAGCCTGTATCACGAACTGTCGCGGAGCCCGGACTTCGATCGAGATGTCGTATTGTCCGGTACCCGAACCGGGTAAACGCTGGCCAAGCGACAACGCGTCGTAGGTCTCGTTCTGCGAAGCACTCACGCCAATGAAGTACGTGTCTTTCTCGAGTGCCGTGAAATCAATGAAAGGATCGATGCCTAACGTTTCGTCGATCGCCGCGCCGGTGTCATTAACCGTTTGCGGATCCCCATTGGAATCAAAGGTCGTCACCACCTGGCCGCTGCTGTTGAATACTCGCAGCACGGTGTCGATCGCTCCATTGGTATCGATATCGACCAACACGCGATCACCGAAGTCGAGTTCCACCTGGAAGAAATCGACATCTTCATTGGGCGAAACAAAAATCGAATCGCCGATCTGACCGGTGGAAGTGAACACATCGCTCGAATGCGAAACTCCCTGATGCGTTTGCACCGCATTGGCCAACGTATCGTTGGGTTCGTCGCTGGCGCTTCCGATCGAGGAGGCCAAACTACCGTCACGTCCAACGATCGTATTATTGATCACCCGTGCAAACGGCTGTGCCCCTTCGTGAATGGGAGCTTGCACAGCCCGAAAATCACCACTAGTGAAATAGATGCCCGATGCACCGTAAACATAGAGTGCCGGTTCTTGGTGATTCGTGTCGCTCTGCTGCAAGCGATTGGCGCGATTGAAGTCCGATGGATCGGTTTCGAACAAGTTGTCCGCGATCACCGGATCGACCAACTGCACCATGTCATTCTGTGCAAGCGGACTGTTGAGAATCGCTTCTCGGATCGCCAGCAGCATTTCATGTTTGTTGTAGCCGTAGCTACGACCATCCACGGGGCCGCGGTCACGGCGATAATAGATGGGGACATGTCCTTCACGAACACCCAACGTTGCGGCTCCACCGGAGATTTCCTCGAATTCAAACACCACGCGCAGATTCCCGGCATCGATCGTCATCAGATCGCCATCCGTCACAAACTCGCCGAAATGCTCAAACCCCGCCGGATTCCCACCGTTGGCGTTGTCCGGGTCAAAGCTTTGGTCGTTTGGAATAATCATCAGCGGGCGCAACTCGCCCTCGATATTTATTCCCGCCAACTGAGCGTTATCGATGATGTTGTTGATCACCGTCACGCCGGGGGTCAAGCCACCGATGACGCTGTCGTTCTGAGCAGGCAGATTCCGTATCGCTCCCATTCCGGTGTTACCCAAACGCGGCGTCTGGAGGAAGTTGTTGCTTTCCCCGAGGATCCGATCGAAGGGATCGGTTGCCCGTTCGCCCGGTTGGCTCCATACGCCATACACTTTGCTGTCGGTGATCGTGTTGGAATCGATCACGATCTGCGATTGCGTCCGCTGCACGTTGCGGTCGCCGAAAGAGTCTTGCAGCACGGCCGGGAAGGTGACTCGTCCGGTTGCCGGATCAGCCAATTGGTTGATGTTCGCCGGGCGTGTCGTCGACAAGGAGTTCTTGCCGATGAACAGGGCCGAATCGAGTTCATTGGTGGCGTTATCGCCGACGACGATCTTCATGGTGTATCGACGACCGGGCTGCATCAGCACCGACCCCAGATCGGTGTTCTCGGTGCTGAGCGTCAACACCTGAGAGAACCCGTCAAAGCCCAATTCTCGCAGGAAGTTCCCGCCGTTGGTCGGGCTATTGTCGGTATACAGTCCGCTCGCGGGCCCCACGGTCGTGCTATCGATCGGCGTTGGTGTTCCCGCTACATCGATCACGCCCATGTTGAAGACCGCGCCGAATTCGTCCTCGACCAAGACGGCCAACTGATCCTGGTTAATCAAGGCATCGTTGGTGAACTCTTCCGAGGCAAACACGACTTGCAGGAACAGATGACTGGGGTCGGTTCCATCGACCTGGAAGTCAAACTCCAAGGAAGACGAATCGACACTTGTCGTCGCCGTGGTCGCATCGAGATCGAGATCCCCCGCACCGCTGGCGATCCCCGAAGTGGTCTCCGAGAGATTGGGCCCCATCGCGCCGGCGACCGGACCGGTCGACACAATCACCCCCGATTCCAAACCGATGGTATAGGAGCCTTCTTCGAACACTCCCAACCCTGCTCCGCCACTGGTTTGCTCGTTGCCGAAACCCGTCACGCCCGTGCCGACCAACTCGGCCGCCAACAACGAACCGGTGCTTTCCGGCGAAGTCACCAGCGACTGCACATTCAGCCCGCGGAAGTCGCCTTCGGCGGGGCCGACCAAGTCAATGCGGTTGTCCTGCGAAGGCCCGTTGTCGATACCGCCACTACTGGAGGCCTCGATGTTCAAGATCGCCTGGACATTCGGATTGTTGATCGCATTGCGAATCGACTGTGCCACCACGGCGGCCGAATCGGTTGTCGCAAAGGGAACCGGAATGCTGCCCAGCGTCACGCTGCCGCTGCTATTGAACTCGAAGCGAATCGACGTTGCGCCGTCGTTCAATTCAAAGAAGTTGCCGTCCGACAGTTCGCGTCCAGCCGGTGCAATCAACGTCACCGTTTCGGGAGCAAGCCTCGCATTGGTGTCGAAGGTACGCGTCAGAACCTGCTGAGGAGTGGCGTTTTGGGCCGTCGAATGGATCTCGCCCGGCCGGATTTCCAACTGATAATTGCCACTCAGGATGGAGCTGTCCGAGGACGTGAAGGAAAATCCGTATTGCCCCGGAGCCGCATTGGCGATGCGTTCGCCACGCTCGGCAAACCCGACCACAAAATCGTCCATCGAGAAAGCCGGTGCCAACGAACCCACAACGCCGCCACTAGCGACAAACTCCAGTCGCACATTGTCCAATCCAGCGATCGTGTCGAGCGAAATACGCGCCTGCAAGAAATTGCTGGTCGTATTGGTGGTGAAGGTCCCAGTGCCGGCCAACGGAATCGTGGCACCCGTTTCGGTGATCGCATTGACGACCATGTTGCCGCCGTTACGGAAGTAATTGAAATACAGGAACGGCTGGTCCTCGGCGGTATAGTCGCCAAGGTCCATGGCGTTGGTCCGCAAGACGGAGCTAGCCGCACCGGTTGGAACGTAGTGCAAGCTCTGGTTACCCGCCGGTGCGGGCTGGAAAGCGTGGCCTTCGACCGACACATTCAACGTATACAGCGTGTCCTGAGGCAAGCCCGTGCCGGTGAATACATTGTCATCCGCATTGTAGCCAAGGTCGGGCAAACCGACGGCAAAGGTATAGTTTCCCGCCGGCAGGATGGTCTGGATAAACGGATCGCGATTGCTGTTGCTGCCACCTTGGCCAACTCCCGCTCCGACGCCGTTATTCGTCGCCACAACGGCGCCCGTGGAATCGATCAACACCAATCGCAAATCGACCGGCTGGGCAGCTTGGTCATCATCGATTTGAGTAAAGCCATTGGTGACTTCATCGACGTCAATGATCACCGTGCCGTCAGCGGGTACCGTAAATCGATAACCATCGACCGTGCCATCGCCGGTGCCACGCACCTTGATATAAGGGAATAGTAGCGAAGTGTTTTGCGTCGCCGTCCCCACATCGCCGTCGTAACGCAAATTCCATAACGGATTGGCTTCCAGGTTTTGTGCCGCGAATCGCGAGGGGTCGTTTCGTTCGAATTCTTGAACGATCAACGTCCCTGGATCGGTGCTCGAATCGGTATTATCGAACTGCTGAAATTCGCCGTGGCCGCGGTTGCCGCCCAAACGAGTATCAATCGCCCAGCCCGCGGGCAGGTTATCGCGAGGAATCAAAATCGGCACGGCGGGATCTTCCGCGGTGGTTCCACCCACGCTGTCGATACGGTCGTCAGCAATCCGAGCCACACTCGGGATGGGCTCGCGACGCAAGTCGACGTTTTGCGTGAATTCTGTCGGCAGGCGACGGTCGCTGGTCACCGCCACGTAGTAGACTCCCGTCGTTGGCAAAGCAACCGGCCCGATGAAGGCGTCGCCGGTGGAGAAACTACCACGGTCAAAAAATTCGGCTTGGTCGGACCCCAGCGGACTGACTTGGTCTTCCGCGATGTTGCTGTTCTCGCCCCACAAGACCAAACGCGCACGTTCGGTATCGAAGATTCCGTCACGTTCTCCATCGGGATCCCAGAAGACCGCCATGCTGGTGTTGGGACGCGACAGGCCATCGGCGTAATCGATATCGAAGACCGTCGAGAAATACTGCAAAGGATCAAACTCATCCGACAACTGATCTGACAATTGATCGTGATCGACGTCAAACTTGTAGAAGTCCACGTCGCCGGAAAACAACAGACTACCACCGACACTGATCGATGCGTCATTGGACTGCAGCAAGTTGCCCAGGTATTGAGGACGATCCACGGTTCCCGGCGTGTCGCGATTGACTTCCAGTACGTTATTGATCGCTCCTGCGACAGTCCCTTCGTTCTCCAGTGCATCACCGAGCAGTGGTGAATTCCGCATCAAGCCACGAACGTGAATGCCATTCTGGGCGTAACGAATATCGGCGAATCGAACGACCGAGCCACCGAACTCTTGGGCCTCCTGAATACGCAGTTGGACACTGTACGCACCTGCCGTTGTACCACCGGCGGTATCGTTCGGATTGATGCTCGCACTGCGGACACGGAACGAGTAGGCCGATCGACTGCCCGTCGTACCTGGCAACGCGACGCGGAACCCAGCATCCCGAATGTTTGTGGTGCCAAAATCGCTATACTGTCCCTTCGATCCGAAATCCGCGAACTCGAGATCGCCGCGTGCCAAAGGTCCAACCCGACCGTCGACCAGTGACGATTGAATCAAGATTCCCTCAGGATCGAAGACTTCGCCCGTGCTGTTGTCAGTACGAGCCAACAAGTTCCCATCCGAGTCCAGCAGCTCGATGATCGTGTCGAGGCTGAAGGTGGTTTTGTCGATGTCGAACCAAACCACCGTGCCCGCCTCTCCAGTGAAGCTATAGGTGTCGATGTCCGCAGGACTCGACAGGTAGCCGTGGACGGTGAAGCCCAACCGCAGCAGCTCGTCCGTCGAGTACAGGCTTCCTGCCAAATCTCCCAACACCTGAGCCGTATTGACGGTGGCGTTGGTACCAGGCGCTTCCACCGTCGAAGCTTCCAATTCCAATATCGTATCGACATTCCGGTCGTTGCTGTATTCATCCAGCAAGATGCCGTTCCAGTCACCGGCTTCGGACCGGCTGGCACGCCTGTCGTTGTTGGTGTCTGTTTGTGGAGAGCCGTCCGGTTTCACACCCGCTCCGACGCTGTCGTCGGTCAGGCTGGTCAAAACCACGGGGAAACCGGGTTGGCCGAGCACGTGCAAAGTGCCGCCAACACGATCGGGCGCGCTGCCCGGCGTGCCGAACGCGGTCAAGCCACCACCGGCAAACTTCACCACCAAGCTCTCATCCGGGCGGCTCTGCAAACGCAGACCGCCGGACGAATGCAAATTGTCGACCGCGATCTCGCCCGAAACCACATGCACAATATCGGTGTCATCCCAAATGCTCTCGGTCGTCAGTTCGGCGGTCCGAATACGCAGCCCGTTCAGGCCGTTGTTATCCAGTCGGTTGTTGCGTACCAACGGACCGTAGTTGTCATCCAAAATCGACAAGCGATCAATCGCCCCGGTCTGACGCCCGATGTCGGGATTCAGATCCGCGACAAAGTTATTCAGATCGATGTCGATCGCACTTCCTTGATTATTCAAAAAAGTATTCCCGACAATCGTCGGTTGGCTGCCACGCACAAAAATCGTCGAAGGGGTATTGGCCAAGCGACCAAAGCGACCGACCGGACCTTGGCCGCCTTGACCATCGGCGTTGCGTTCGAAAACCGAGTTCGTGATGCGGCCAGTACCTTGTTGCAGCTCCAGCGCATTGAACGACTTAAAGGTACCCTCGATCCGCGTCAAACCACCGCCGTAGGCCACGACGGAATTATCGAGACTGATGTGCGCCGACGGCCCCACATAGATACCACCCCAGTCAGCTACCTGTGCATTCCCGTTGGTTGAATCATTGTTGGTGTCAAAGGTGCCGCCCGCTCCAAAGCGATCATCACGACTGCTGGTAAAGACCACTTCCTGACCTGGCAAGCCTTCGGCCAACAACTGGGTTCCCTGTCCCAGTTCGATCCGCGAACCGATCAGTTTCGTGACCAAACCGGGATCGAACACCAAACTGGCATCCAAGCGACCACGGGTACCGGTACGGTTCAGGTCGAGCAACCCTTCGGTTGTCCGGCCGTCATCAAAGAAAGTATTGGCCGAAGCATCGAGCTCCGCCACCAGGAAGAAGTCATTCGGATTGGGACCACTCAGATTGGCGCGATAGATCCGGCGCGTTTGATAGCCTGCCGGGGTCGGCGGCAGGTTTGCCATTTGAATCGCGTTATCGCCCGCCACCACGGTGATCGGATTCGACGCATCCGAAGCCAAGCTCTCGAAGCCATTGGAATCGACGAACGTCAAACGATAAGCATAGTTCCCAGGCGTGAGGGTTCCGCCGTCGCGCGAAGCCCCATTGAGGAGACTCACCACCGGCTGGATACCATCGGTAATCGGACCGCCGGGCGTCCCTTTCAAGATTAGGTTTTCACTCAGCACATGGACGATGTCGACATCGTCAAAGCGACCAGCGATCTCCAGTTCACGCGGCGCGTCGGCAGCCAGTGTATCGACGCGAACGAACAATCCGTTGATACTGTTGTTGACCAACTCGTTGTGGTGAATGTCGGGACCCACACGGTCGTAGTCACCGGTAAACGCACCAGCCTGCTGGAAACGTGGCTCACTGTAGTTGGATTCTTCAAAGCTGTTCGGCGCGGCGCTCATCGCCGGACCGGCACTGTCCGATATCTTGTTGAAGGTCAACGTTGGCCGCGTATCCATCACTTGGATCGGGTTAACCGTCTGCTGGAACCCGCCGATTTTGACATTGCCACCGCCACCAAAGCGAATGTCGGCGTGGTTCACGTACTGCAGGAAGATCCCTTCGTTCTCGAGGCTCGGGCGGCCTTGCGCGTCATCAAAGTCGGAGCGCAACACCAACCCGCCCCAGTCCGCGGCGGCTGCCGCCGGCGCGTTACTGGACTCCGGTTGTCCGGCCGAGCGATCGCGGGTGCTGGTGAAGACCACCTCGCCGACTTGGCTGATGATGGCACCGGTGGAATCAAGCAAACGCGGCGTGCCCAAAACTTGCAGGGCACCGCCACTGCGATCGACCAGCGAATCGGAGCTGCCGACACCTGCATAGGAGTTGCGGAATCGTAAAATCGCCCCGGCATCGATCATCGTGGTGACCCCCATGGGGACCTCCATCGCGTCACCATCTTCCAAGATCAAACCGGCTGTCTCGGCGAACCCGAACTCGTAAGCGAAGTTATCATCCAGGGTTTCAAGCAACTGATCGGAGCCGCCGTTGCCGACGATCCGCACGATGTCGCCCGGTTGAGAAGCGTCAAACGCATTGGCCACGCCATCGCCGCTGATGTTGTTAAACGGTCGAGCCGCCGAACCATCGGCAGCGGGACCAGCCAACTTGTCGACAAAGATCGTCTTGCCGTGAATCCGCCCGCCCACAAAGTTGGCCGACAGATCGATCTCACGCTCAAAGTTGACAATCTGACCTAACTGCGGAACGCCAAAGGTGATTACCGAACCGTTGACCGAAGTGCTGACACCGAGCGCGCCGGTGGTCGAGTTAATTGCCTGAGTCAGCTTTTGAGCGATCGCATTGGCACCCTCATTGGTACGGTACGAGATCGACACAAATCGCGGATCGCCAGTGCTGCCCTGCGGCACGAACTGGAACGTCCGTTCGGCGCCCGACGCCCCAACGAGGCGGACGGTCGAGAAAGGCGTGATACCGTCGCCACCGGCGGTAAATTCAAACTGCCGTTGCAGCGGTCGGGTTTGGAACCAATGGTTGAACGCCCCGCCCGGCGTACCGTCACCGTCTCCATCCAAACGGACGCCAGGCACGCCCTCGCGACCACTGTCCAGGTCGCGAATCACGTCGTCTTCATCCACCTGAGCTTTGAAGACCAACTGCAAATCGTAGGCTCCCTGAGTACGACCGCCAAAACCGCTGTTCTCAATCGACGGGTCGTACAGATCGTTGCCACTTGCCGCCACACCGATGTAATACACGCCGTTGCCAAGGTTGGCTCGGATCAGCGAGTCTTCGCTGAAGTAGTCGTCGTTGCGCGATAGCTCTACCAGTTTGCCACCGGAGAGAACCAGTGGCGCAAAGTTTAGATTGCCGCCCCCAATGTCGGTCAACGGATCGCCTTTGACGATCGTTCCTCTGACTAATGAAGAAGCAAAAGGATCATCGTTGATGGCATCCAGCACGCTGCCGGCGGTCACGACAGGCAGCCCACTGCTTGGACTCTGACGCGGAATTTCGACTCGGAACGAATTCTCCGAGGTCGGAATCACAGCCACCGACGCGTCCCCAAAGGGACGTTGAACTTCGGCGAAATCAATCCTCGTGCGATTTCCCAGTCGCGCCGGAGCAAGGGCCTCAAACTCGACCGATAGATCGGTGCCGACGCCAAAATCGGTCGTGATTTTCGCTTGGACTTGCTCATACAGCGTTAACGTCGAATCGAGCAAACTGCTGTCCGACAATCGCTCGGCAAAGGTCTCCGCAGTCAACAGCCCGACCTTGTTGTCGTCGCCTAAATCGACCTCAAAGCGATACAAATCGACGTCGTTGCTGTCGGGATTGTAGAGGTACTGCCCGTGCAGGATGTCAAAGTTACCGGGAAAGATCGGCTCCAATCCGCCCGCGTTATCGATCGACTGATTGATCAACAGTGGCGACAGATTCATCAGCGTCGAAGCGGGCAGTTCCGGCGTCTGCTCCAAACCCAGCAAAATGCCCACACCGGCCATCACCGTCCGCAAGAAATCTTCGCCGTATTGATCTCCCCAGGCACGTTGGGATTCCAGCAACAGCAAACTGTTGGCGAACGTCGGATCGACTTCGGTGGTGAAATTCAGCGCACCCTGGCGGATCACATTCGGCCCACTGACCACGCTGATATCACCCAGTACAAAGTGAATACCTTGCGAGCCTGTTTCGGTGAACTGAATTCCCAAGCTGCTCGCCCACAGATCGAGGGCTTCGCGCACGCGCGTTTTCTGCCGCTCGGTAATGCTGTTGACCAGGGTCGGCCCGCCGAAAGAACCCTGGTAGTCGGCATTAAAGTTGTAAGGAATCGTCGTCACGCCGGGGGTAATGTCAGCTCCAAAACGTTCATTGATGTGCTGAATGAAGCCATCGACAGCCGAGGGGTCCCGGTTGAGGTGGCCTGGGTCGTCATTTCCACCGGGCAAGTCCAGCAAGAACGCGGGCTGTGGATCGATCGACTCGGAAATCACAATACTGGTCAATGGTCCGCCACCGACACCGCTGTTTGCTCCCAGCACGCCGACGTCAAACGCCGATTGGAAGGTGTCCCCGACCGCCACCACGTTCAGGGCAGGAACGAATTCGATTCCCGCGCCCACTTCCGCCGTGTCATCGCCATTGATGACCACTTCCAGTAGCGCATTGGCTTCCGGCGATGCCAACATCGCCGCCCGCACATCGCCCACCGTGGCTGGGTTGGCACCCAAATCGATCACCACTTGGCGATCGTTTTCCACGCGCGCCGCCACCACGGCCGCGCCGCTGCGGACAAAGTTCACCGAAATGCCATTGCCGGACTCGCCGATCGCACGCGCCCGGAACATCACCGAAGCCAAGCCGCCGGTTCGCAGGTCCGAAGTCGCCGAAGCGGTCACCGCCATGCTGGTCGGTTGCACGACCAATTCGGCACGATCATCGACCGCCGCTCCGATCCGCAAGCGGAACGTGCCGCCACTGATCGAACCCGCCCCGTGGACACTCTCCTTGGCCAGTTCGTTGATGTCTTCGGCAAAGGTCAGCGTCGCGGTGTGGGTGATGTTGTCATACACCACACTGGTCGGCTGAAAGAATTCATCGTCGATCGTGCGCACGGTGTCACGCGTGTGCAGCAGTTGATAGAAACGAGGGTTCTCCACCGAGCGTGCCGTTGGATTTCCCGCGGCGTCGTTCTCGAGGAACAATTCGTCTTCGTTGAAGTACACCACAATCTGGTCGCGACGCTGCTCCAGTTCGCCGCCCGGCAAACGCACCACTGGCTGCGGCACAACGGCTTCGACCAAAGCCCCGAGACGTAATTCAAAATCGACCGTTTCCTTGCGAGCTCCCGCCACGCTGGGGATCAGCAGGTCGCCGGGGTTCCCATTGGCATCGGTATTCCGCAAGCCCACGATGCCGGCACCCGGATCATCAAACGCGAAGACTTCGATGCGGTATTGGTCATCGACCAAGGCATTGGGGAAGCGCACCAAGACTTCGTTGCCAGCCTGCGGATTGACTTCGACCGAACCGGCGGGCAGCGCGATGCGCACGTCGTCGGGAGTTGCAAACAGACCGTCTTCACCCGCGCGAGTGATTTGAATTGCATCGGTCGTCGCCGCACTGATCTGCTGGTTTTCGTCAAACCGGAAGGTCAGCAAACGCGGAGAGACTTCGCGGACGCTTCCGTCCACGATCAGTGCTCCCTCGTTGGGCTGAATGCCGATTAACTGCGGGCCGGCTAACAGTTGCCGTTGCTCCAGCGTTTCCACCAGATTGCGCCGTCGAGCGTCTCGCGACGGCTCACGGTTAGCTGGTTTGCGAAGAGCGGAGAGAAGCGACCGGTGCCGTTTACGGGAGGCCATAAACCCAACCTTACGAAGCGTAATGGAGCCCGCTACTGCGAACAGTAACGAACAGAGGATTAGTCATTAATTCAGTGAAACTGGCATGAAAAGACGCTCGCCGTGTCGGCGAGGGCGTTCCAAACCGCGTTTGCGGACGCAAGGCGTCACAAACGCCGCTCGTAAAAGCAGTTGCCGAGTATAGTTGCGGCCCTGAAACCCGCAAATTTCCCATTCTCTTTCAATTTGCTTCCGCGCGACTTCGCCGCCAAACGGTCCAGTCAGTCCGGTTGATCCGCCTTTAACGCCAGCGGGCCAAAGGTGGGCCACCCACTAGTCACAAAGGTGGCTTGGCCGCGGAGCGCTCTTCACGTTGCCGTTTGGACGTCCCAGACGCAGGAAAGTTCCCCCCGTTAAACGGCATGAAGGGTACAACCGGCCCCACCCAGTCCAAGGACCGCGGAAATCATCGCTTTTGCTACAGATGGCCGGTTTAACGCGCCCCGGCCCTCACTTCGATCCTGCCCCTGCCCCATTAGCCAGTGCACCCATTAAGTAGTACATACCAACCCCTCGCCTTGCGTCTTCTTGCTTTGACGACCAGCGGTTAAAATGAGTGCCCGGGTCCTATTGGCGTTCGAACGGTTTCCAATTTCTAGGGGGGGGCAAGGATGACCGCGCACCGCTTTCAAGGCCACCATTCTTTAGAGCAAGCGGAAGGTTATTTGCTGCTGGTGACTTCGGTCGCCGCCAAGTTAGGCCTGCGGAGATCGTTGCGTCGCAGTCTAGCCCTCAAGGCGTTGCGGCTAGCAAGAGACGCCTCGGTGGAGCCAGAATTCGCTTGGCGACGTAGGCTGTTGATGGGGCAAAGCCTGCGCATTTTGCGCAAGTATGCGGCCGCAGCGAAGCTGCTGTGGCAAGCGGCCCGGGATCAGCCGCAGCGGCCCGAAATCTGGGTCGCGTTGGCTTGGTGCTTGCGACGCTGTGAGCGTTTGGAACAAGCCACCACGGCGATCTCGCGAGGGCTCTCCTTCACATCCGAGAGTGGCGAACTGCACTTCAACATGGCCTGCTATCTGGCGCTGCTCGGCCAGCCCGAGGAGGCGATTATGGAACTGGTGTGGGCCTTGGAGCGGGAGCCCAAACTGCGCTGCCGAATCGAAACCGAAGGGGATTTTGATTCAATTCGTTACGCGCCCGCTTTTCAAGCGATCAGCCAAATCTGAACCTAGCCGGCACGCGCGGCCGCTGAACAGCGATTAGACCCTGGAGTCGCGGCGACCGGTGATCAGGAAGGTTGGATTGAGCGATTCAAACCGCATCCGGTCAAGCTGATACTGCCCCCGCGCGATGTTGATCATCCGCACCTCGGGCGTCAGTCCCGCGGCCGACAAGACTTGCTGAACCGCCAGCAGATTGTCGGGGCTGGAAACGTTCACTACCATTCGGCCGGCATCATTCAGCCGTGCCGCGGCCGCCTCGACCAAACTGGGCACGATGCGGCCGCTACCGCCGACAAAGATCGCGTCGGGCTGTGGCAGATCATGCCACGCCTCGGGGGCCTGCCCCAAGATCGGCACCAACGTCGGGCAGTCGAACCGTTGGGCGTTCTCGATCATCAAGCCATAATCCTCGGCATCCATTTCGATGGCAAAAACCTGTCCGCGATGCGCCAGCGTGGCCGCTTCGATCGCCAACGCGCCGCTGCCCGCTCCGACATCCCAGACGACGCTGTCGGGCATCAAGTCCATCTCCGCCAGCGCGATACAGCGGACTTCGGTCGGCGTCATCAAGCCTCGCTTGGGACGCGATTGCAAAAACAAATCGTCGGGGTTTCCAAACAACCGTCGCGATTGGCTGCTGCTCGGGCGGTCGGCCGCACCCCTGCGGCGAACCAGCACCATCACGTTCAATGGGCCAAACGATTGGCCTTTGATGTCCTGCAATTCGCCTTGCGTGACCACTTCGGCCGGCGAACCGAGGTTCTCGCAAACGTACACGGTGAAATAATCGATCCGGCGATCGAGCAGAGCTTCGGCGACAACCGCCGGAGTGAGCTCTTCGGTAGTAAACAGCCCCACGCGTTCGGCGGTGCGAATCGTGTCGACGACGCGGTCGAGCGGCTGCGTTGCCAAGTTCGACAGGTAGGCGTCGTCCCAACTCTCTTTGACACGGGCAAAGGCCAACTGCATCGTGCTGACGTGAGGAAACACCTCAAACCGGTCCTTGCCCAGTTCTTCGGTTAGGTACCGAGCGATCCCGTAGAACAGCGGATCGCCGATCGCCAGCAGCACGGCCCGCCGATTGCCGACTTGCTCCACCGCCGCCTTCAGCTCCTCCAGCACACTGCCGATCTCGACCCGCTCGGCAGGCCCAATGCTGATCCGCTTCAGCAGATTGGCCGGACCGAGCAGCACTTCGGCTTGCTCGATTTGTTGCCGCGCATGGCCGGTCAGCCCATCCTGACCGTCGTCGCCGATGCCAATGATCTGAATCCGAGGTGCTTGGTTCAACGCTGATATCCTTTTCAAAATGGTTTGTCGCGAGGAACCGAAGATTGTGATCGTCCGGTCCCCTGCTTGGCAATGACGGTCTGCCGGAGCATCGCCGATGCGCCTGTTTTTAACGCTTGCGGGTCGACACAATCGGCTCAAGCCACAAAAAAACCGTCGACACATGCCGACGGTTTAAACGATTTAACAGCTAGTCTGGTCGACTCACTGAAGAGCCGTGCTAAGCCTGGAAGGAGCTGCCGCAGCCGCAGGTTTTGACGGCGTTGGGATTTTCGAAGGTAAAGCCTTTCTTCTCCAGGCTGTCGTACCAGTCGACAACCGTTCCGTCGAGATACAGTGCACTCTTCTTGTCGACCACCACGGCAACCCCGTGGCATTCGAACTTGCTGTCGGCCTTGGCATCAAATTGATCGTCAAAGTTCAGCGTGTAGTTGAAACCGCTGCAGCCACCGCCGGCGACGCCGATGCGAAGGACCATTTCATCTCCAAAGCTGTGCTCGCTACGAAAGCGGACAACTTCTTCGGCGGCGCGTTCGGTAAGCTTGATACCCATGTGGAAACCCTCGTGAGGATGGTTGAGGATGTGTGATTGACTGCCACGCGGACCGGAAGCCACGCTCGGCGGAGATTAAATTCTATTCGCGAAGTCGCCGAAAAAGCAACCCAAACTGTGCGTTAATGTCACTGTCTGACCAAAAAACCGCTCCATTTCGACGGTTATGCCAGCCGTGCGTCAGTCGCTTGGACGGCACGTAATAATAGTTGATCGTCTAGTCGCCCGCCCGACAAGCGGTCGCGGATGCCGGGCCGAACGAAGACGCGGATCCGCTTGACGTGGTTATCGAATTGGCGGTTTGCCAAGGCATCGACCACCGGCGAGACCTCCCCCAAGGTTCGCACCACCCGATCGCGCGAGACCACGTCCATGTTGATATCGACTTCCAGCTTGACCGGAGGGGCATCGATAATCACGTCGGCGACCCCCAGCGGAATCTTTAGCACCGCCGACAGTTGCTCCGCCAGGGCTTCGCTGCACGCCACCAACCACCAGTAAGGCCGTCGCGAGAGTTGACTGTGCAATTCTGCATGCTGCAACTGGTTGAATTCCGCGACCCGTTTCCAGAGGCGACGATGCGAACCAAACAATCCTTCGACCAGCGGTTCGGCCAGCGACCCTTCGGCGATCCGTCGCAGCCGGGCAATCCACTGGGCTTCGTCCAAGTCGACCATGATGGCCAGTTCCAGCCGCTCTTGCAGAACAAACACAGCACGTTGCAGCATCGCCGTAGCACTGCGAACCGCATGATGCCAGTAGACTTCGCTGAACATCACATACCGTGCGAAGACCATCATCTCGGCAGCGGTCCGGCCTTTCTCTCCGATCGCAAGCTGCGGTTTTTCGGGATGGACACATAGCGAACCGATCAATCGTCCGCTGTCGAAGTTTCGACCGTAGGGCACGCCGGCATGCAAGCTGTCGCGCATCAAATAGTCCAGTTTGTCGACATCGATCGGTCCGCTAAGCATCGATGCGAGCAACCGTCCGGCGTCGCTCTCTGGCGGGCCGCTCAACAATCGGCACACCTCGTCGACCGAACTCCAATCTTCCTCGATCCGCTGTGCCAATTCGGTTTGCTCGATCCAGCGGCGTGCGACCTCCTCGTGACGCGGCATGCCGGGCAACTGCATGTCTTCAATCGGATGGCAAAACGGCCAATGCCCGACATCATGCAACAGCGCTGCGACGACAAAGCTTTCAGCTGCCCGGTTGTCGACGATATCGGTAAACGCCGTCTCAGCCTGCAACCGCTGCAAGAATAGCAGGCTGGCCCGGTAAACCCCTAACGAGTGTTCCCAGCGGGAATGGACGGCCCCCGGATAAACCTGCGCGACCAATCCCAACTGACTGATTCTCGCCAGACGACGCAGCGGGGCGGTATCGAGCAAGCGGGTCACGCGCGGCGTTAAAGGAACATCCATCTCCGGAGCGATCCGCACCAAATGACGTGGCGCGAGCAACGCTTGTAGTTCTTCGATCAATGGTCAAGCCTTCTGTGTCCAATGGTCTTCGGCCAGCCACTGCATCGCCGCGGGTTGCGGCGGGAGGATCAATTCACGCTCGCTCGGTTTCGGCCGGCCTTCCGTGCTGGCCAAATGCACGCCGGCAATCAACGCCAGCAACAACGCCACCACGACGTACATGCCGGCCACAATCAGACCGCCGGAAAACTCCAACTCCAGCGTATTGGCTGCCGCAAAGGAACCGATCGCCAACACCACCACGATCATCAGGCCCGCCATAAACAACGACATCTGCGACGGCTTATCAAGCTCCAGCAGATAAACCGGCACGAAGGCATAGATCAACCACAGGCTGGCGAAAATGGCGGACAGAATCAGCACGCGGTTTCGCAAATCCGCACCGACGTAAGGTTCCAGTTCGGCATCGCGAGCAAATCCGTAGGCGGCCCAGATCGCCGGCGGCGCAATCAAAATCGCGCCCAAAATTACCGCGGCCCAGTGCACCGGCCCGGCCAATCGCAAGCCAATCGCCGCCCCCAGCATCACCGTTACGGTCACCACCGTCACCACGATCGCACGGCGGGTCACGCGGGTTTCGGTCCGCTTGATCGCTTTCAAGACCGAACGGCCCTTGCTATCCTTCGGACTGTCATCCCGCGGCGCATGAATGACGACTTCGTCTGCCAGCGATGGGATCTCGATTGGCTTCTTGCACTTTGGGCAAGGGCCTTTCTGACCAGCAAATTTATCGCTCACCGAAAACCGGCTGAGGCAACTCGGGCAAGTAACTTGGATCGGCATGACGAATCAGAAAAGCGAAAGCGAGAAGAGAGACAATCCGCAGGGCAGCGATAGTTTCTCAGACGAACGCCCTGTGGTGCAAGCCGATGCAATCAACGGAGGTGCGTCACTCGCCCCGCCATCGGCTCACGTGGTCCTTTACCGACCGGAAATCCCGCAAAACACAGGAAACATCGGGCGCAGTTGCGTCGCGACAGGAGCCAAACTGTGGTTGGTCGGACCGATGGGTTTCGAGATCAACGACAGTCGGCTGAAACGCGCGGGTCTGGATTACTGGCAACACCTGCAGTGGGCGGAGGTCGATTCGTGGCCTGAATTACAGCACCAATTGCCAACCAAGCGACAGTGGGTCTTCAGCCGTTTCGCGACCCGCCCGATCTGGGACGCGCCGCTGCAACCAGGCGATGCGTTCATTTTTGGCTGCGAGTCGGCCGGATTGCCGAGCGAGATCCTCGATCGCGACAGTCCTTACGCGCTGAACTTGCCGACCTACCCCGAAGTCCGCAGCCTGAACCTCGCCGTCACCGTGGGCGTGGCTCTGTACCAATTGCTCGCCCAGTGCCCCGACGCTCGACCTGGCAAAGCGTAGACTGGACGATCGTCTGCTTACGCAATCGCTTGAGGCTTACGCAATCGCTTGAGGACCGCCCCCTTTGCAATCGATCCCTGAAGAACCGTCAACCTATCGCTGGCCCGCCGAATGGGAGCCGATGGATTGCATCTGGCTGTCTTGGCCCCACAACGAACAAACGTGGCCGGGACGTTTCCAGCATGTCCCGGCGACGTTCACGCGGTTTGTGCGCAATGTCGCCGAAGTTCTACCGGTGCGGTTGCTGGTGCCCCAACCACACGTTTCGACGGCTCAACACTGGTTGGCGAATGTCGCCAACGTCCAGTTCGTGCCGTGTGCGACCAACGATTGCTGGATCCGAGATTACGGGCCGACGTTCGTGCAGCGGCTGGACAATGGCAACGTCGTCGGCGTCGATTGGCGGTACAACGCCTGGGGTGGGAAGTATCCGCCTTGGGATGACGACGCCCGCGCGGCCAAGACGATTTGCGAATCCGCACAGGTCGAACGCCTGCCCAGCCCACTGACGCTGGAAGGCGGCGCGCTGGAAACCGACGGTAACGGTCGCCTGCTTACGACGTTGTCATGCTTGGTCACCGAGACGCGCAATCCAGGATGGAGCCAAATCGATATCGCTCGAGAACTGCACCGTTGCTTGGGAGTCACCGAAATTGCGTGGCTGGACGACGGTGGCTTGGAGGGAGACGACACCGATGGGCACATCGACCAGATCGCTCGCTTTGTCGATCCGCTGAACATCGTCGTGGCGGTTTCGAATGATCCACACGATTCCAGTTACGAGGCGCTGGAACACAACTACCGCCAGCTCCGTGTCTGGGGCCGGCAAACCGAACCTCAAGTCGCGGTCCATCGTTTGCCGATTCCGCCCGCACGATTCATCGACGGCCAACGGGTGCCGGAAAGCTATTGCAACTTTTTATTCCTCGGTGACCAACGCGTGCTGGTGCCGCAGTTCCGCTGCCTGGAAACCGATCGCGTCGCCCTCTCGATCTTGCGACAGCGGTTGCCGCAAACCGAAATCGTCGGCGTCGATGCGGCGGAACTCGTGTGGGGTCTGGGGGCGTTTCACTGCGCCAGCCAACAACAGCCTCAACCGCCTAGAGATTTGCCTCGCATCGTCGGCTTGGAATAACTGCTCCGGTGCAACGACCAGTCCACCACTCGAAAATCAGAGTCGAAACGTCTTGCAGAAAACGGTCACCATGGTCGCTTGGCAAGCCCTCCCGGCGGTCTTTCCTTCGCAAGGCAAGAACATCGGCGGATTGGAAACGGCCGCCTGGCAGTTCGCCGTTGGACTGGCGCGGCAATCCGATTGGCACGTGCAGTTCGTCGTTCGCTCGCCGACCAAACGGCGGCGCTGCGTCGTCGATGGGGTCGAACTGATTCCGGTCACCGATCGCTGGCTGGCGATGCGCCGTCAAGTGTCCCAGTGCATCGACGTGCCAGCGCGGCGGATCACGCGTTGGCGACCGCGGTTGCTGTGGCAGATTCCGCTGCTGGCGTGCAGTTGGCCACTGCGACCGCGCGACGTGACGGGATTCCAGCCAGACCCGCGCTTACGCGCGATCGATAGCGATGTGTGGGTCGCGTGGGGTGTCAGCCGCGAATCGGCCGCGGTTATCTCGACGGCTCAAGCAACCGCCAAACCGGCGGTGTTGATGATTCGCAGCGCGGCCGACTTGAGCGCTGCCTTTGCAGGCGACGAAGCGGATACGACGTCGCCCTATGGCGAACCGCCGGAGGCTTGCCGCCACGCGATCACGCAGGCATCGACGATCGTCTGCCAAGCTGCCTACCAACAGCGATTGCTCGAGCAACGTTTCGGACGCTCCGGCGAGTTGATTCGCAACGGCATCGATCTGCAAGTTTGGCAACCGCAAGACCGCTCCACCGACGAAGTCCTCTGGGTCGGTCGTTACGAAACGTTTCACAAGCGGATCGATCAAGCGATCGCGATCGCGCGGACTTGTCCCGACATCCCGTTTCGTTTGATTGCCAATGCATCGGACGCCAACACCGAAGCGGCCGTACGAGCCGACTTGCCCGCCAATGTGACGCTGACCGATTACGTGCCCCACGACCAAATGCCGGCGATGTTTGCCGCCGCGAGGGTTTTTCTCAGCACCGGTTCGGCCGCCTACGAGGGCTTTCCCAACGTCTTGCTGCAAGCCGCCGCAACGGCCACTCCGATCGTCTCGTTAGAGGATTTCGACGACTTCATCGTGCGTTCCCAAAGCGGCATCGTGTGTGGCCCAAACGGACAAGCCGCGGCGGCAGCGATCCAGCAATTCTGGAACCGCACAAGGACGCTCGACGCGGCGCACGTGCGGGACTACTTGCAACAGCATCATGACCGCCCGCGGGTGATCGACCAACTAGCTTGCTTGCTCGCTAGCGTCGTCGAACCAGAGGACTTCGCCCATTCCGCCGGCCGCTAGATCACCAAGCGACCGCATCATCGTCCCCGCTTGATCGGCTAGGCGATGTTGCAACGAACAAGGCCGCGTGAGTTGGCGTGACAGGCTTGCTCGCAACAACGGCCAGACCGACGGCGTTTCGGCTCGTGGGGAAGTGAATCCGACATGGGCCAGCCGTGGCGGGCGTCCCACCAGCAGCGTACCGCGACGCATGCCCAGGGCCGGAGACGCGCCGACATTGGCCCCAATCGCGATCGTGCCGGCCACCATCTCGGCCGCCGCAAAATCACCTGCCGACTCGCCGACCATAATCGTTCCCCGCCGCATCCGCTGACCGAGGAAATCTCCGGTGGAACCCCCGATGATCACCTGCCCGCCCGACATCCCGCTCCGCTCACCGGGGGCGGGACCGCCGACATAATCGCCCGCATTGCCATCGATCCACAACCGACCGCCGGATCGCAAGCCACCGCGCATGCTCATCCCTGCTCGGGCACCGACATTCCCTCGCACATGGATCGTCCCCGCCCGCATCGCATATCCCACGGCGTCGCCCGCATCGCCTTGCACGACCAATTCTCCCCCCTGCAGGGAATGGCCCAGATAGTCGATTCGTCGGCAGTCGCCCACCAAACACAGCTGCGCGAGCGGTGTGTCGGCGGCCGCAAGGTGCACCGAAAACCATTCACCGACCGTCGTCCGCCGACGTCCCAGCGACAACGGCAGTTGAGCGATCGCGTCGGCCGTCATGTCGGCCAAGCGGTCGGGTTGAAGGTTGCGGCCATCCAGCCGCGCCGGCAAGGCGGTGTGCAAATTCAGTGTCACACAGTGCATTGCATGACCTCGTGCAAATGAAAATGATGCCGCCCCAATTTGCCGCCGTAGTTGCCCGCACTGATGGCCAACAAACCGCCGTCAGCCCCCACTTCACACGCCGCCGTAATGCCGATCCGCATCGCATGCGAAACATCGGCTGCCGTCAAACCATCGATCACAATCTCGAGGGCAATGTTGGCACCCTCGGGCAGCTTCGAAGCCACCGTGCCGCGCAGCGAGGGGCAGTAAGCTTCGTTGGTCGAGGCAAACAACGCCGCGTACTTGGAACCGACTTTGGAACCGCTGCGAGTCGCACCGCCGGGAAACGGCGCGATCACGTTGGGCAGTTTCGCAATCGCCGCGGCGGCGGCACGACACGCCGCACTGACCCCCGCAATCTCGCTTCCGAAAAGAAAAAAGTTACCACCTCCAACCGCATCGACGCGCGCTGTTTCGGCTTCACATAAGAACTCGCCATCCATCACCGGGATCCGCCAATACCGCCGGCCGTCGATCGCTTTGCTGATCTGAAAGCCGTCGCCGAAATACCGCAGCGACTTGCCGATCGCCACCGGTTTTTCTCCTTCCATCCCAGCGAACATGGCCGTCGTGGGGCAGGTCAGAACGCATTGGCCGGCGCGGCGGGGAATCTGCTTTTCCAGTTCCTTGCCCGAGACCGCAAAGGCCAACACCGCCACGCCCGGCCGGCCATCGGGCGTCTTCTCGGGCGTCAATTCTCGCTCGACGGCGATCTCGATCCCGCAAGCGATCACACTGGTACCGAAGCCGGTAAAAGCGGCCGCCGCATCGCGTGCCCACTGCGCATCGGCGGCGGTGATGATCACGCGCGTCGCCTTCATGTCGAAGGCTTCGGCAAAGGTGTCATCGATTGGAATGCCATGGAGCTTCATGATGCGACCGTCCCCGCTGGCGCGACCTGGCTACCGATCGAGGTTGCCATTTCTTCTTCGCTGATGACCAAATTCTCAAGCTCGTAACTCGCCTGCCAGTAATCCGAACCGCGCAGTCGTTGCGCCACTTCGGCATCGAAGTGGGGTTTCGCCGCCCAAGTCACGGCGGGGATCTCGGCACCGCACCAACGGCCCTCTCGCACCAGCGGCTGACCACGGCGAAAGACCGTATGCGGCTGAGAAAACATCTTTTCCAGATTCTCATCGGGACGATAAGCCACCACGTCGGCCAGGGCACCGGGGGTCAATCGTCCCTGTTCCTCCAATCCCAAAATGGCGGCCGGAGCGGAACGGGTCATGGTCGCGATTTCGGTCAAGTCGTACTCTCGGCCCAAGCCACCCAGTTGGCTTGCCGCGGCCGCGTCGGGATGGATTTCGGCCAACGCCGTTTCTCGAAAACTGCGATCACCCAACAACCGAATCAAGTGCGGATAGGTGGTGAACGCGCCGCCGTTGGGATGATCGGTCGTCAGAAAAACGCGTGCCGGATCGTCGACCATCAGGAACAACTCCAAACCGATCGCCCACTGCAGCGCACTGACATAGCGTTTTTCGCGGTAGCGAAACGGAACCACGCCGCAACCGGCTTCGCATTCGATATCGACGATGATGCTCTTGCGAGGCTTGGCGAACTTGCGATTGGTCGTTTGATGTGCCGCATCGGCCGAGATCGTCACCGTCTGGCCGAACATGACCTGCCCGACGTCGATCGTCACATTGGGATTCTCCTCCAACGCGCGTGCAATCCTCGCCGCGGCCGACGAAAACTGATGCGTCCCTTCGTCGCCGTAGCTGTGAAACTGGACATGCGTGAGATGAATCGGAAAACCGTCGGCAGCGGCAATGGTCGCCAGCGTTGATTCGATGTTGCCCGCCACGCCCAGGTTGCTGCAATGGACATGCAGCGGATGGACCAATCCGATTTCGTGAACCGCACGCGCCAGCCGACGAATGATCAGGCCGGGCGTCACTCCGTAGGTGGGATGCGGTGTGTCGACATTCATCATCCGGCGATCGAACTTGAAGGCGCTGATGCCGCCCGCATTGACGACCTTGACCGCGATGCACTGCGTCGCCTGGACCATCCACGCGACGTAGTCATTCACCATCGCTTGCGGCACGTCGTCACGGAGCATCTGCAGCAGGCAATCGTCATTCCCCAACAGGCAGTACCCGCCGGTATCGATGTATGGCGTATCGGCCATCTCGGCATGGGCCGCCCGCGCGTTGCAGGGAATGACCGCCGGTTCGAAACAGGCGGCATAGCCCATCGCGGCGTAACGCTGGCCGGTAATCCGTGACGTCGGCAAGAACCCTTCCACGCCGCCCGGCACGCGATGCTGCTGCATCTGTTCGGCCAGCAGCATCTTCGCCAGCGCCACCTTTCCGCCACCGATATGCGTATGCAAATCGATCGCGCCGGCCATCACGACCAAGCCGCTGAAATCGTACGTTTCGTCGACGGGGCGATCGACCGCGCTGGCGGCCACGATTCGCTGGCCATCGAGAATCAGGTCGCCCACCTCACCGCGCAGGCCGGCAGCGGGATCGTATAAACGTCCGCCGGATAACTTGCGCAACATGGCATTTAAATGAAAAAAGGACGACGGGCAAGGTTTGATAAAACGTCTTCGCAGACCGGTGCGGAATCAAATCAGACGGTCCAGTTCAGCCGTCAAGTCCGCGAAACGCTGCAGCGTCGTTGCCACCGGTTCCGGAGACGTCATGTCGACGCCGGCATCTTTTAACAGATCGAGCGGGTCTTTGCTGCAACCGGCGGACAGGAACCGAATGTAATCGGCCAGCTCTTGTTCGCCACCATCGAGCACGCGCCGCGCTAAGGCCACCGCGGCGCTCAAACCGGTGGCGTACTTGTACACGTAGAACGCGCGATAGAAATGCGGAATCCGAAAGCACTCCAGCTCCAACGCTTCGTCGACGACAAACTCGGGGCCAAAGTAGGCGTCCAACAATTCACGGTAGGTCGACCGCATCGACTGGACCGTCAGCGGTTCGCCCGCTTCGGCCATCTCGTGCGTCCGCTTTTCAAATTCAGCAAACATCGTTTGCCGCACCACCGTCGCGCGGATGCTGTCTAGTTCGTTGTTGATTAAGTACGCCCGCTCGGTGTCGTCGGCCGCATTTTGAATCAAGTAATCGGCCAGCAACTGCTCGTTAAAAGTACTGGCGACTTCGGCTACGAAAATCGTGTAGTTGTAGTACTCGAACGGCTGACTGCGCGCCGAATGCCAACTGTGCATCGAATGTCCCGCTTCGTGGGTCAACGTAAACACATCGTTGAGCACCTCTTCCTTGTAGTTCATCAAGATGAACGGATCGGCATCAAAGCTGCCGCAACTGAAGGCGCCACTTTGCTTGCCGCGATTCGGATAACGATCCGACCAGCGGCCGCGGAGGCCTTCCTCGAGAACGCCGCAGTATTCCCCACCGAGCGGTTCAAGCGACTTCAAAATCACCTCGATCGCTTGATCCCAGGTGTGGTGTTTCTTGATGTCGCGCAAGATCGGCACGTACGTGTCGTAGTGATGGATGTCCGGCAAACCCATCTTGCGGCGGCGGACATCGAGGTACTGATGCACCGCGGGCAAGGAATCGCGGACGGCGGTGATCAAGTTGTCGTAGACCGTTTGTGGCACGTTGTCGGGAAACAAAGCGGCTTCCAAACTGCTGCCGTAGTTGCGTGCCTTCGCGTAATAGACGTCGCTTTGGATGCTGCCCGCCAGCGTCGCGGCCAAGGTGTTTTCGTGCCCTTTGAATTGCTCGTAATACTGATCAAAGGCTTTCCGCCGAACGTCACGGTCGGGGCTGATCAAGAACTGCGCGAACGTCGCATGCGACAGTTCGATGGTGCGGCCTTCGTGATCGGTCAGCTCTCCAAACTTCAAATCCGCATCGTTCAGTTGCCGGAAGGCGTTGCCCGCGGCACCCGCCATTTCCCCTTGCATCGACAGCAACCGTTCTTCGCGATCGGTCAGCGTATGCGGCCGATAACGCAGCAACCGTTGCAACTGCAAGCGAAACGGTGCGAGCAGCGGATCGGCAATCCACTGCTGCATTTTGGATTCTTCGATCGAGAGCAATTCCGGCCGCATATAGCTGGCCGCCTCGGAGGCGCGGACCGCCAGATTCTGGAAGCGTGACTTGAGCGCTTGGTACTTGCTGTCGGTTTGGTCTTCGGTCGTTCGCAGGAAAGCGTAAATGCCCAAGCGTTCGCCGCGACGGTCGAATTCACTGTCGAACTGCAACGCTTCTTTCAACGTTTCAACCGATTCGTCCAATCGACCGCGATACTGCTCGTAGGTCGCAATGGCTGCGTCTTGCACAGCAAAATCGGCTTCCCATGCCGCGTCGTCGGCGTACAAGCTGGCTAGGTCCCAGGTGTGCTCGGGCGGGACGGCACTGCGAGCGGGCAGCGTGGCGGTGGACATACAGAAATCCTTGTTGGAGCAATCGCGAACGTCGAACTGGTTGAACCAGCAGCTTCTTTTTCAGCCCTCTCATTGTATCGCCCGCGACGCTTTTTCCCCAGCGGGCCAAGCGACGTGAGGACCGCCACGGCCTGCCGCTTTACACCGTTTCAGCAGGCACCTGCAGCGGCGCTGGTCCCAGCGTCACGATCCGGAAATCACGTAACGGTTGCTCCGTCCAGTACCGCACAATTTGATCGCTGGTGATCGCTTCGATCCGTTGCTCCAGCTCCGCCGCCGACATCACGCGTCCGAGGTGGTACCAATCGCTGACCATCGACGAAGCTCGCGAAGCACTCGATTCCTGCTCCATGATCAGGTTGCTCTGCACGCGGACCTTCAGACGCCTCAGTTCATCGGCGTCGACTCCTTGCACGATCGCCTGCACCTCTGCCAGCGTCACATCGAGCGTTTCCTGAGCCCGCTCGACCGTCGTGCCGGCATAGCCAAACAGGCCGCCTGTCCCCAACAGCGAATGGCAACTCGCCGACACGCTGTAGCACAAACCGCGTTGCTCACGCACCCGATCGAACAGGCGACTGCTCATCCCGTCGCTCAAGATCCCCACGCCGGCCCGAAAGGCAAAATAGTCGGGATGCTCATACGGCACCGCGGGACAGGCAAAGGCGATATGCGTTTGCTGCGAAGCGTGATCGATGTGTTCGTACACCGCGGGCTGCGAAATGAAGGAAGGTGCCGGCGGTTGCGGCTTGGCTTGCCAGTTGCCCCACAATTCGTTGACCTGCTCCAGCGTCTCGCGCCAAGAAAAATTGCCAGCGATCGCGAGGATCACGCCCGAGGGTTGATAATGCTGCGTATAAAAGTCACGGATATGAGAAGAGGTAATCGACTCGATCCCCGCTTGCGATCCATAGACACTGCGTCCCAGCGTCGGGCCATAGTGCAGCGTTTTGAGCCGCGTGATCACACGCTGCGTCGGTTCGTCCTCAACCGCCCGCAGTTCTTGCAATGCGACCGCTTGAGCATCCTCCAGCTGATCGGCCGGCAGGTGCGGTCGCCGAACGATATCGGCGTACATCGCCAAGCCCTCAGCGAGCGATTCGGCCGGCATCGCTGCCCCGAAAGACGCGTGGGCCGTCGAGACCCCGGCCGAACGGTCCATCCCCAGATTGTCCTGATCGGCCACCAAGTCGCGGCTGTTGCGGTGCCCGGCACCCCGCTGAACCATCTCGCACACCAAACCCGACAGACCGGCGTGCTGGTCCGTTTCCAACTGGACGCCGGCCGGTAAGCAGAGCGAAAAGGCGGCCGTGCGAAGCCACGGCATCGGCTCCCCCAACACGGTCAGGCCGTTGTCCAGGACGTGGGAAAGGGTTGGCGAAGCGGGCAGATCAGCGGTCGATGACAAAGCAAAGTCCTTTGGAAACCAGGGAACCCCTGGTTATATCCGCCGACTCGGCACCGGTGAAGGCTTGCCAAAGTTCGCTCGAAACGCCCGCCACGGACGCTCGCGAGTCACCTACGGACGCTCGCGAGTCACCTACTGACGCTGCGCGAGTCACCTACTGACGCTGCGCGACGCGAGCTTTCAACTGAGCGATCGATTGGCCGACACCAGCGACCAGACGCTGCAGGTCCTCGCGGTCATAGGCCTTCAGCCCCGCCACACGGCTCATTTCGTCCGAAAAAGGGACCGCGGTGCCGGGAGGGACCGACAAGAGTGCGAAGCGATCGGGCGTCGGGATCCGCGACAGCAAGCCACCTTCGGAAACGTGGATTACGCGGTCCTCTTGATAGCCCGGCGGCAACAGCTGCATCTGCGGCTCAGCCAGTGCGTACTTCTTGGCATTATCTTTGTCTTCTTCCAGCAGCCACACCAAAATGCCCAGCTTGCCGGTGTTCGGCGAAACCCAGACCAGGTGCCGCAATACCATCATTTCGTGCTCATCGCCGACCGCCATGTTGGCTTGGGCGTCGAACATAATGAGTCGCTCAGTGCGAGCGATTTGCTTGATATCCTTCAGCGAATCCTCATTGCCACCCAACACGCCCCGTTCGATCATCCCCAGTTCGCCACCAAACTGAGCCGCCGTGTCCTTGGTCACCACAATCGACTGGCCTTTGACGTCCATCGCCAACCCGATGGCGAGTTTGTCCAGCCAATACTGAGGCTGGCCATTGACCGGCGCTTGCCGGACATTTGCCAAGACGGTGAACTTGAACATGCTGGCGTACCGACCAGCGAACTCGGGGATGCTGTCGACCGCTCCCGCACCGAGCCGTGGATGAGCGATCGTGACCAAGTCCGACCAGCCGTGTTCGGCGTGCTGAGTGACGACCACTCCCGGCGGGATCAGCTCCAACTGTCGCGGCGTGGTGTCTAAGTAAGGGTTGGGAAATGGCTGGCTTGCCATGACAAGACTTGCGCCCAAGCCGTACCAGCAACTGGTGATCAGTAGTGCAGTCAGTGCAGTCCGATACATGCTCTTCTCCGACAAGCCTTGGAAATCGTTCATTCTCTTCCTCGATGGTACGGACCGACCAAAAGAGAAGTCAATGCAGGTTGTGGTCGGAACCCCAGCGAAAAGGGGGGGCCGCCGATTATTTTTCGTTTTCCGGAATTCGCAGTGGAGAACCGTCGGGCGTCACCCGATACCCCTCATAGCTCGCTTAATCGGCATAAACCGCCAAATCGCGAGCCTGCATCCTGGGGGGGATCGACAATTGTTTTTTATTGCCATCCCTGGTGACTCATGCCACTTTGCCAAACCATTTCGCGTCTTGCGACCGTCAGTATGCTGTGCGTCGGCGCTCTGATCGCCACCACAGGCTGCACGCTCACCCGCCCCAAAGCCCCTGCGGACCCCGGGCAGCAACTTTTGATGAGCGGCGGGGTTCCCGGCACCTTGCAGCCCAACCCGTCGGCGGAGGTTTTTCAGCGCGTCAAACAGGCCAAGGCACAGAACGCCATCGTGTTGCAAGTCCAAGGGGACAAGGAACCGCTACGCGTGCTGCCACTGCCGCCAGAAGGTCGCTCGGTGAATGTCAGCGATCTGCTGGGCCAGACCGGTTTATTGAAGCGTTTTGGCAACATGCAAGTTCGCGTCCATCGCGATGCCCCGGGGCAGATGGACGGCGTGCGGATGGACGTCAAAGTGAACAACGAAAAAGTCCGTCCAGAGAGCGACTACGCGTTGCGACCAGGCGACCGCATCATGGTCCGCAAAGACGACACGACGCGGATCGGAAAATTCTTTGGGGAGCTTGTCCCCAGCAACGCCGTGCGAGCCTTCGGCGGCTAGCGATCACAGATTCAGAAGTGCAATGAGCCGGTGGACGTCGCTCGTGAAGCAGGTTGCAAACTGCTTCACGAGCGATTGGCATTTCCGCACCCCTGCTCGCTCAAGCCCCACCGCCCCACCGCCGCACCGCCGCAGCTAGATCTGGAAGTTCAATTCCGGGTCGTGCAGATTGGCTTCGCTCGCCGAACCCCGCACCCGCAATTGCGGTTTCTCCAACGTTACGGTCGTAAAGGGAGAAACGGTTTTGGTGATCCAGACACTCGACCCGATCACGCTATCGTGACCGATGGTTGTCCGGCCTCCCAAGATCGTCGCGTTGGCGTACACGACGACGCTGTCTTCAATCGTCGGATGCCGCTTGTTGCCACGGATCAATTGCCCCTCGGCGTCGGTCGGGAAACTGAGCGCCCCCAGCGTCACGCCTTGATACAGTTTGACATGATTGCCGATCTCGCAGGTCTCGCCGATCACCACCCCTGTCCCGTGATCGATGAAGAAATGATGCCCAATCGTGGCGCCTGGATGGATGTCGATGCCGGTCGTCTGATGGGCACACTCGGTCATCATGCGGGGAATGAAGGGCACGCCGAGTTGCAGTAATTCATGGGCGATCCGGTAGATCGTCACCGCTTCGAAGCCGGGGTAGCAAAAGACGATTTCGTCGGTCGTTTGGCAGGCCGGATCGCCGTCGAAGGCGGCCCGCACATCGGACGACAACACATCGCGCAGGGCAGGGATCCGCTTCAGTACCTCGATCGCCATGGCTTGCCCCTTGGCCTCGAAGTCGACATCGCTCTCGCAGTCGTTGTGACTGTTACGCACGCGGTCTTCGTGGCGCAGGGCGCGGGCGATCTGGGTCGTCAGCGAATCGTGCAACTGATCGATCAAGCCGCCGACGTGGTAACGAATGTTGCCCTCGTGCAAACCAACCTTGCGTCGATAGCCCGGGTAAAGAACATCCTTCAAATCATTTAAAATCTCGATGACCGCCTCATAACTAGGCAGCGCACAATGCCCCAGATGATTGATTCCATCGTCGGGACGATAAGTCGCCACGATCTGTTCGGTCAATTCCGGTAATTGCTGCTTCAGCCTGAAATCGGAGGCCATCGACGATCATCCTACGGATCAAGAAATGTCAAGCCAGGAAGGTTGCATAGCCTATGCTACGCAGTCGATCCCTCACTGCCCAGTCAGTAACCAACGTCGCCATCGCCACTGGGCAAACGAGCACACGAGCGAAGGAGCGCCGCCGGCCCCTCGCTCCAACAGCAGGTTCGTCACGCTGGCCAAAGACTAGCGACCGATTGAAGGAGGATTGTCGATCAGGAAGTCGCGTGGTCCCCGAGTCGTGTAGTAAGGGTAACCCACGGTTCCCGTCGGCGGGCCCGGATTCACGGGCATCGAATTGACCGCTTGCCCCGCACCATGCCCCAGTAAACCGGTCGACAGACCTTCGCTGTAGTCCAGGCCGCCCTGTTGCCAACGCAGAGGCCCGGGACGACAGCCGACCGCCACTCCACCCTGGCAGTTCTGGCAAGCCCCGCCACCCGATTTCAGCTTGCCCAACAGGCCGCCTCCACCGTTGTTGCACGAATTGCACTCGTTGCAAGAGTTCTGGCATTGATTGGATTTGCAACTCGATTTGCCGCCAGCCAACTGGTGACTGGCACAACCGGTGAACGAAAGCAGCCCCGCAAACAGGGCGATCATCATTATACGCTTCATTGGGGAAACCCTTCCGTGGAAACCGCCGCTACGGGATGTCAGCTTGGATCGTCAGTGCGTTCCGCAAGAACGCCGTCCGATGCTGTCCATCGGCAGCCAGTCTCCGCAACATACAGAGAATCGTTAGAACCGAACTGATCCCGCGACACCCCCCGTCGCAGATTTCCCCTATCCTCCCTAAAGCCCCGGAATCGAGGCGACTTGCTCGCCCGTTTCCTCCCCTCAGCGGCTTTCAAGAAAACTGCCCTTGATCCATACGAACTAATCTGCACAATCCCGCTCGGAACACGGTGCGACCGAATGGCCGGAAATGTTTAGTCAAAAAATCATCTTTTCCAAGATCGATTTGCTAGCCATGACCACCTTGGGTACGCTAACGGATTGTGTGTTCTGGGTCGGAAATTACTCGCCGCCGGTAACGTCAAGTTGCCCGAGTGAGTGGATCGACCGTGGGGATTTCCCCCTTGGCCGGATGCCTCTGAGGAGATGTCGGTGTCCTTACCTGCGGACTTCGACCTAAAAGAGCAAGTGCGTGCCGCCGTTGACATTGTCGATGTCATGGGCCAGTCGCTAGAGCTGCGCCCCCAAGGTCGCAACTTTGTCGCCCTCTGCCCCTTTCACAATGACAAACGCCCTTCGCTGACGGTCAATCCGGTCCGCCAGACATGGAAGTGCTGGCCCTGCGACAAGGGTGGCGATGTCTTTTCGTTCATCCAACTCCGTGATGGCGTCTCCTTTCCCGAGGCGCTCCGGATCTTGGCCGAACGCGCGGGTATCGAAATGCCCAAGTTCGGCGGCAAGCGGGTGGAGCCCGGCAGCCCCGAAGATAAGGCAACGCTGCTGGCGGCGATGAAATTTGCCTGCCAAGCCTTTTATGATCGGCTGGAAAAAGACCCCTCGCCCGAAACCAAGGCGGCCCGCGAGTACTTGGCAAGCCGTGGCATCGATGACGACAGTCGACAACGCTTCCAGATTGGTTACGCACCGGACGATTTTAAGTGGCTGCTGAATCAAACCTCCGCGGCCGGCTTTAAGCCCGAAGTGGTCGAAGCAGCCGGCCTGGCGCTTCGCAAAGAGTCGCATCGGGCACCGTACGATCGGTTTCGCGGACGGCTGATGTTTCCGATTTTCGACCTGCAAGACCGACCGATCTCGGCCGGCGGGCGGATCCTGCCCTCGGACGACCCGGCCAAAAGTTCGGGCGCGAAGTACATCAACGGTCCCGAGACACTGCTGTTCTCCAAGTCGCACCAACTGTACGGCCTGAATCTCGCGAGGGCGGCCATCATGCAGTCTCGCGAGGTGCTGGTGATGGAAGGCTACACCGATGTGATCGCAGCCCGACAGGCTGGCATCGAACCGGTCGTCGCGGTGCTCGGCACCGCACTCGGTGAAGGGCACATTCGCATCATCAAACGCTTTGCCGATCGCGTGGTTTTGGTCCTCGATGGCGACGCCGCGGGCCGCCGCCGCGCCGACGAAGTGCTCGAGTTGTTCATTCGCGAGGATGTCGACCTGCGCGTGCTGACGCTGCCCGAAGGTTCCGACCCGGCCGATTACATCCAGTCCGCCGGACGAGATGCCTTCGAACAACTTGTCTCCGATGCCCCCGATGCCATCGAACATAAATTGTCCAGCCTGCTGGAGGGCGTCGACTTGCTGACCGACACCCACCGCGCGACCGCGGCCATCGAAACCATGCTGGCCATCGTCGCCAAGGCACCGCAACATGCCGGAGACCTGCGGACCGATCAAATCCTGCTTCGCTTGTCTCGTGTTTTCGGAACCGCCAAGGACGGCTTGGCCGCGCGACTGAAACAGATTCGCATCGAACAGTCCAAACGCCGACGCTACTCGGCGTCGAAACCTGCATCAAAACAAAACGTTGCACCGAAGCCGCCTGCGAAACCGATGCCGGCAAACTTCGATCCCAACATGGCGTTGATGGAATCTTCCGAGGATGCTGACTTCGATGCGTCCGCAGGCAAGATGCCCGTAACGCACGCGCCTACGATGGTTGCCGAGCGAGCACCACGCTGGGAAGCGATCACTGGTATTGATCGCGAACTGTTTGAGATTTTGATCGAAGATCCCGAATTAGCGCCCGTCGCGATTGAAACGATCAACCCGCAAACATTGCAAACCGATTCCGCAAGAGGAATCTTTACTGCATACCAAGAACTGGACTTGGCGGGACGATCCTTAGACGTACAATCTTTGCTGTTGGTTGTGGAAGAAGAAGCCCTGCGAAATATGATCGTCACGATGGACGAACGTGTGCAGCGAAGGGTTGGCCAACTGACCGCTTCCCCTGAAGAACGATACAACGATCTTCAACAACGATTCCAACAGCGACAATGGAATGCCCAACGTCAGAAGCATTTGGCGGCACTCGACGCCGCATCGGTAAGTGATGATGAAGCAACAAAATTGTTGCAAGATTTATTTGATGGTGAGAAAGCTCGCAAAGGATTGCTGAATCGAACACCCGCGGGTCAGGCCAACCCTTCCCCTGGCAGCCCGTCGCCCGGTAACTAGTTTTGAATACTCATTCACCGAATATTCAATTTCTAACTACTAGGTAATTCATTCAGACACAAGAGGATGTCGTACACGCTGCCATGCCCGCAAGCCGGTAGCGATTTACTAAGTGCAAGGACGCACGGTATCGATCTTCCCAGAGCCGTTTGATGCGGTTCATCGATGCCTGTGACAAAAAGGAGGTTTGTCGTGAATTTGCAATTGTTGGATTCAGATCTAAAAACGTTGGTGATGCTTGGTAAAGACCAAGGCTATTTGACTTACGATCAAGTCAATGCTTATCTACCCGACGAAGACACCAATCCAGAAAAACTGGATAACCTATTGTTGGCCATCGAGTCGACAGGAATTGAGTTGGTCGAGGAACCACCTCAACCAGGAACCGGGCCGGTCAAGCCGCGTGCCGTGGCAAGTGAAATGGTCGCCAGTGATTTGCCAAAGGCCAGCGACGATCCGATTCGGATGTACCTCAGCCAAATGGCCGAGATTCCGTTGTTGACGCGCGAAGAAGAAATCTCGCTGGCAAAGAAAATCGAAATCACACGACGACGGTTTCGACGCGCGATCCTGGAATCGGATTACGCGCTCCGAGCCACCCTCGACTGCCTGCACAAAGTGCACGATGGTCGCTTGCCGTTCGATCGGACGATTAAGGTCTCGCTGACCGAACGACTGACCAAGGACCAGATTTCCGCGCGCATGCCGCACAACCTGCGCACCCTTGATGTCCTGGTCAAGCAAAACAAACAAGACTTCTCGCTGCTGATCCGTCGCAGCACCAATGACGAAAACCGTGCCCGCGCACGCCAACGCTTTATCGCCTCGCGGCGGAAATGCCTGCAACTGGTCGAAGAGCTCAGTCTGCGCAGTCGTCGCGTCGTGCCGCTCATGAAGCAGCTCGAAGAGATCTCCGGACGGATGACGTTCATTCGCCAACGCATGCGGGAACTAGGCAACGATAACATCAGCCAAGATGAACGGGCGGACTTGACGCAAGAACTTCGCGAATTGATTGTGCTGACCCAAGAGAGCCCCGCCAGCTTGAAAACTCGGTGCGACAAGTTTCGCAAGCACTTCCAAGAACATGAAGCGGTCAAACGCCAGCTCAGCAGCGGTAACTTGCGATTGGTGGTTTCGATCGCCAAAAAGTATCGCAACCGGGGACTCTCTTTCTTGGACCTGATTCAGGAAGGCAACACCGGACTGATGCGAGCGGTTGATAAATACGAATATCGCCGCGGATTCAAGTTCAGCACCTACGCCACTTGGTGGATTCGGCAAGCCATCACACGCGCGATCGCCGATCAAGCGCGAACCATCCGCATTCCCGTTCATATGATCGATGTGCTCAGCAAACTGCGGCAGGCACAAAAGCGCCTGACGCAGGAGCTACGACGCGAACCGACCTGTGAGGAAATCTCCGAAGCGACCGAAATCGCCGTCGAAGAAGTCCGCCGCGTGATGGACATCGGCCGCCATCCGGTCAGCCTCGATCGTCCCGTCGGAGAAGGCGAAGACAGCAGCTTCGGCGAATTCATCGAAGATGGCGACCACGATAATCCGGTCAAAACGGCCGGCAACGGAATCCTGCGCCAGTCGATCGACGACCTGCTGAAGACACTTACCTTCCGCGAACGCGAGATCATTCGCCTGCGGTACGGCTTGGTCGATGGTTACAGCTATACGCTGGAAGAAGTCGGACGGATCTTCAAGGTGACGCGCGAACGGGTGCGGCAGATCGAAGCCAAAGCGGTCAAGAAACTGCAAAGCCCCAACCGCAGCGACCGTCTCGCTGGCTTCCTCAAGGCGGCCTAAGACCGCAAGCCGCAGACCGCAACGGTCCGAAAACCGCGAGCGTGCCTCGTGGAGGCCGCCGTTTGGCGGCGCTTCGGCACGGGAGCGGCGTCCCCGCTTCAAGCACCGGGAAACGTGCGGCGAAGCTACCTCGATGGGCAAGGAAAACCAAAATCCTCGCCACGATTTCCGAATCGTGGTTTGACGCTGGAAAATGAATTGCCGCGTCTCCGTGATCGCGGTCGTTCTTCAAAACGCGGCGAGATTCTTCTTTGTCGGCGAACCTTTTCACGCCGCGCATCGGAAATACTCAGGCTCTGAAGTTGACGGTTGCCTGTCGTCAGCTTGCGACTTTCGTCGGGATGACGATTTAACGGAAGCGGTGGCAGCAAGGGATCTCGGCCGTCAGGTGAATTCCCTCCCCAGAGATCCACCCGACGGCCAAGCCCTCAATGTTCACAAACCGACTACTTGATGAACAGCATTTCTTGATACGTTGGCAACGGCCAAAGATCGTCGGCAATGATCTTTTCAAGGTTGTCGACCGAATTTCGCAACGACGTCATCGCCGGTAGCACCACCTCGCAGCGGTGCTTACATTCTTCCAGCGATGAGGAAGCCGATTCGTCGTCAATCGCGTGCCCCAACGTCGCGATGCCATCCTGCAGGGACTTGACCAACGTTGTCATGGCGTCCAGCGTATCGGTGTCGAAGTCGTAACCGACCGCCTTCAAGTTCGCACACGTGGCGGCCAGTTCGTTCTGATAGCGAATGGCGGCTGGGAAAATCAGCGTCTTGGCCATATTGAGCGCCAGATTCGCTTCGACATCGATCGTCATGCAGTACTGCTCTTGGTAAGTTTCCAAGCGACTGTGCAGTTCTCGCTTGGACAGCACGCCGTATTTGGCGAACATGTCGGCGACCGTTTGGTCAGACAAACAGGGCAGTGCGTCGGCGGTGGTTTTGAGGTTCAGCAGGCCGCGTGCTTTCGCTTCGGCGTGCCATTCCTCGGAGTAGCCGTCGCCGTTGAAGATGATCGCCGAGCACTCTTCTAAAATCTCGGCGAGCAGCGATTGAACGGCACTGTTGAGTGCTTGCGGACTGTCGGCCGTGGCGGCTTCGAGTTTCCCGGCACAGAAATCGACCGATTCGGCGATGATCGTATTCATCGCCACCAGCGGACCGGAGATCGACTGGTTCGAACCGACGGCGCGGAATTCAAAGCGATTGCCGGTGAAGGCGAAGGGACTGGTGCGGTTACGATCGCCGGCATCCTTGGGCAACGGCGGCAACACATCCACGCCGACTTCCAATGTTCCCGACGGCAGCGAACTGTTCGCGCCGCCCGCCTTGATCTGTTCGAACACGTCGGTCAACTGATCGCCGAGGAAGATCGAGATGATCGCCGGCGGCGCTTCGTTGGCGCCGAGTCGATGGTCATTGCCAGCGCTTGCCACCACAGCCCGAAGCAAGCCTTGATGATGATAGACAGCGCGGATGATTGCCGCGCAGAACACCAAGAACTGCGCGTTCTCGTGCGGCGTGTCGCCAGGGTCGAGCATGTTGCCTTGCGACGAACTGCCCATCGACCAATTGACGTGCTTCCCCGAACCGTTGACGCCGGCGAACGGTTTCTCGTGCATCAGGCAAGCCATGCCGTACTTCTCGGCGGTCTTGCGGAGGGTGAGCATCATCTGTTGTTGATGGTCGGCCGCCACATTGGCGGACTCAAAGACCGGCGCGACTTCAAACTGTCCCGGCGCGACTTCATTGTGTCGTGTCTTGACCGGGATCCCTAACTTGAACAGTTCCCGTTCGGCCTCGCACATGAACGCCAAAACGCGTTCGGGGATTGCACCAAAATAGTGATCGTCGAACTCTTGCCCCTTCGGTGGCTTGCAGCCAAACAGCGTCCGGCCAGCGCTCAGCAGATCGGGGCGGGCGTAATAAAAGTTGCGATCGACCAAAAAGTATTCTTGTTCGGGGCCCGCGGTTGCTGAAACGAATGCTCCGTCGTCATGGCCGAAGACTTTCAAGACCCGCTGCACCTGCTTGTTGAGTGCCTGCATGGAACGCAGGACGGGTGTTTTCTTGTCGAGCGCCTCGCCGGTCCAGGAGACGAATGCGGTGGGGATACAGAGTGTGGTGCCGTTGGGGTTTTCCAGAATATAGGCGGGGCTGGTGACGTCCCAGATCGTGTAGCCGCGAGCTTGCGAGGTGACTCGAATGCCGCCACTGGGGAAGCTGGATCCGTCCGGTTCGCCTTGGCAAAGCTGTTTGCCGCTGAATTCTGACAGGGTGCTGCCATCGGAGGTCGGCGAGAGGAAGCTATCGTGTTTTTCCGCCGTCGCGCCGGTCAGCGGATAGAAGATGTGCGCGTAGTGCGTCGCCCCTTTTTCCATCGCCCAATCCTTCATCGCCGAAGCCACCATATCGGCGATCTCTCCATCGAGCGGTTCGCCCGAATCGATCGTCTTGATCAGCGACTTGTAAACGCTTTTCGGCAACCGGTCTTTCATTACCGATTTGGTGAAGACGTTGGCGGAGTAGTATTCCTGAGCGGGGACGTCGACGAAATTGATCGTTTGGGAATTGGCGATGCGATTGATCACGGCCCCCACCGCGGCGCGGCGCGGCGTCGAGCCACCGCTTGAACCGCCGGCGGAAGCGGCTCCTCCGGAAGAGGCTGGGGAGGTCGAGTTGGGGCTGGCAAAAGCAGTGCTCATGGGAGTTCCTGAAGAGAGAGGCCGGAATGGGAAGGGATGAAAAAGCGAGGCGATGTGGTTGTTCCGAGCGGCACCAGACCACTCGTGTCGACGAAAAGCAGCGGTCCATCCATGAGGCGACAGGGAAAACCCGCCGTGGCGCACTCCTCCCAAGCGATACGCCGCGGAAACCCTTTTCAAGCAGCCGAGGGTGCGAATTCCTTTCGCTCCTGCGGGACCTCTCGAAGCAACAAACATTCCGATTGATAGCAATTTGCCACCTTTTACGGCTGGCGACCGTTCTAAGGATCGCTCCGGTCCATTAACTGAGCAGAGAAGGGCTGGATGCCCCCGTAGCGGACATCGCTTGGCCGTGGGTGATTTGGCGAGGGAGGGGTTCCGCGGCGACGGGGGCTGCCTAGTTGCTAGGCAGGTTGCAGGTGTGGGTGCACTGATTGCGAGCTAACGGAACTGCCATTGACGCGATGCCGTGCTTTCGCGGAAACCTGTAGGCTGCGCCCGGAAGCATGGCGGAAGGGTTTTGGTGGATGGGTGGCGAGGAACCTTAACCAATGGGCGAGATGGAATTCGCTTTACAGACCAACGATTTGCGAAAGTCCTTTGGGGCGTTAGAGGTGCTGCGCGGTGCGACGCTGCGACTTCGTCGTGGCGAGCGTCTGGGATTGCTCGGTCCCAACGGCGCGGGCAAGACAACTCTGATTCGCTGCTTGACTGGCCGGACGCGGCCCGATGCGGGCACGATTGAATTGCTGGGCAGGCAACTGCTGGGGCGCGGCGGTCGCGAGGCGATCGGTTTGGTGCCGCAGGAACTGGCGATTTATGGTGACCTGACGACTCGAGAAAACCTACAGGCCTTCGGACGGTTTCACGGGCTCCGTGGACGAGCGCTGAAGCAAAGCATCGAATGGGCACTTCAGTGGACAGGGCTGGAATCGAGAGCGGGCGATCTGGTGGGCCAGTTTTCCGGTGGGATGCAGCGCCGCGTCAATTTGGCTTGCGGCGTGATGCACCGGCCGGAGGTGATCCTATTGGACGAGCCGACGGTGGGAGTCGACCCGCAAAGTCGCCAACGGATCTTTGCGATGTTGGATGATTTAAACGCCGAGGGCGCGTCGATCGTACTGACGACCCATCAACTGGAAGAAGCCGAATCGCGCTGCGACCGGATCGTGATCTTTGACCATGGCCGTGTGGTTGCCGAAGGGACTCTGGCGGAATTGCTGCAACAGACCGTCGGCACAGCGCGGCATGTCCGCTTGCGAGTCAAGGGTCCGCTGACGACCGATATCCCGGGCTGGAGTCGCGGCTCGCGGAGTGGCGAATGGGTGACGCGGATCGATGATGTATCGACGCAACTACCGCATTTGCTGCGGCGGGTCAGCAGCGCGGGGCACGACGTCGATGACATCGTGGTCAACGCTCCCTCATTGAACCACGTTTTTTTACACCTCACGGGCAGCGAGCTCCGCGACGCGTGACCGCTTCCGATCTAACGAAAAGTTCTGCGTAATGGTGTGGACCGTTATCCAAATCAGTCTGCGACGTCTGCGACACAGTCGGGTCGAGATGCTGCTGACCTTTGTCGTGCCGATTGCGTTCTTCAGTATCTTCGCCTTGATCTTTGGAGGTGGCGTCGGCGGTGATGCGACGCCTCGCATCAAAGTCACCGCGGTCGACTTGGCGCGGACCCCCGAGAGCGCTGCGGCGCTGGCAGAGTTACGGGACAACGACGGCTTGCGATTCATGGGAGCCATGATCAACGGCAAGGAAGCGACCGCGACACACGACCCGGTGGCGAGCGAGGCGCGTGCGCGCGACGGCGTCCGACGTGGCAACGTCACCGTCGCGATCGTACTGGAGCCGGGAGAGCACGGTATCCGAGCACGGTTGCTGGCTGATTCTTCGGACCAGATCGCCGGGCAATTGGTGTCCGCGCTGGTGCAACGCGCGGTCGTGGTCAGTAACAGTCAACGCTTGGTCGGCACCCCACGCGTCCGCTTCCAATCGCCTGATCGGCCGGCATCTGGGGAAACGGAATCGGCCCCACTACCGCAGCCACCGGATGAACTCGATTTTATGACGGCATCGGTGGTGGCCGTGGAAGATGTCATGCGCGGCGAGACGGCAAAATCGGTCGTCAGTATGTACGCCGCGGGAATTGCCGTCATGTTCTTGCTGTTCGGCGCGACCGGTGGCGGAGGCGCATTGTTGGAGGAGCAGGAAAACCGGACGCTCGACCGACTGTTTGCCACGCGTTTGACGATGGACGAATTGCTGCTGGGCAAGTGGTTTTACCTAACGGCCCTGGGCGTGTTGCAAACGACCTTGATGTTCCTGTGGGGGCAATTCGTGTTCGGCGTCGATTTATTCAGTCACTTCGATGGGTTCGTTGTCATGACGCTGGTGACTGCCGGAGCGGCGGCCAGTTTTGGCCTGTTGCTGGCGACGGTCTGCCGCACGCGAGGGCAGTTGAATGGACTGTCGGTGATCCTGGTGCTAACGATGAGTGCTCTGGGAGGATCGATGGTGCCGCGCTACATCATGAGCGAGCATCTGCAGCGAGCCGGATTGTGGACCTTCAATGCCTGGGCACTCGATGGGTACAACAAGGTTTTCTGGCGCGACCTTCCCGTCTCTGACCTCTGGCCCCAAATGAGTGTGCTGATGGTGTGCGGGTTCGTGTTCTTGATCTTGGCTCGGATGCTGGCGGTTCGTTGGGAAACGGACTGAGCCCGACGTCGTCTTCACTGGCCCTGTTTTTGCAGAGAACCAGCCTTTGGTCGGCTGGCCGGAAGAGGCTCCCAGTGCGTGGGGAGGAGCGCCGTTGCGCTCTGGGGAAAATCGGCCGATCGTGCGGGCTGGCAAAACGATGGGCCGATCTTTGACGTGCTTTCGCGTCATCGCCCCATGCGGGTAAGGCTGGAAACTGATACCATGGCGCTCTTTGGGATCGGCGCCGGAACGTACCTGCCGGCGCGACCAGCAACTTGGATGAAGACTGTAGAAAGGCACCGCCGTTATGCGGAATGCGATCGCGTTAATTCTTGGTGGGGGCCGTGGCACCCGCTTGTTTCCATTAACCAAAATCCGTTCGAAACCGGCCGTGCCACTGGCCGGCAAATACCGTTTGATTGACATCCCGATCAGTAATTGCATCAACAGCGATTTGAATCGGATTTACGTGCTGACGCAATTTTTGTCGGTCAGTCTGCACCGCCATATTCGTCAGACGTATAGCTTTGACAGCTTTCGCGGAGGCTTTGTGGAATTGCTGGCCGCTCAGCAGACGGTCGATACCGGTACCGATTGGTACCAAGGCACCGCCGATGCCGTACGCAAGAACCTGCGTTACGTTGAACAAACCAATGTCGACCACGTGGTGATTTTGTCGGGCGACCAACTGTATCGCATGGACTTTCGCGACATGATGAAAACGCATGTCGACAGCGGCGCCGATGTGACAATCGCGGGTATCCCGGTGGACCGCAAAGAGGCTTCGGCGCTGGGCATCATGAAGGCCGACGACACGGGCCGCGTGACCGGTTTCTTGGAGAAGCCTCAAACGGAACAGGAACTCGCCATGGTGCGCACCGATCCGGCATGGATCGACGCTCAGGGAGTCCCATCAAACGGTCGCGACTGCGTGGCGAGCATGGGGCTGTATATCTTCAACAAGAAGTTCATGGTCGACCTGTTAGAGAAGACGAACTACGAGGACTTCGGCAAAGAGGTCTTTCCCACGGCGATTCGGACTCGCAAAGTCCAACTGCATCTGTTTGACGATTATTGGGAAGATATCGGCACGATCCGTGCGTTCTACGAAGCCAACCTCAGTTTGTGCAAAAAGGATCCGCCGTTTGATTTCAATTGCCAAGAGGCGCCGGTATACAGTCGGCCTCGCTACTTGCCGCCCAGTTTGATGGAAGAAGCCAAGATCACCGGAAGCTTGATTGCTGACGGCTGCAAGATTGGACGCGGCGCTGTGATCGAGAACAGCGTGATCGGTTTGCGGACCGTGATTGGCGAAAATGTGACGATCCGCAACAGCGTGGTCATGGGAGCCGACTACTCCGACAGCAAGGTCAATCCGAACATCAGCGAACTCCCTTTGGGCATTGGCAACGATTCGGTGATCGAAGGAGCGATCTTGGACAAGAACTGCCGAATCGGTAAGAATTGTCGGATCGTGAACGATGCGGGAACGGAAAACCAAGGCGAAGATGACCCGGTTCAAATTCGCGATGGCATTCCAATCGTCATTAAAGATGCCGAGTTATCAGATGGATTTAAACTCTCATGACGCGATTTGTCTGCTTTGCTGCGTTGCTCGTCGTTTCTACCGTGGTGTCGGCCGAACCGCCGCAAGCCGACGCGCCTCAGCCGCTGCCGGCGAGCGATCCGCCGTCGATTAAGGCGAATCCGCCGGGCACGGATACGCCATCGCCCCTTCCCGCGACCGCGGAACCGGCGAAGCGGCCACACGATCCGGCGGTGGAGGTGTTGCAGATGCCGCCCCTCCGCCTGCGGTCGCTCGATCCCGACGCTGCCCCGCAAGCGGAGGATGAACGACCGAACCAGCAGGCCGAGCAGCAAATCCAACGCGCGTTGCAGACCGGGGAAGCGACCGAAACGGGCGATCCGATTCTCGACGAAACTTTGCGAGTGATCCGTAAGCAAGGAAGTGTCTTGCGGGATTGGCCGGCCGATCAGGCGATCTACAGCTCCGACGCCGAACCACCCGCTGGACTGTCGCCTGCCGGAGTCTCTCCTGCCCCACCGTCGGCGATCAGCGAAGCCCACTACAAAACCGCCGAGTCCTTGCTGCGGTCGGCGCGGTTGCTGGCCGAATTGCCGGGTAATGACTCACAGCGGCAACAGATCGTCGCGCAACTGCGAGCCGAAGCGATTCGCTGCCTGCAAGGTTCTGGGTTGTAAGCGGGTGACCGAGTGCGGGTGACGGAGTGCGGGTGACTGCTCCGGCAGCCGAGCTGCTCCCCAAAAACCGGCCTCGATCCCCCAGCGTTTGTGGAGCGGTGCGGGTGACGGAAGAGCCGTCCCCGCTACGATTTGTTGGACGCGTTGAGCTACAATGAGCAGTGGAGCGACGCCGCACCGGGGCGTCGCGTTTTGTCTCTCCTACTCGCGTCTGACCATTGCCTCGAAAACGCTCCGCTTCCCCCTCGTCACCACCTTCACCACAACCGCGAAAGCGTCGTTTCTCGCGCCGCGTGGTGGTCGGGCTATCGGTGTTTGGCTTGCTTGGTTTGCTTTCCGCGGGTGTCTTGGCCGACTATCTGACGGGACTTCCCGCCGATGCCGAAGCCAATTATGTCGGGCGTCAAGCCTGTTTGGCTTGTCATCAAACCGAGTTCACTGCCTTTGAGGGCTCGCACCACGACAAGGCGATGGACCTTGCCACCGAGCAGACGGTGTTGGGCGATTTCAACGACGCAACGTTCGAGCACGACGGGATCGTCAGCCGGATGTTTCGACGTGACGGGAAATTTTTTGTCCACACCGAAGGTCCGACCGGAGCGCTGGAAGATTTTGAGGTGAAGTACGTCTTTGGCGTCGAACCTCTGCAGCAGTACATGGTCGAGTTCGATCGCACGGCGGCCGTGGCTGAAGATGAAGTGGCCCGGCTACAGGTCTTGCGAATCAGTTGGGATACCAGCAAGAAAGAGTGGTTTTACCTTCGTCCCCCCGATGTCAAAGACAAGCTGAGCCCCGACGATCAACTGCACTGGACCGGCATCGCCCAGCGTTGGCAAACGATGTGCGCCGAATGCCACTCCACGAATTTGGTGCGTGGTTTTGATACCGAGGATTTGACCTACCACACGACGTTTTCCGAGATCGATGTCAGTTGCGAAGCGTGCCACGGGCCGGCCAGCCTGCACGTCGAACTTGCCAACCGACGCAGTCTGTTTTGGGATCGCAGACATGGCTATGGCCTGGCCAAGCTGAAGGGCGAGGATGCCGAACCGCAGCTCCAGGCGTGTGCTCCCTGCCACAGTCGTCGCGGGTTAATGAGTGCCGATTACGAAGCGGGCGATGCCTTTTGCGACCATTTCAACCTGGAACTGCTCCACGAGCAAACGTACTTTGCCGACGGTCAAATCAAAGACGAAGATTACGTCTACGGTTCGTTCATTCAAAGCCGGATGTATCACAAGGGCATCCGCTGCACCGACTGCCACGATCCGCATTCGTTGGAGTTAAAGCACCCCGGCAATGCGACGTGTACCTCTTGCCATCAACATGCCGCGGGGAAATACGACACGCCCTCCCACCATCATCATGCGGTGGGGACTCCCGGAGCGGCCTGTGTCAATTGCCACATGCCGACGCGGACTTACATGGAGGTGGACGTTCGGCGCGACCACAGTCTTCGCATTCCTCGGCCCGATCTGTCGGTGGCCTTGGGAACACCCAACGCTTGCAGCGCTTGTCACGTCCAGGATCAACTTCAGAAAGTGGCCGTCGAGCAACGCCCCGAACTGGTCGATTATGCGGCTTGGCAGCAAGCCGCCGAAGCGGGAGATCCACAGATCGCCAGCCTGATGCGCAAGACCGACCAATGGTGCGATGAAGCGTGTGACAAGTGGTACGGCGAAGCACGGCGGCGAGACCCCCATTTTGCTGAAGCGATTGTCGCGTATCGACGTGGCAAAGCCGACGGCGTGGAGCGGTTGCTGGAGCTGGCGAAGCAGCCCAACATCGAAACTCCGGCGATTGCGCGGGCTACAGCGTTGGACGAATTGAGCCTTAGCGGGCGGCCTCCGATGGAAGCGGTTTCGACGGCTCAGCAGTTGCTGGAAGATCCTCAGCAAGACCCCAAGGTGCGGGCCGCGGCGATTCGGTTGATCGGTTTTTCGCCGCTCGACCGGCGTGCGATGAAACGCGTGTTACTGCCGCTGCTGCAAGCCGAGACGCGGTTGGAACGGCATGCAGCGGCGCAGTCGCTGACGCAAGCCGGCTTGTACCGCGAATTGTCGGCATCCGAGCGGCATCAGTTGGACAGCGTGTTGCTTGATGTGCGGCAGGCGTTGATGGCGACCAATGATCGTGCCGGTGCGCATCTGGCGTGGGCGGCGTTGTGCGAACAGCGAGGCATGGCGGCGGCGGCCATCACCGCTTATGAGACGGCGATTCGTGTGGAGCCACGGCGGACCGGAGCGCGACCGAATCTGGCGGCGCTGCTGGAACAGATCGCCCAGCAAGACGCGGGCCGCGCCAGCCAGGAAAGCATCCAGCGTCGCTTGGCACGCGCGGCGGCCTTGCGGCGTGAAGAGTTGCCGCTGCTGGAACGTGACGCGGCGCTATTGCCTGAGAGCGCCCCGCTGCAATACCGGTTGGGTTTGGCCTATTACCTCGATGGCCAGATGGAGCGTGCCTTAGAGCGGCTGGAAGCGGCCGCGAAGCTGAGCCCCGACGATCCGACGTTTTCTCAGGCGCTCGGTTTGCTAAAAGAAAAACTGGCTGAAACGGCAGGCGACACCCCGTAGCGGCAGGCAAGTTTTGCTCACCACGCGGCACAGGCTTGCCCGACACGGTCTTGGCTGGGTCGACGAGGGTCGCGTTTGCGGTATCCTCGTCCCAAGACAAATGTCGGGCAAGCCTGTTGCGAGCCGGCATTGCTTCGGTCGATCGGAAGCACCAGCCTTGAGCCAGCCTAGCGGCGACTGACCGGTCGGTCAGCCAATTGCATGTATCCCCACAACGTTTTGTTGCTGCGGTAGACGTAGAATTTGGTTTCCGCGATACGTTGCAAATCGGGGTGTTCGACAATCATTTCTAATTCATCCATCGACGCGGTGCGCCATTCATGGATGCCCAGCAGCACGTCTCCCGGTTCGATCCCGTGGCGAGCGGCGGGCGAACCATTGCGAATCGAGATGATCCGCAGGCCACCTTTGTAACCGCGGCCATGCATTTGCCGCGCGGCGGCTACGGCGAGTGGTTCGGCGCGAATCCCGATCCATTCCCAAACGATATCGGCCGGGGTCGGATTGCGAGTTCCCGCGACGGGATCGCCGGCGACCAGCGTATAGTCTTTGTGTTCTCCGCCGCGATCGACGCTCATCGTGATCTTTTCACCAGGCGTCAATTCGAGCGCCGCCAAAGCCAACTCGAAGCGGTCATTCACCGGTCGCTCGCCGACTCGGATAATGCGGTCGCCCGGTTCCAGTTGCGTCGCGTTGGCTTGACGAACTTGCAAGTCCAGCGAATCGGTCGCGAACAAGCCTTCGATGCCCAACGTCGAACGCTTGCGGTTGTAATCCTCGATCATCGACGTGACCGTTTCCAACGCTTGATCGACCGGAATAGTGAAGGCGATTTGCTGCGCCCCCACGCGAACGGCAACGTTGATGCCGATCATTTGGCCTTCGATGTTCAGCAGGGGACCACCGGAGTTACCCGGATTAATGCCCGCGCTGGTCTGAATGAGATCTCGATATTCTTGAGTCTCGTTGACCGGCACGTCGCGGTGCAACGCGCTGATGATGCCTTGAGTAAGCGTGTTTTCGTAGCCGAAGGCGTTGCCAATCGCCAACACCGGTTCGCCGACCATCAGGTCTTTGCTGGAGCCTCGTCTGATCACCGGCAATGGCTTGCCTGCATCGATCTTGATCACCGCCAAGTCGTCCGGTTTGCTGTAAGCGATCAATTCCGCCGAAACGGTTCGCTCGTCATTCAGCGTGACCCGGATGTCGGCCACATCTTCGACCACGTGAAAGTTCGTCACGATGTAACCGCGAGGATCGATCACGACGCCGGTCCCCATGCCGTTGACTTGGCGAAAGGAATCGGGAGACGCCCCCGCAAAACCGGCGGCGGTGGCACGGATGGTTTTTTGTCCGTGGATGTTGACCACCGAAGGGCTCGCTTCGCGATAGGCCTTGACGACGGCCGTTTCGCGTGGCGACTGAGCATCCGCGGCGGGCGACGTCAGCATGCCAACCAGCATGACTCCGGCCAAAATCGCGGACAAAGTTGGCCGGGTAAAGGAAGCATTCGTTGTGTTAAGCATATAGACCCGCGCCGCTAATCGGACGACTGGACAGCAAGCAGAGATGCCCTTTGCCACAGCCATGACAATTCGTGAATCTTGACGATCCGTATGGGTCCAAAGATCGGAACGAAACCCCTGTCGGCTTGACGTGGCGCAAAGCAACCGGCAAGGTTTGCCAATCTTAACAATCGTGCAAAACCAAGATTTCCCCTAAGGTAACGGCGGGGAAAACCAGCCCGCTCGGTGGGGCATCGGGTTGGCTCGCCAGGGCCCAGTGAAAGGCCCAGTGAAAGGCCCAGTGAAAGGCCCGGGGAAACCGGTTAACGGCTGGAAAAGACAGGAGCCGTCGGGAGAGGATGAAAGCGAGGCCAGGGGACATTGGGCAGCTCGGGCGGTTCGACGGACGCCGCTTCGCCACAATCTTCGGCAGCGAATTGCTCACCCGGTAACGGCCCGCATTGACCATCCGCGCAGCTCGGGCCTTCGGTATCGAAAAGAATGGCCTCATCAAGCGTCCGGCCTTCGCGCGGCGAGCCGTCGTGGTAGCGGACGCTGGGAATGCCAAGCCCCACGCAGCCGCTGCAGAGCATCAGCCCAGCGAGTCCCAAGCAGCCCTTCAAGCGGCCGCCGACAACACGTACCGCAATGGCGGTCGCAGAGGATCGCGGCGGAAGAGGATTGCTAGGCATCATGGCAGCAGGTCCATTGGTAGGCCAAGGCAACGCCCGGCGGATCGATCCGCGCGCATTGCCTAACAGATACAGGCCCCCCTGCAGCTAGTTGAATCGTCCAGCGATACAGATCGCCTTGACGGAATTTTCAAAATTATCGGAAAACGGCACCAAATACCCAGGCCCTACCAAGTTCCTCGGCGAGCCCACGAATAGGCTGATGCCGAGTTACGATAGCCATCAGGAAAACGGACGAGGCAAAACGTTGGATAGACCGCTGGACTCTGACCGGATAGCTCCCGATGCCACCTTCTGAATCGGAACCGATCATCGCCCGTATGGCTCAAGCGGTCGGCGACGCCACGCCGGCGTCGCCTCCGAACCACCAGCCTCCAAGCAACCAGCAGCCGCAAGAGGCGGATTTGACCATAGAACGTCTCTCCGACGATGTGATTGCCGCGAGATTGGCAGGGAATCCGTCGCAGGCGCCGGTGCAAACGCTGGCAGCAGACGAGGAAACCTTGGCGATCGTACCGGCGAGGCTGGCGGAGTCGGCCGGGGCAGCACCGCCTCGTGGTTGGCTGCGACGCTTGCGGCAATTTCTTTCTGACGCCATCGTGGGTGGATTTCGGTTTGTTTCCTTAGTCATCTTACTGGCCGTGATCGTGGCGATTCCGGCCCTGCAGATGATCACGTTGGGGTACATGCTGGAAGTGGTCGGTCGGCTATCGCGTGGTGCGACGTTGCGAGAGTGTTTGCCTTGGAGTTCCCACGCGACGCGGATTGGGTTCGCGCTGCTGGCGATCTTTATCGTCAGCTTGCCGGTCCACCTGTTGACGCACTGGTCGCAGGTCGCCTTGCTGGTCGATCCGGCCAGCAACGCCGCCTTCCCGCTCCGCGTGTCGGGCTTTCTTGCCGCTGCCGCCGCCGCCATCTATTTGGCTTGGGCGTGGACGCGTGGCGGACGTTTGCGAGACTACTTCTGGCCCGCCCCGCTCCGTTTTCTCAAAGAGTTCTGGCGGCCAGCGACGTGGGTGAAGGCCCGCAACCAGTTTTGGGACTTGGTCATTTCGCTGGAAATCCCGCGGCTGTTTTGGTTGGGCCTCCGCGGCTTTGTCGCGACCTTGGCTTGGATCATTCTACCAGCCCTCTTGCTGATCGGTGCGACGCGCGAAGGAGAAGGCGGCGGCGCGGGGATCCTGGGCGCAGTGGCTTTCTTGGTGATGGGACTGGTGCTGGTCTACTTGCCAGTCCTGCAGTCGCACTTTGCCGCCGAGAATCGTTTTGCCGCGATGTTCGAAGTCCGTGCGGCGCGACGAGCTTTCCAGCGAGCTCCCTGGGCGATCACCTGGTCGCTGCTGCTGGTTTATGGATTGGCGATTCCGCTGTACCTGTTGAAGATCGAAACGTTACCGCAAGAGGCGACGTGGTTGCCTTGCCTGATGTTCGTCGCGCTCATGCTGCCGGCTCGGATCGCTGCGGGGCTGGCGATGCGTCGCGCTCGCCGCTTGGAATTGCGGCGCGGTTTTTGGCGTGGCGTCGGGCGTTGGTCGGCTCGGTTATGCATTCCCGCGATCGTCGGCAGTTACCTGTTGGCGGTCTTTCTGTCGCAATACCTCGATGTGCATGGATTGCAAACCTGGATCCATCAGCACGCGGTGCTGGTGCCCGTTCCTTTCACCGGTACCTAATTGGACAGCGTTATCCCAGCAACCGGCACCGCGAGCCTTGTCGTTGGTCGCGGCTAACGGGATGTGCCCGCAGGATGGACTTCGGGCGGCGCGACCTGTCCCCGGACCATCCACTGCCACAAGATTCGCGCAGCCTGTAAATCGGCCTTGGTCGCGCTGCGGCGTCCGTAAACGATGCGGTTATAAGCGACCGCCAGCCTGTTCAGTTCGGTGTGCCGCGGGCGATGCTGCCTAGCCAATCGGGCGGCAAACTCGGTCGGCGTTTCATCATCGCCACGAGGCAATTGATGCTCACGCGACCAAGCCTCTAAGGCCAGAAAGGTGAGCACCACGGAACGGTTGGGGTCGCTCGCGTTGGCCGTAGGGTCTTGGAAGGAGTCAAATCGCCGGTAGACACGTTCTGCCAAAGCCGCTTCTTCGTCGGGTTCGTCGGCGGCGACCCCCGCCTCGCGCTGCAGTCGCTTCCAAAAATCGGTGAAAGCGGCCCACATCGCTGCCAGCACACCGCGATTGACGATCAAGAACCAGACGATGATTGCTACCAAGATCGCGACCAACAACAGCTTCAGCAGTGAGCTGATCTTAGGCAACCAATCAAAAGGATTGAACGGCGGAGACGCCTCGGGGTTGTTCGACGGAGGCTCGCCGCCGGCAGACTCGCTGTCGCTGGCACCGTCGGACGAGCCCTGTTGGTTCTCCGCCGCGGGATCATCCTCGCCCGAGTTCTCCGGTGGAGCTGACGATGCCGATTCGCCGTCTTGAGATTGAGATTCACCGCCGTCTTGAGATTGGGATTCACCGCCGTCTTGAGATTGGGATTCGCCGCCGTCTTGAGATTCAGATTCACCGCCGTCTTGAGATTGGGATTCGCCGCCGTTTTGTGACTTCGCCTCACCGTCGTCTTGAGATTGGGATTCACCGCCATCTTTAGATTGGGATTCGCCGCCGTTTTGTGACTTCGCCTCACCGCCGTCTTGAGGGGAGGCGTTCTCGTCGCCCGATGCCGATGAGTCCTGTCCCTTTGCGTTGGCTTTACTCTCGCTGGACGCATCGCCGTCGCTGGAGGGTTTGCTGTTCTGGCCCTGCGGTGGGCTGCTGCCGCCTGACTTCTCAGCATCTTCGTCGGTTCCTGAACGCACCTTCGGTTTGGACTCGTCGACCGGGCCCTGTGCCACATCGGGGCTGCCGTTGTTTTCGACACCTTCGTTGCCCCAACCGAATCGGCTGGGAGTAAGTCCTTCTGGCGACTCGAGCGATGGAG